>Ga0210017_1002407_pt1 | contig 16005 bp, 13 predicted proteins | sample CryGeyCG2014_020_FD_183966 | JGI IMG/M metagenome (GOLD analysis project Ga0210017, IMG submission 183966) | Groundwater microbial communities from aquifer - Crystal Geyser CG08_land_8/20/14_0.20 (SPAdes) (version 2) | ecosystem: Environmental > Aquatic > Deep subsurface > Groundwater | place... | reverse complement strand
AAAAGAAGGAAAAGTGCTTGGGGTAACAACGCTCCCGGAAACGGGCGGAAGTCCGATCGGCTTAGTCGTAGCAGGTATCATGTCATTGTTAGGGTTTGGGCTTAGGAGAGCGAGATAAATCTCGCCTCTCCCAATGAGTGCGGGAAAAGGGCAGGGTCCCGCACTCTTTGGGGGCAGATGGCAGGGGGCAGTGGCTATCTCCCCCCATTATTGACAAGTATAGCGATTCATTGTTACAGTTAATACAATTAGATTTAAGTAGTTTTAATCTTCTTTTTATTTCCAAATTGAAGCTAGAAAATGGAAGCTAGAGGGTTGATATGGACGGTAGAGGATAGACAGTAGAATAAAAAAAATCTACTTTCTATGATCTATCTTCTAGTTCTACCATCTACCCTCGAACTTCTATCTTCTCTCCAACCACATGTCACAAGAAGTTTCTACAATCCAATCCGGAGGAGAAGGTTTTGGTGGCCAAAATAGCCGCTATTCCAATTATCAAAGAAGAGATTACCCCAGAGAATATGGGTCCTCTTCCGATGATTTTTCCGGCGAAACTATAAAAGTAGCAGGTGTCCTAGAGGTTTTACAGGATTATGGAATATTGCGGCAGGAACGCCAAGACGCTACCGACGATCCGTCGCGCGCCTCTCTTCCAAAAGATGTATATGTATCACAGTCCCAAATAAAAAGATTTAATCTTCGTATGGGCGATAGTTTGGAAGGATTAGCAAGACCTCCAAAAGAAGGCGAGCGTTACCTCTCACTTCTAAAAGTAGAAAAAGTGGAAGGAACCGATCCGGAAAAAGCTAAGGAACGGCCTAGTTTTGGAAAGCTTACTCCAATTTACCCCAACAAAAAACTTAATCTGGAAACCAAAGCCGATATTATAACGACACGGCTAATTGATATTGTGGCTCCAATTGGAAAAGGTACAAGGGGAATGATAGTAAGTCCGCCCAAAGCGGGTAAAACTTGGGTGTTAAAAGATATTGCTCATGGCATTGAGGAAAATTATCCCGATATTGTACTTAAAGTTGTTCTTATTGGCGAGCGGCCCGAAGAGGTAACGGATATGAAGCGGTCTGTTAAAGGCGAGGTATTTGCCTCCAATTTTGACGAAGACGCCGAGATTCAAACTAGGGTGGCGGAATTGGTCTTAGAGCGATCCAAAAGGCTTGCCGAAAAAGGCAGAGATGTGGTTATTTTAATGGATTCCGTTACTCGTTTGGCTCGTGCTTATAACTTGGTAGTTCCTCCATCGGGAAGAACGCTATCGGGAGGAATTGATCCTACCTCGCTTTATCCTCCCAAACACTTTTTTGGTGCAGCCAGAAACTTTGAAGAAGGTGGTTCATTGACAATTTTGGCAACGGCTTTGGTTGATACCGGAAGCAAAATGGATGATGTTATCTACGAAGAGTTTAAAGGAACCGGTAACATGGAGTTGCATTTGGATCGGACCCTTGCCAATAGGGGAATATATCCAGCAATTGATATTACCGATTCGGGAACGCGTAATTGGGAGCTGTTGTTTGATAAAAAAGAGATGGAAAGCGTTTATAAAATCCGCAGAATGGTAGATTTGCTTGATCCCAAAGAAGCCACAGAGCTTGTTATCGCGCGGCTTAAAAAGACCAAGACGAACAAGGAATTCATGGAAACGCTCCACGAAAACAAGTAAACAAGTTTGCTATGCATCCTTGACCTTGTTACGCTTTCCGCTTGCGGCGGAATATCTTAAGAGTAATTTTTCTCCAAATCTTGTGATGAACATTTGGCATTGACACCCTCAAAAATCTATGTGAAATGGTGTTATACCATCCAAAAATGCGCGATTTTCTACTATCAACACTACAAAATAGCGTTAATTGCTATTGACACTTCTCTAAAACAGCGTTATGATGTTTGCTATGAACATCAAGAGAGTACTTGAAGAAACCATAAAAAACGATATATTGACATCTAAAAAGATTGTTGTTTTGTATGGGGCAAGGCAGGCGCCGTATCAAAAATGGTTGTCAGCCTCGATTTTAGAGTAAAATCACCCTCTATGATTAAAAAAAACAGCCAAACCAAACTGTCCAAGATGCCTAATTAATGTTCGGGTAATTCGTTATGGAAAAAGAGAAAATTCGATAAGATATTTCTGCAATAAGTGCAAGAAATCATTTACCAAAAACTACTCTAGAAGATTAGACCCCAAATCAACTCTAATCTCGTACCTTGATGGAATTCCATTAAGGAAAATCTCCCGTCAGGTTAAAAAATCTCCCATGACGATATTTAGGATTTGCAACAGGGAACTTTTAAAGCTACCCGTCTGTTCGTTTGTAACTAATAAATATTGTGATCCATCCAAATGGAGCGGAATGTTGGTTTTCCATGGAAAGTATTTAAGTGTTAAAGGATACGAAAGGGATATTCCAATTCTCTGGGGTGTAGATTATCTCACTCATGACATTCCCCATTTTTCTCTTGCCCCATCGGAAAATTATCCCGCTTGCTTAAACTACTTTATCACAATAAAGAATTTGGGGTATAACCTCAAATATCTCGTTTCTGACGATAACAGCGCGATAAAACAGGCATTGTACGATGTGTTTCCTATGGCTGTTTTTGTTAGCCCGTATAATCTTGGTAATTGTCCTTTGAGATGAGGGAAATATTTGTTTCATATCTCTTGGTAAAGGAGTATGCGCCCTTGCTAAGAGGGGATTGGGAATACTTACACTTGAAGGCCCTCATTTCTTGCCCAGATTGATGCTCAATAAGATCCACTTTGGCACCATCGTAAGTTTTCCAATAGTTAAATTGAACATTGATAATTTTGTTGGCAACAAGCTTAACCCTTTCCGAGATAAAAAAGTTTTCCCAAAGGGGCCCAACATCGGGTCTAATCTCCAAAGGTTGGAAGTTTTGAATAAGCGCATTTCTAACGCCAAGATCTACGAAATAAACTTTGTAGCTTCTGCCTATCTCGCGTTGAGGATTTTTGGAGTAGGGATACACCCTAAATATCACATAAGTTTGCTCTAAAATATCAAGATATTTCATAACCGTTTTGCGATCAATCCCTAGTCTTTTAGAAAGCTCGTTCTCGCTTATTGGCGATCCTATTTGATAAGCTAGGGCCTTCGCAAGATTAACCAAAACCTGCGACCTTCTAACTTTTTGGAAGGAAAACACATCTTTAAAAAGATAGCTTTCGGTTATTTTTAAGAGCAAAGCTTCTTTTTGACCATTTATTGGTTCAAGATATACCTCGGGGTATAGCCCATAAGTTAGGATGCTGGATAGAATAGCGTCAAATTGCGATTTTTTAATCGCCTCGTTGTTGGAAAGAGTAAGCGAGCTTGCGGCTTCCCTAAACGATAATGGGTACAGTAAAAAGTCAAAGTATCTTCCAGTAAGCGCATCGCTAACTGAATTCTTAAGTTTAAAACTAGACGACCCCGTCGCCACAATTTTTATATTAGGTAAATTATCGTGAATAATCTTTAGTGTAAGACCAGGATTTGAAAGATTTTGTGCTTCGTCAATAAAAATTAGTTGTGACTTTTGGAATAGTGTCGAAAGTTTGGTTAAAGAACTTGTGTCTAATTGGGACAGATTTTCTTCTATATCGCAGTTTAGATACAGTGTAGCTAAGCCATTTTTTTCCATTATACCAGCGACATCTTTAAGGATGGTAGTCTTTCCAGATTGACGCGGTCCGAATATTAGATGAATTTTATCGTTTCTTTGAAGAGAAGCGATTACCTTTTCTTGGATTAATCTTGGGATCATAGTCCCGTTATTACGCCTAATTGTGTGGACGTCAATATAGAAATGGCATTTTATGCCAACCATCAATCTGCTTTTTGCGGATAGCTTGGATCGTTACTCGGCAATCCCACTTTTTGTTACATATCCGAATTAGGGCACTGCCCCAATTAGATCCATCATGAAAGTATGGGGCAGTGCCCTATATGATTTACCGGTAGCTTTCGTTCTAATTTAACTAAATTGGAATCAAGCCGTCTGCAATGAGCAGAAATGGAAATGGTTGGAAAAGCCAGTCGCTGGGATTAAAGAGCATTCGCCAGACCGACTGTTTTTTGTTAAACAGCTTGGAAAATCGTATAATATAACCTATCATGATTCCTTTTGCGTTTTGGAAGAAAGACAATTCCTCCCTTTCGTTTTCCCAAGTTAGAGCAGGAAGAACTAGAAAAATTAGGGCAAAAACTAGGCTTGTTTGGGAATTTCTTGTTTTTCTTTTATTTTATATTTATCTTAAAATCACCCGTTTGGGAAAACTTATTATTTTTCTAGCTATTTCTTCGCCTATCGCCTTTTCGTTTGTTAAATTCTTTTTAACACGAAAACTTATTTGGGGTAGGGGTCGGCTGGTAAAGCCCTTTGTTAGTTTGTCGGTTGCTCTTGCCACAATGACGGTGTTTTTAACAGGAGGGGTTTTTCAGTACGAATTTGTTACAGCAAATTACCAGCCGGAAAGTTTTGTTTCGGGAGTGGGTTATATTATTCCTCAAAGAATTACGGCGACAACGGTGCTACCCTCGGGAAGAGTAAGGGATGCCGAAATTGAGTATGAGATTAAATCAGGAGACACTCTTTCATCCGTGGGTCAGGAGTTTGGAGTTACGGTGGAAACTTTACGCTTTGCCAACAATATTACGGATCCCAACTCTCTTAAAATCGGGCAGAAAATTACCGTACCGCCGGTTTCCGGAGTAATTCATACCGTAAAATCCGGAGACACCTTGGAAACTCTGGCTAAAAAGTATGCTGTGGCAACTCAGGCTATCGCGGACTTTAACTATCTAAACGAGCCTTTTTCTTTATCGACTGGCCAAAAATTAATTATTCCTGACGCCAAAATCCCAACCCCCGTGCCTACAGCTCCTTCTCCCGGAACTACTTACAACTTAAGCGCTTATGCGACCATACCCTATGCCGGAAGCGGTAGAGAGGGCGGCGGAAATTTTATTTGGCCCACAAGATACCATGCAATTACGCAGTATTTTTCTTGGTATCACCCGGCCATTGATATTGGTATTGTTTCTCCAATTTACGCCAGCGATGCCGGTACTGTAGTAAGATCAGGCTGGTGGGCTAATGGTTATGGATTTGCGGTACAGATAGATCACGGAAATGGTTTTGTGACCACTTATGCCCATATGAGCAAGCTGTATGTTTCGGTTGGCGATGAGGTGGATCAAGGGACAGAAATTGGAATGATGGGGTCTACAGGGCGTTCTACGGGCCCCCATACTCACTTTACGATTCAGTATTATGGGAAGTTTCAGAACCCGTTGGACTATCTTTAAAAATTAAGACATGGTAGATAAAGTTGTAATCAAAATTAAAGCAGGAGATGGGGGAGACGGTTTGGTCCACTTTCACCGTGAGCGATTTTTTCCTAAAGGCGGTCCCGATGGTGGGGATGGCGGCAAAGGCGGAGATGTGTTTTTTGAAGTAGATAGCAATCTTTTAAGCTTGTACGACTTTAACAGTCAGCGATATTTTAAAGCAGAAGATGGGAGAAGGGGTGGGGGAAAGAAATCGTATGGGAAGTCGGCGGAAGATTTAATTATAAAGGTGCCGGAAGGGACGGTTGTTATAGAAAGAGAAGCTGGAAGGTGGAAGGTACCTGCCTGCGCAGGCAGGGAAGATAGAGGAGAGAAGGTAGAAGATGGAAAATGGATAGAAGAGGGTAAAGGTGAAGAGAAAGGAAAAATATTGGCGGATTTGACAAGAAGCGGAGACCGTTTTCTTATTGCAAAAGGCGGAGTAGGGGGGAAGGGAAATTACCATTTCCGCTCAAGCATAAACCAAATACCTATGCAATTTACAGAAGGGGAAAATGGGGAAGAAAAAGAACTTATTTTAGAATTAAAATTTATTGCTGATGTGGGGCTTATTGGACTTCCCAACTCCGGAAAGACTTCTCTGCTAGATGCTTTGACATCATCGCGGGCCAAAATTGCCAATTATCCCTTTACGACGCTAGCTCCTAATCTAGGTGTAATGGAAGTTAGAGAAGAGCTCAAAGTTCAAAACTCAAAGTTAAAAATTATTGTCGCAGACATCCCGGGGCTTATAGAGGGGGCATCGCAGGGAAAAGGACTAGGGCATGAGTTTTTAAAGCATGTAGAGCGGACTAAGGTGTTAGTGCATGTAATCGATGGGGCAAACTCAGAACTTGAAGAAAAATACAGAGTAATTAGAGAAGAATTGGGAAAGTGGAGTAAAGAGCTTTTAAAAAAGCCGGAAATTGTTGTGGTTAACAAATGCGATTTAATTAAAGATCAAATCGGGATCCTCCCGCACCAAACGCGGGAAGATCCCGTATTAAATAGTGCGATTTCTGTTTCTGCGGTAACGGGAGAAGGTTTGGATATTCTCAAAGGTAAAATCATAGAAATGGTGCGGAAAATTCCTAACAAAACCTTTAAATTACAGAAGGCAAAACAAAAAAGCGTCTTTACCATAGAGGACCTTAATAACAGATCTATAGTTTTTAAAGGTGTTAGAGATGGGTTTGAAGGGGTAAGCGGCTTTAGCGCAAAAGCTAAAAGGATGTTTAAAAAATAAATTACTGGCGGATATAAGCAACAGAATTTGGTGGGATATTCTAAACTTTGCGCGAAATCATTTTGAGGGAAACTGACCCGCCTCCGCTTCGCTCCGGCGGAACGCTCGGGCGCGGCGGAATTCCCCCCTTGAACCCCCCTTCCGCCGCGCCCTCGCTTCCGACGGCGATTTTTTCGGCGGGCTTATTTAATAAAGCGTCTTTGCGTCCTAGATAGATTTTGAATCAAAATCTTACCTTTTGCAACTTTTTCCGCAACCGCTTTTGCTTTGTCGAGATTCGGTGTTGGCACCAATAACTCCTTTTTCTTGTTGGTTTGGCTATTAAGTCGCCTTACAGCCTTTGCAAGCGATTTTTCGCCACTACTTCTCTCAACTTCACGCGCAATTTTGGGGCTACTTGCGTCAAGACGCCTGTTGCCACGTATTGGCACCTCGGTCTTTGATCCAGATAGTCCGCGTGTTTTTGCGTTTTTATGCGATGATGTTTCTGACATATTAGTCAAAATTAATTTCTAATGGCTTTACATCCGGAATCCGCTCGACGCAGGAGGGCTCAAATTTATTATAAAGCGCAACCTCGGCTCCGTCTCGGTCAGCTTGTCCTGAAATGGCCGCCGCCCGAAAATAACAGGTATAATTATTAAGATATTTTTGGCAACATTCATTTGTTTCATTGCCGGAAAGATGTTGAGAAAGCCGATTGTTTAAATCATCTGCTTGTCCAACATAATAAACATAATACTTATCGTCGGCTCGGCTATAGTTAATTAAGCGATAAACCCCAGCAACCGCCTTAATTCTATTAACCCCCGATTGTGTGAGCGAAATTCGCTCCGTCCATTTTAATTGCATATTTTTGTTAATTAAATTATTGTGTGGATAACTAGACCTTGATTTTCTACTTTTATTCTATTATACTCTAAGTATAGAAATCAAGTCAAGTATATGATTACAAAAAAGCAAAAAGAAGTCCTGGACTTCGTAAAAAACTACTCAAAAAATAAAGGGTATGCTCCCTCTCTTGAAGAAATCCGGAAGAATTTTAAACTTGCCTCTGTTTCAACTGCTCATTTTTATATTTCTAAATTAAAAAAAGAGGGATATTTAAAAAAAATAAAAAACAAAGCGCGCGCAATTAGCGTGCCAGAAAAAGAGCAGTTGGTAAGAATTCCGCTCATGGGAGTAATTGCCGCCGGAGAGCCCATTGAAGCAATACGCCAAAATGAATACATAGCGGTGGCTAAAACAAAATTACCAAAAAATGGCGATTTTTATGCTTTGCGAGTAAGCGGAAATAGTATGATTGATGAAAACATAAAAGATGGCGATGTTGTTTTGGTTAAACAACAAGAAGTCGCCGAAAATGGGCAAAGAGTAGTCGCTTTAATAGATAATTATGAAGCAACGCTTAAAAAATTTTTCAAAGAGCGTAATCAAATTAGACTCCAGCCAGCAAACAGTGCCTATGAGCCGATTATTATACGAAAAGATAGAGATATAAAAATTCAAGGTATTGTTATTGATGTCATCCAAAATGAAACACAACAGATAGAGGATTTACTGACAACTCGGCTAAAAAGAAACAAAACGCTTCCATTAAATAAGATAATTTTAGGCGACGCGCTCGCAGAGCTTAAAAAACTTCCCGACGAGAGTTGTGATGTTGTCATTATTGATCCGCCTTACAATATCGGCAAAGATTTTGGTAATAACATTGATAAGCGAGAATTGGGCGAGTATGTCTCGTGGTGTAAAGAATGGATAAACGAATGTATCCGCGTAATGAAACCAAGCGGAACGATGTTTATTTACGGATTTAGCGAAATTTTGGCGTATCTTTCGGTTGAGATTCCAATAAACAAACGCTGGCTTATTTGGCATTACACAAATAAAAATGTCGCCTCGTTAAATTTTTGGCAAAGAAGCCACGAAGCTATTATTTGCGCTTGGAAAGACAAGCCCGTTTTTAATAGAGATGAAGTTAGAGAACCATACACTGAAGGATTTTTAAATGGAGCGGCTGGAAAAGTAAGAAGGGGTACGCTTGGACGATTTAGCAATGGGGGGAAAGAAACTGTTTACAATGCCCATGAAGGCGGAGCCCTGCCTCGCGATGTAATAAAAGTCCCTGCGCTTGCGGGCGGAGCCGGAATGATTGAAAGATGGTTTTTATGTAAAACTTGTGATGATGTTTTTGAGCCAAGAGAATTAAAAAAACACGAGAAACACGAAATAATTAAACACCCAACACAAAAACCTCTTGAAATTTCCCGAAAACTTATTTCGTCCGCTATGCCAAAAAAAGACGGCGTAGTTTTAGTGCCGTTTGTAGGAACAGGTTCGGAGTGTGTAGCCGCCAAAGAATTAGGACAATCGTATATCGGTTTTGAAATAAATCCTGACTATATCCGTATTGCTGAAAAATTTTTGAGCAACACAAGATTTACGCCGAAACTACTTTAGTTGATCTATTTCTTCTCTCTTTTTTTCAAAAGGAAACGGCGTGAAGACAACAAAGCCATTAGGAAAACGCTTTAATTCCTTGTTCTTTATAAATCGTAAATAAGGTAGTTTATACTTGCCGTCTTTTTTCTTCGAATTTTTGAAATAATCATCGCTTGGCACTTCGTATTTAATGTCGATAAACTCACCCTTGATTTGATTTTTAGATTTTTTCTCTTGCCTTACTTCTCTGCTAAAAGTCGCTTTTTTGACTTGGTAGTTAAGAGTTTTATTTTTATAGACAACTTGGAAATCGGCTCCTTGATGATCGAGTTCGGCGGACATCGCAACAGTCCCGTCGCCAAAAACCGATTCGGCAACATATCCGGCATGAATTTGAGTAATGATACTTGCCCAAGTGCGATAAATTCTCGCTGGCAGTCCGCGATAAAAACAATCTTTGCACATCGTAATTTTTTGTCTAAACGATTCAATTTCTGTTTTATACTTTCTTAAATATTCTTTATAAAAATCGTCGTAATCTAAAAATTTCTTTTGGTCCCAATAAACCTGATAAAGCATGGAGATTGCCTGTATTTCCTTTGGTAAATCCATTTCAACAAGTTTAATGGGCCTATACTTCTCACGATAAGCAATAAGATCAACTGATTGTAAAAATTTTTCAAATTTATTTAACAACATAATAGTTATACAAAATAAGATACTGGTTTTTTATAAATTTCGGATAATTTTTTAAGTTCGGCGACGTCAAGACGTCTTTCGCCAGATTCAATTTTTGAAACATAAGATTGCGGTTTGCTAAGTTTATCGGCTACCGCCTGTTGGGAAAGCCCGACATCAATTCTCGCCTGTTTTAGGCGATTTATTATTTCCTTATAATCTTTTGTATAAATTGATTTGCTCATACTATTTGTAGTATATATCCTATTGTGGTATAATCCCAAAATGGGATTATGTATTTTAGGGGGTTCCTTAACCTTTTCCGCGCAGGGAGGGAGGGGCAAGGAAAAGAATTGTAAGCCCGCCGAAGCGAGGGGCGAAGCCCCGAGCGAGGCGACTAATTCAATATGGTGGACCTGAGGGGGCTCGAACCCCTGACCTCATGCATGCCATGCAGGCGCTCTAACCAACTGAGCTACAGGCCCGTGAAAGTATATTATACCTCACATCTAATATTTAAAAACCCCCGACTCTTGGCGAGGGTTTTTTTGTCTCTAAACTTTTAATTTTCTCATTACTCAACCGGAGTTGGGGTAAGGGCGTTTTGCTCTGCCGGATTTGTTAATGGCTGTTGATTTGGTGTTGGCGTTATTCCTTTTGCTTCAATTTGTTCAACACTCGGCTTAGTATTTTTTGCCGCTTGAGCCTGTGCTTCGGCGACTATTTTACTTACCGCAGTCAAATCTTCTGTTACCGCTTTGGCATCTTCGGAACCTTCTGGAATTAATCGCAAAACTATCTCGAGCTCTGTTTTGGCTTCGGCAAAAGCTTTAAGTTCTTTATAAGATTGCGCTAAGTTATAGTGGGCGTTGGCATAGTCATTCTTAAGACGGGTTGCGCCTGCAAAAATGGCCGCCGCGTTTTGGTAGTCCTTGTTGGTAAAGTAAATTCCTCCAAGATCTACTCTTAATCTTGGGTTGTTTGGGTCTAAAGAGATAGCGTTGTTATATGCGCTTATCGCCCAAGTTGCGGCATCTTGCGCCGCCTGATTTAGGCTTTTATAGATTAGGCCTCTAACTTCCCAAGCGTCTGCTGATAACGGTGAGATTGTTTCAGTTACCACACGAGTTTCTCTGATTGCCTGCGATATCAAGGTTTGAATATCTGATTTATCCGCGTCTGTTAGATCTTTCTTTTGCGCAAGGGCATTGGCTAAGGCCAAATTTGATTGAGCATAATTACTGCGGTAAAGATCGTTTATCGGATTATTAAGAACCGCTAGCCTTTGCAGGTTGTAAGTATTTCTTCCGCCAAGAGCCAAATCGTCAATACTTTTTCTAAAATAGTAGTCGGCAAGATAAGCTCTTCCCACAAAGTATCCAAAAATTCCCATAGCGACAAACGAGATAAACACAAAAGTAACGGGAATTTCGGAGGATTCTTTTTTAAGATCCCACGAACCACTGTCGTAAGCAGAAAAGGAGGCAAATAAAACAAACAGCAAGAGGGTCAGTGGAAAAGTTTGTGGCCTAAAGGCAAGGATAAGAAAAATTGTAACAAGTCCCGCTTTAATGGCGGTGTCGGTACCATTTTCTTCTGGTCCAAGTATGCTTGTAGCTTTTCCGGAGGGAAGAAAGATCTTTTTTCCTACTCTTGCGATGAGCAAAATCCAGCAGAGAAGTCCTACAATACCCGTGGTAGTTAGGATGTTAATGTATTCGCTTATAGGTTTGTTAAATCTTATATCCCAAGTACTTTCCGCGTTTACATACAAAGGTTTAAATATGGTGTAACTCATACCAAAGTTACTAAGCCCTGCCCCAAAAAACGGCTTCTCTCCAATTACTCCCGAAGCAACCGCCCACGATGTTTTGTATGAGGGATTGATGTTTCTGGGAAGCGGGTATTTTATGCCAACGGAGCTTCTTAATGAGGGAGTTAAAACAACCGTCAAAAAGATCAGCGAGGTGGAAAAAATAGAACCCAGAAATGGCAGGGCCTCTTTTACCACTTTTGGTTTTGTGTAAAGAAGAACAAAAGCAACGCCAGCAATAAGACAAAAAAGAAGAGCGGGTTCCAATCCAATTACTACAGGAAGAATTAAAAGCGATGTCAAAACGGAAAACACGCTTTTTTCGGTTGGGGTGGCACCGGAAATTGTAAAATGTAATCCTAATACCGCTACCGCGCAAAGATAAAGCAAAGCCCCAGAAACCGATCCAAAGGTGTTAAAAAACTGTCCCGACCACGCTTGGTTTAGAAGATTAAATCCAAAAACGGAAGGGAGAAATATTAAGCTGGCAAAAGCTGTACCCGCAACTGTGGATTTTAACCCCCAAGCGACTTCTTCTTTAGAAAGGTTGGAGGATATGGTGTAAACATAAGTGTAAAGCAAAGCAAGGGTAATAAGGGAGGATTCCCACATTCCCTGAGTTCCAAGAACGGAATAATATTTATTTCCGGAAAAAAATGAAGAAACCACGGCTGTAAGCAATATTAAAAGAAGGGGGAGATCCACCGCGCCTCTTTTTATATAAAATGTTTTTGAGGCAAGCATTTTGACGGCCCATAGGACAAGCGAGATTCCTCCAATAAAATATACCAAAACCGTTTTATTAAAATCAAAATAGTCCAAAGTTACCGGCACAAAAAACAAAGGGGTCAAAAAGAGCACGGCCCAAAAAAGTAGCTTAATTAAAAGATGACTTACAGTGTATATTTTTTGCGAAACCTCTCCTTGGGGAAATTTATCTTTTTCCATATCAATTTTGGAACTATTAGTAATATACAAATTAGATCAAGCAACGACACGGGTGTCAAGGGGCAATTCCCGTAACGGGAAAGAGAAATTTATTCAACTATCCAATAGTTAAATCTAGCTGTTTGAGAGATTGGGGAAGAAAGAGAAAGTTCAAAGCCCAGATTTGGGGTAACGGAAGAAACATGGTAGGAAGAGGCGGGAGCGTAGTCGGAGGTAAAGGTTACAAAAACTTTGGAGCTATTTTTTACTTTACTATCATAAACAAAAACGGTCCGTTCTCCAATTTGCATTACATAAGATCCGGTTATCCCCGGTCCATTCTTATTAATATCAGAAAACATGGAGGCTTGAACGATGCCAATTAGAAACAGCGAGACAAAAAAGGCGACAAAAAAATACCACAACCATTTCTTTTTGGAGATGGGGTCAAGGGGGATTACGACCTTTTCTTTTTTAAGCGACTTCAAGATTTTTTTATTATCCCAGCCCTCTTTTTTGTATTTTTCGATACGATACAGGCATTCCAGAGCCGACATCGGATAGTGGCCTTGTGATTTAATCCTTACCATGTTTGGAAGAAGGCCGATTTTTGTATAGTAGCGGAGGCGGTTATAGGGATTAGATTTTCCAAAATCCACACCTCGTTTTTTAGCAAGCGCAACAAATTGTCTAATGGGCAGATTTTTATCTTTTGCCTCCATGCTTGGAATTATATATAATAAGAATGGATATTTCAAATTTCATATTATGATCGAGAAAACATTTGACCACAAAGAAGCTTTTAAAAAATGGAGTAAGGTGTGGGACGAAACATCTCTCTATAAGTGCGACATAGAAAGTGCCAAAAAACCCTTTTACAACCTTTGGATGTTTCCGTACCCTTCGGGCGCAAGGATGCATGTGGGCCATGCTTATGCATCGACAGGTAGCGACATAATCGGCCGTTATAAAAGAATGCAGGGGTTTGATGTTTTTCAACCCATGGGGTTTGATGCCTTTGGTATTCACGGAGAAAATTATGCGATAAAAATTGGACAGCATCCTTTAAAACTAATGGAGGATCTTTGTAATAGGTTTCGTGACGAGCAATTTAAAGCGATAGGGCATGGGTATGATTGGTCGCGGGAAATAAGGACCTATTGGCCAAGTTACTATAAATGGACACAATGGTTGTTTATTAAGTTGTACGAAGCTGGACTTGCCGAAAGGAAAGAAGCGCAAGTTAATTGGTGCCCTTCGTGTAAGACGGTGTTGGCTGATGAACAAGTGATAGCGGGTGAGTGCGAAAGATGTCACTCGGTTGTCAAAAAGAAGCTTTTAAAGCAGTGGTTTTTTAAAATAACGAAATACTCTCAAAAACTTCTTGACAATTTGGACAAGATTGACTGGAGTCCGAAAGTGATTGAGGCGCAGAGGAATTGGATTGGACGGAGCGAAGGAGCGCTTATTAAATTTGAAATTTTTAATTTTAAATTTGAAATTGAAGTTTTTACAACAAGACCGGATACCCTATTTGGCGCTACTTATATCGTCCTTTCTCCGGAACATCCGCTGGTTTTTCAAATTACGACTGTAGGTCAGCAAGAAAAGGTTCAAAAGTATACAAGTGATTCACTGGCCAAAAGCGAGATAGAAAGAACTTTAACAGAGAAAGAAAAGACGGGGGTGTTTACAGGGGCGTATGCGATCAGTCCGGTCAATGGGAAACAAATACCTATTTGGGTGGCGGATTATGTTTTGTCGGGTTACGGGACAGGGGCTATTATGGCAGTACCAGCTCACGATGCTCGGGATTTTGCGTTTGCACGAAAATATAACTTGCCGATAATAGAAGCTATCGCAAGAATTAATGAGTCTAATAAGACCAATGTGACTGATGAAGTTTATGAAGGTGATGGAGTGTTGGTAAACTCAGGAAAATTTGACGGCATGACATCAAAAGAAGGTGGGGAAGCGATTGTTAAAAAGCTAGAAGGGCTGGAGTGCGGTAAATTTGCGGTAAATTATAAACTTCGCGATTGGTTAATCTCAAGACAAAGATATTGGAGCGCCCCGATTCCCATCATTTATTGCAAAAAGTGTGGTACGGTTCCGGTCCCCGAAGAAAGTTTACCTGTAGAGTTACCGTATGTGGAAGATTGGAAGCCAAAAGGGGATGGTCGGGGACCTTTAGCCAATGTTTACGATTTTGTTAATACAGTTTGTCCAAAATGTGGCGGGTCTGCAGAAAGGGAAACGGATACCTTGGATAACTTTTTGGACTCGGGGTGGTACTTTTTTAGGTATCCATATTCTCAAAGAGAAGCCGTTCCGTTTGACTATCAAGAAGAATCTTTTAAAAAATGGTTTCCCGTACACCTATATATAGGGGGGGCTGAGCATTCCGTTTTACATTTAATGTATACCAGATTTTTAACAATGGCCCTGCACGATATGGGCATCGTTCCTTTTGACGAGCCATTTATCAAATTTTTTGCGCATGGTCATGTTACAAAAAATGGTAAAAAGATGAGCAAGTCCTTGGGGAATATCGTCAATCCCGATGAATACATAGATAAGATCGGCGCCGACGCTTTTAGGATTTACTTAATGTTTATGGGGCCGTATTCCCAAGGGGGTGATTTTAATGATCGGGGAATTTCCGGAGTAACAAGATTTTTGGAAAGATTTTATAGGTTGGCTTTGAGGGATCTTAAGTCGCTTAAGTTATCTAAGTCGCTTAAGACCAAAAATGAGGTCGAGAAAGCGTTAGCAAAAACAATTTCCAAAGTTACCGCAGACATAGAAGAATTTCGATATAACACGGCAATTTCAGCGATGATGACATTTGTTAATGTTTGGGAAAAAGAAACTTTACTAAAAGAAAGAGTAGGGGATGTTGTAAAAATTTTGGCCCCCTTCGCGCCTTTTATGGCGGAGGAGTTGTGGCAAGAGTATTTTGTGGACAAGGGTGGGGAGTTCAAATCTGTCCACAAAGAGCTATGGCCAATAGTCGATAAAAATCTATTAGTTGAGGATATTGTCACAATTCCCATAACCGTCAACGGCAAACTCCGTGGGAAAATTACGGTTCCTTCGGATCAGTTGGATGACGCAACAGCAGTGCTCAAAATGGCTAAATCAGAAGAACAAATCTTAAAATATCTTTTAACCAATATCATAAAGAAAGAGATATACATTAAAGGGAAAATAATAAATTTTGTAATTTAAAATCAAACGGCTTGAGTGAGAAGTGGGGGAGGTTTCTCATTTAAGCCAAGTACTACTTATCGCCCAATGCTTGGATGATCGTAACGACCAAGTCTTCCACCGCTCGGTTTTCTCCGGCTGCAACTCCCGCAACGAAAGAATCAAGTGCAGCCCGAGCAAAAAAACATATTCTTCCCCGGCTCCGCGAGTTACTGTGGCCGAATGCGGTCCAATGTTCAGCGTGAACCCGTAATGTCCCAGAACCCGATACCACTCATCTGTGTCGGATGCAGGACATGTTGCAGATAGCGATTCCGGATCTGGAAGCTCTC
>Ga0210017_1002406_pt1 | contig 16008 bp, 19 predicted proteins | sample CryGeyCG2014_020_FD_183966 | JGI IMG/M metagenome (GOLD analysis project Ga0210017, IMG submission 183966) | Groundwater microbial communities from aquifer - Crystal Geyser CG08_land_8/20/14_0.20 (SPAdes) (version 2) | ecosystem: Environmental > Aquatic > Deep subsurface > Groundwater | place... | reverse complement strand
ATCCTAAAAATTTAAAGGGGTATTTTCTGAATAGGCCAGCGGACGCTTTTAGGATTATGAGAGAATTAGGTTTGGGAATTACTAATAGCGATATAAGAAAAATTGATGTAGGAGAAATTAAATAAAATAGATACAGTTAATTTATTTTAAATTATTTTTGTGGTATAATGATTGCAGAACATAGAATAAGGAAAAAATATGCCTAAAATAAGCGAAAAAAAATATAAAGAGGTCATTTTATATCTCGCAGAAAAGCTTGGCGGTGAGATAAAAGGCAAGAAAAAATTGGCGAAATTACTGTATTTCGTTGATTTTGATTTTTTTGAAAAATTTCAAAAATCATTGACCGGCGATGTTTATAGGGCTTTACCCATGGGGCCGTTTCCGGCAACAATGGAAAAAATACTGGCTGATATGGTAAAAGAGAAAAAAATAAGTATTAAACACAAAAAGGAAAGAGCTGATTATAACTCAACGGAAATTTATAAAACTAAAAAGAAAGCGGAAGTAAATTTTTCCAAAGAAGAACAGCAAATATTAGACAGGGTAGTTTTAAAATATGGCCATTTATCCGGGAAACAATTAGAGGATTTATCTCACGCGGAAGCGCCGTATATTGGGACAGCTCCCAATCAAGAAATCGCCTACGAATTATCTTTTTACCGTGGCACTAACCTAGACGAAGATGCTTAATTTTGTTTTCCATCCTAATTTTGAAAAAGAAGCCGCCAGTTTAAAACGGCGGTTTCCTTTTTTTGATGCCGGCCTGGAATCGTTTAAGCGAATCTGTGAAGTTCACTTTAACCCGATAAATCCCAGACAGGTAATCGCTCCGGCTAAGTTGCATAGAATAATGGGACCCGCAGCGGTACTAATTTAAAATTATTTTATAGCATTATGAAAATTATTAATCTCATCATTAATTTTAAAACAGCCGCCCAATTAGATTTTATAAATATCACTCAAAAAATTGAAGAGAAAATTAAACGGGTGGGCATTAAAAACGGCGTTATCAATATTCAAAGTTTGCATACTACTATGGCAATTATAGTAAATGAAGCCGAGCCATTATTAATAGCTGATATAAAAACTTTACTTAAAAAGCTGGCGCCTAATACCTATAAATACGCTCATGACAATTTTAAAATTAGGACGGTTAATCTGTGTTCAGGCGAATGCGCTAATGGCCAAGCGCATTATAAAGCGATACATTTACCGACTTCGGTTGTTTTAAATATTATTAAGAATAAATTGCAATTAGGCGTTTGGCAACAAATTTTTGCAGTTGAATTAGATCGGTCCAGGCCGAGAAGAGTCGCCTTGCAGATTATCGGGGAGTAAAACAAACCGAGGCCACCCCTCGGTTTTATAAAAATTATTTAAGTTTTTATGGTTATACTTGGTATAGAAACTTCTTGCGATGAAACTGCCGCTGCAGTTATAGAGGGAGTTGGCGATAAAATTAAGGTTTTATCCAATGTAGTTTCCTCGCAAATAGCTATCCATCAAAAATACGGCGGCGTGGTGCCAGAAGTGGCGGCGCGCGAGCATGTTTTGAATATTTTGCCAGTGGTCAATGAAGCGTTGGCAAAGGCGGACCTGCCCTCACCCCCGACCCCTCTCCTCCCGCAAACAGCCCCGCAAGCAGCGGGACAGGAGAGGGGAGCTAATACTATGGGTGTAAAAACAGCTCCTTTCTCCCGCGCTTTTAAAAGCGGGAGGAAGGTTGGGATGGAGGGCATTGATGCAATTGCCGTGACGATTGGACCAGGATTAATTACTTCTTTAATGGTTGGCGTGGAGACCGCTAAAACATTGGCTTATGCCTGGCAAGTTCCGGTAATTGGCATAAATCATATTGAAGGACATATCTACGCCAATTTCATTGGCGCAAATCCCAAATTCCAAATCACAAATTCCAAACAAATCACAAATTCCAAATCACAAATTCCAAACAAATCCCAAATTCCAAAAATAAAGTTTCCGGCTTTAATTCTTACCGTGTCTGGTGGGCATACGATGTTGGTTTTAATGACTGGTCATGGAAAATATAAAGTTTTAGGCGAGACGCGCGATGACGCGGCTGGCGAGGCGTTTGATAAAGCGGCGCAATTACTTGGCTCGGGGTATCCTGGAGGACCAGCTATTGCCGCTAACGCGGCTAAGTTAAAAGTTAAAAGTGAAAAGTTAAAAGTTTTTTTACCAAGGCCAATGATTAATTCACGGGACTATAACTTTTCTTTTTCTGGTTTAAAGACTGCTTTGTTGTATAAATTGCAGAAAGATAAGAGCTGGAAAAAGAAAATTCCCGAATATGCGGCTGAATTCCAGCAGGCAGTAGTTGAGGTGTTAGTTGCTAAAACAATTAGGGCGGCTGGAGAGTATCAAGTTAAAACTGTAATATTAGCCGGTGGAGTGGCGGCTAACCAATTATTGCGCCAGCAATTAGCATTAACAGTCAAAGAGAAATTAGTTAAAGTCAATTTTACCATGCCAAAACTTAAATATTGCACTGACAATGCGGCCATGGTTGCAGGGGCCGGTTATTTTCGCGCCAGAAGTAAAAAATTTACGGATTGGTCTAAATTGCGAGTTGATGGCAATTTAGAATTAAAATAATATTATTATTGTTTGCATAAGATGAGATACATAGGTAACACCTCTAAGTTGCTCAATTTGGGCAAAAATAGTAAAATTATGTTAGAATAATGTAGAGATGAGGCATTGCCTCGTCTCTACCTAAAATTTTAACTATTTTTATGGCCTTATTAATATTAGCTTTTATTTTATTAATCCTGCCACTGGGCGCCAAGGCAGTTTGCCCGATCTGCACGGTAGCAGTCTGCGGTAGCGTTGGCTTATCGCAATGGCTGGGCATTGATGATACCATTACCGGATTGTGGCTGGGCGGCCTGGCCGTCTCTTTAATTGCCTGGACGATTGATTGGCTTAACAAAAAAAATCTCCGCTTTTTAGGCCGTAAACCTTTGATAGTGCTTATTTATTACGCCGCTATTATTTGGCCGCTTTACCAGTTTAATCTCGCTGGCCATCCTTACAATAAACTTTGGGGGTTTGATAAACTGCTCTTCGGCATCATCGTCGGTTCAATCGCCTTTTTAATCGGCGCTCTGTCCTACAAATATTTAAAGAAAAAAAATAATGGCCGAGCTTATTTCCCCTTTCAGAAAATTATTATACCGATTAGCCTGCTGATATTGCTTAGCTTTATTTTTTATTTTATTTGCGATATCATAAATTAAATTTTAAATTATTATATTTATGGAATTAAATATTAAAAATTATAAAGACCTGATAACTAAAGTTGATAATTTAAAAAAACAAGACAAGATGGATCTGTCATCCGATGAGGATTTATCAATCGCTATCATGAATCTGGTGAGTATTGAAGAGCATTTTTTCTTTACCGGCGCCAAAACCGGCAAAGCGAAATATTTTGACCTATTACAGCAAGTGCGGGCGATGAGAGGCGAGCTATTAAAAAAAATAATCAAAGATTATGAAGGTGAAGTTTGGTGTATCTCTAAGCATCTTTTGGCTGCTTCCATGCGGCTGATGGAAGTTGGCAACAAACAGCACAAAATAGGCAACCAGACAGAAGCAGAAGATTTATTTAAAAAATCTTTTGATCTTTATTCGCTTTTCTGGGGAATAAACATGGGCCTGATAGATACCAAGCAGATTAAAAAAATTGATGATAACCAGCTTAATAAAGAAAGTAAGCAAGGCAGGGTGATGGACAAAATATCAGCCATAGTTAAAAAAATAATTGATTGTTGCATTGAATAACGGCTTTTGTTTGACAGATTGCTGTTATTGCGCTAATATCAAACCATGTCTTGTTGGTGTTACTTCTACAAGTAATAAAGGTCCTACCAAAAGATTTCATTAAAAATTTAAATTGTTAAAAAATTATGAGTCAGACGTTATTTGTAGGGGGTATTGCTTATGGAACTACCCAGCAAGGTTTGAGCGATTATTTCTCCGCTGCCGGCACTGTCGTGTCAGCTAATATTATTACTGACAGACAAACCGGCCGCTCCAAAGGCTTCGGCTTTGTGGAAATGTCTTCAGCTGAAGAAGCTCAAAAGGCGATTGAAATGTTCAATGAGCAGGAATTAGACGGCAGAAAACTAGCGGTTAACATCGCTAGACCGAAAGAAGATCAGCCCAGAAGGAATTCAAGATTCTAAACTTTTCCTACATAAAACCCCCCACTAAATTTTAGTGGGGGGTTTGTTATAGGCAGAATATCATTTGCCTAGATTTATAATAAATTCATTTATTTTCTTTTCAACTATCTCCAGCTTATCTTTATACAACTGGATAACTAATTTAAAAATTAAAATTAAAAGTGTCAGCCAAAATAAACCTAAAGCAAATCCGGCAATTACATCAGACAGCCAGTGGACTTTTAGATAAACTCGGCTTAAGCTTCCCAGAAGCAGAATAACCACATTAGCAGTCACAAAAATATCTTTGGCTAATTTACTTTTAAAGCTATCTTTAAATGAATAAATTAATAGCGCAAAAAAAATGCTGGCCGCCACAGTATGTTCGCTGGGGAAACTATAGCCAGTCTCTACAACTAAACTACCTAACGGGCGAGAACGCTCTATAACTATTTTAAAGAGATGGCCCCAAAATAATCCACCATATAAACCAGCGGAATACAGAATAAAATAATACCATCTTTTTCGGTAAATAAAAAAAGCCAAGAGCAATAAAGTTAAAATAGCTAAATTGATTGGCGCAAGAATATCAGTGACTAAAATTATGATCTTGTTCAACCAAGGCTGCCACAACAAAACCACTTTTTCATTAAGCCAAAAATCTAACTTAATGATTGATTCTTTGGTGAAAATATCTTCAACTATTTTGGCAAAAATATAGAGAGAAAAAATATTTAACAAAAGATAGCGAAAATGCTTGGTTAAAAAAGCTTGTCTTTTTTTATTTAAATAATAATAAGCCGCACCAATGGCCAAACTAATTATCGTGGCCCAGAAAAAGTATTTGCCGAAATAGCTGGCAACTAATTCATAACTTTGGCCAAAGATATAGCCGATAAAGACCGCTATCGCCGCCCAAAGCAAACAAGCAATAATATCATAAATAATAAATTTCAGATATTTAACGCCAGAAGCTCCAGCAACCAGCGCCATAAAAGAACGGGTAACTAGATTGAGGCGGCCAATAATAATAGCCTTGCCGGCATTAGCATCAAACAGCGCTCTGGCCTTATTAAAATATTTCATTTTTAAAAATAATTTTTTGCCATATTTAACAATAAAAGGGTAGCCATAATTTCTGCCCAAAAAATAACTAACCAAATCACCGATAACCGCGCCTAAAGCCGCTAGTAAAATTATATCTCCCAAATCAAATACGCCGAGTTTAACTAAAAATCCGCCAATCATCACAATGGTATGGCCAGGCAAAATTGAACCGACTGCTGGCAAAGATTCAAATAAGGCGGAAAAAAACAAAACAGCATAACCCCACTGCTCTAAAAAAGGAAATAAATTATTTAAAATATCGCCGTTTAAATTCATAAATAAAATAATATTTGTATCTTAACATAATTTTGCCTGTGGATAACTCTTGACTTTTTGTTTTATAATTTGCTATGCATCGATTTACTTAAAACTGAATCAAAAAGCTCTTTGAGTTTTGATTTTTGGGCAAGGAGTTGGCTTTTATATTCCTGCGCCGCGGAAAGCTTGGCAACGATTTGTTTTTGGACTTTGAGAGACGGGAGAGGGATTTTAAGATTTGAACATTCCGAAATCCAATACCGTTTATGCTGATCGTGTGAAAATTTTATCGTTAGCATTTTATAGAACATAAATCTTATATCTGCCTCGTTTTTCTTCGCATGCAAAATTTTCATTGCCGATGATTTTACCTTGAAGGGAAAATTAACAAATTTTATGGCCGTAGTGAAATCATCAAAAATAATTACTGGCAACTTTTCTTTTGGGAAAATGCCATCTTTCTCGTTTGTGTTCCCCAATACGAAAGATTTACCAGCAGTTAAAACCGGAATCGGATATTCGTCTTTATAGTCAGTCGAGATCACAAGATATTTCGTTGGTTGCTCATACTCCAAAACTTCTCCTAATTTTTTCATCTCCCAATCTTTGCCGGCGGGGTTGAGTTCTTGGTGCAAAAGCGACTGGAAAAGCTCGTCGGCTTTTTGGATAAGTTCGCCCTGTAATTTCTGCGCCTCCGCAATTTTATCCAACCGCTCAACGATTTGCTTTTGGATTTTTAGGGAAGGAAGAGGGATTTTAAGGTTATTTATAAATGCTTTGCTTAAATGTGGAATAGCGGCACCTTGGGCCGCTGCACGAATTTTTTCTTGAAAAAGTTTCAGTAAATAAAATAGAAACTTGTTTTCTAATGAGTTATGGTGCAAAACTTTTACAACTGTTGAGCCCACAAAGCCCCTTAAACCCGTCCCTACTGTTCCGGCGTGTGCGCCATCCCAAACAAGCAGAACATCGTCTTGCTTACAACGCACCCCATTTTTCTCTTGAGTATAAACGGCATACAGATTTGTTCTTAGCCCATCTATGCCAATATATGGTTCGCCGTCGTTGGCAACCGCCATCTTCTTTCCTTTTTCAAAGGAAATTATTTCTCCTAATTTTTTTGTTGGCCAGGGCATAATTAATAAACTTTCAGTAGGTTATTGTGAGTATTAACATCAACTAACTCATACTCCGTATTATCACGAAACCCGGCAATCATAGGATCATTAGTGACTTCACCTAAGAGGTTTTTGAGTTCAAAATTCGTGCCATTATCTACCCTTTTAACAAAGCGATGCCATTCGGACTTGCCGCCATAAAAATGTCTTTGTGGATTTACTACATCTTCGCTAAGAAGTGGCTTTGAAAGAATTTTTTTGTTAAAAAATGATATCACTTTTTTATGAATTAGATCGAGATAGTTTTTCTTACCATCTTGTTTGGGCGAAAGATATTCTCCATGTACTAATCTATGCCGCAGTCCTACCGTCTGAGTAAAAATTTTATTTGCCAACCTTTTGCCAAGTATATATGTATACAGATTAATCGGCTTCTGAAATTTTCCCTTATCTCTTTTCTTCGCCAGTGCCTCAAGCGCAGAAAACATCAACAACAACTTTGCTGAATATCCAAAAGTGTTTACTGCATCATTCCAATAGTAATAAAACTCATCGGGTACTTTTGCAGATACGAGTAACTCGTCAAGTGCCTGTTTCTCTTTTTCCATAAACATCAAGCCACCAGATTTTCTGTCTCGGGCGTAGTGAAAGAAAACCTTATCGCTATCTTTTTTGCTCACAATAAACGGCTCGAAATGATATTCGATATAAGATTGTGATATCAATGCAATGCGAGGCACTATTTTCCACAACTTTCCCCTGAATGAATTTATAGCTTTCAGAAAACTACTACTTGTTATTTCGCCTTTGGCGAGCCAAGCATTTTCAAGCCAGCCGTCCCTGATATTAAAATCCCAATGCTCAAATGTAATGTCCCCGATAGAAAATGTATGGTACAAATTTTTATCTTTATCAGGAACGGCATTTTTAGCCAAAGTTGTTATTTTATGCTCTATTTTGTAAATGTTTTTACTCATATCTTTTTACTGATATCCTTAAATATCTTTTCCAGCTTTTTTGTTTCTTTCTCTATTTCCCCTAAAATCTTTTTGGGCTCTCGATGGCTTGTTTCTTCCTCTCCGCTATACGGATTATAGGTATTTGCCGAGAGAATATAATCATTCTCGACAATGTCGCCGACTTTTGTAAACCAAGAGAATGGCTTCGCGACTGCTTGATCCTTGCGCCAGAGCTCTAAAAGTTTCGGGATATCGTTTTTATACTGGGGCCCGAACTTTTTAGCCTTTGAAAGTGATGAACCATCGCCATTTATGACAAAAAACCAAATCTGCTCCTTTTCATCCAATCTTGGCGTGGGTTTCTTTTTGAAAACCAAGAAGCTGGTTTTCACTCCAGCATACGGCTGGAATACGCCGGCCGGCATTGAGACAACCGCTTCCAATTTTGTATTTTCTAAAAGAAAGCGGCGGATTTCTTTATCATCTTTATTTGTGCCAAAAAGCGTGCCTTCGGGCAGAATTATGCCGGCCCGGCCGCTTGGCTTAAGAGAATTGATAACATAACCCAAAAAGAGAATTTGTGTTTTCTTAGATTTGACGGGTAAAGTCGCTTTTATACGACCAGCGTCAACGAGTCCGGCAAAAGGAGGATTGGTTAAAACAATATCAAATTTTTTCAGATCGTTTTCGTCTTCACTGCCCGCAACCGTATCTTTACGCAAAATACGCGCCCCCTCAAGACCGTGAAGCAAAAGGTTCATTAACGCTAAACGCACCATTTCCGGCGCAACATCGTATCCGCTGAATGTTTTTTGAGTAAGAAATTTCCATTGTTCTTTATTCAATTTTTCTCCGTAGCCAACCATCCGGCCATTTCTTTCTTCAAAATTTTTTGCATCGCTGTTTTTTAGTCGAATGTGGTCGTAGGCATTTATCAAAAATCCGGCAGTGCCACAGGCGGGGTCAAGTATTGTTTCTCCGATTTTTGGATTGACCATTTCAACGATAGCGCGAATAATATGGCGCGGTGTAAGAAACGCGCCAAGTTTCCCGGCTGAATTTATTTGTTGGAGCAGATATTCATAGAGATCGCCTTTTACATCAGTGTCTAAACTTGAAAAATCAATCGTATCAATAATTTCAACAGTTCTTTTTAGTGTTGCTTCATCAGGAATAAGCAATTTTGCGCCTCCAAATACTTGGCGGACATTATCATGACCGTTGTGAATCTCGGTGACGAATTGAAATACTTCATCACGAATAAATTTATACAAATTCGTTCCGGTCTTTTCCCGCCAACGGACCCAGCGAAATTTATCTTCCTGTCCGGCGAAAATAGATTTATGCTTGCGGCCGGTTAGTTTCTCCTCTTTTTCCATTGCAATATCTTGCTCTTCCAGCATTTTAAGAAAAAACAAAAAGCTTAATTGCTGTATACGAGTCATTGGGTCGCTCAAACCCTGCGCAAAAAGATAATTATTTAAAATATCTATCTTTTGCTTAAATTCCTCTTTTAATTGTTGGATGTTTTGGGTCATTTTGGGGTTGTGGATAACTAATTGACTTTCCTATGTATGGTTTGCTATTATATAAGCAAGGAGTAAGACCTCTCGTGTTGGGGTACCGAATGGCGCCCCGTCAAAGCGAGGGGCTTTCTTATTTTATGGGAATAATAGCCGCTCATCAGTAATTTTACTCTTGATAAATTCGTAAAACTCGTAGTCGCCTCTCTCATATTTCCTGAATATGGCCCAAGAGATAAAATCAACTGCCTGTAAAGATTTATTCTCGTGAGAAGTGTGCAAATCAACAGTGAAATGTTTCCTGCCTCTATTTGACATCTGACTATTCAAATAACGAATAAAATTATCCCGCAATTTCTTTTTGGTATCCTTGCGATCTATGAAAAGGTGAATCTGTTCGTTGTCTTTTACTGCGTTGCTTGAATGAAGTCGATCTAAAAGAATATTGGCGGTGTAGTTATAGAGGTAATTTTTCTGATTTTGCAAGTCAACGTGCACCTTCTTTTTATTAAGGATTACACAAAGAACCTTTAGATCATCAAGCTCATTTAATTTTTGCAACATGCGGATGCGGGTAATATTGTCAGCATGGTAAGCGTGAAGTTCTCCAAGTTTCTTGTGTTTTTTCTTGAGCGGCCGCCAAATCTTCTTTACTACTCGTTCCAATGATCGAGGTTCTGAAATAATAGCAATAGTAAAAATAAACCACTTACTTGATGATTTTTTGAAACCCAGGTCTCCGCTTTCATCTAAGAATATATACGCCATGTTATTTTACAAATACTGTTTGATTTAACTCTTTAAGCGTAGATTGAAGCGCGTCCTCGCCGAACATTTGCAGGACACGATTCAGGCCGCCCTGCATTTGGAAAAGGGGTTCATTAAATATAAAAGCCTCAACCGGTACGCGATTAGCAATATAATAATTTTTGATAAGCCGCAAGATTTTCACTTGCTCCGGTCCGAATTGTTTATCAATCAACCATGCTTCAAAAAGTTCGTTAATGCGATCCTCATACAACTGCTCTTCGGTGGGGAGTTGTTGGATTCCGAGAACGGTCTTTACAAACTCATTTAAGGTGCCGGGTGGATAATGATACGCTTCTCGCAAGTTTGCCTCGTTGAAATAGTACTTAGGTGAATTCAGTTTTTCGGCAAGAACTTTTGATTCGTCGCTTGAGAGTTCTTGGCCTTCTTTTATTTTTTTCACCAGTGGCTCTGCTTTAACGAGTTCTTGAATTTGTCTCTCCCATGCTACTTGGTAATCATCAGAATCTATTTTTTCACCCTTAACACCAACCTCCACATACGCTCTTTTGATAATAACATCAACATTCTCTGGAGCAGTCTCGGCCACTTGGATGAATCCGGCCGGCACCTCCATCTCTTCCTCAACAAAATCTTTTGCTTCTGTTCCCCACGGAATACCGGCTTTTGCTCGCGCAATTTCAGAATATGGATTATAGCTCTCATCGTTAAAATATTTTGTGACGCCGGCAAAATCATAAATCCTGAATGATTTTTTGTTTATTTTTTGGTAGAGACGGCTTCCACGGCCCCGCATCTGCTGATACAGAATCGGCGAACGAGTAGGACGAACCATTATCAGGTTTTCAACCATCGGCGCGTCAATACCCGTATCCATCATACCCACAGAAACGGCTATCATTGGCAATTCTTCCAATTTGAATCTTCTTATGGCGCCACGAGGATCTTCGGTGTCAGAAGTTATAATTTCTGCAAAACGGCCTTTATGCTCCGGCTTTGCTTGATTAAAATAATATGCGAGTTGAGCGGCGTGGCGTTTAGTAACAGTATAGACAATCGCTTTTCTCGGCCTTTGCGGCTTGCGTTTATCTTCCTCGGCAAAATACGCTTGCGCAACCTGCTCATTCCGCGCCGGGACATTAATTTTCCTTTCAAGATCTTCGGGATTGTAATCTTCGCCTTCGTATTGCACGCCTTCAAGTGATACTTTTGTGTCAATCTGCACAATATCATAACCAGCAAGATAACTGTCTTTGATGCCGCTTCGAATGCTATAAACAAAAGTCGGTTTTCCTTTCTGTTCTGTTTCATCCCAGCATCCAAAAAGTTTATAGGTGTTTCTATCAACATATATGCTTGGCGTTGCTGTGAGTCCAATTCTGATAGCATCAAAATGCGAAAGAACCGCATTATAGATACCAAAAATTGAGCGATGCGCCTCGTCAGAAACAATTACATCAAAGTAACCACTGGTGAATAAAGAAAGCTGTGAGTAAAGAGTTGGCAGAGTTGAAATTATAATTGACGACTCGTCGCGCTGTTTTCCTCCATAAAGCAGTTTAGAAGGATAATCTTTGAGTATTTCATCAAAAACTTCTTTTGCTTGAACGCCAAGATCAATACGATCTACTAAAAAGAGGGCACGGTTTACAAGACCTGCCTCAAAAAGCCGTTTGAGATAAAGCGCAATGACATCGGTCTTGCCAGTACCCGTTGCCATAACAAGAAGCATCTTCCGTTTGCCACCTTCAAGCGCCTTATCCATAATCTGCATTGCTTCTTTTTGATAAGGACGAGGTATGCGCCATTCGCCACCCTTAAAATATTTTTCTGGAATGGGTATAACTGATATCGATTTTTGCTCAAGGCGAAGGTTTTGGATTTTTTCGAGATCACGCTGAGAGTAGAATGTAGCCACCTTTTGTTCTGAACGATATTTGTAATCCCAAAAGTAAATTTCTTCGCCGTTAGACAAAAAGATGAACTCGGCCTTGATTGATTCTGCGTATGAAAGAGCTTGTTGTTTTGCAGAAGCAGGGTCAACAGAAAACCGCTTTGCTTCAATTACAGCTATCCCACGACCGCGGCTGTCTTTAAGGATATAATCAGCGCGGCCGGCCTGCGAAGTTTCTTCAGTAATGACTTGATTTTTATCCTCTGGCTCCCAGCCGGCTTCACGAATCTTACGGTCAATCAAAATACGGGCGTCCGCTTCGCGCATAAACTTCTTTCCAGTTGTTTTTTTGTTAGTCATAATTAAAGCAATTTATGATCCGCAAAACTAAAAAAGTTTGTTTTACTTACGATCACATGGTCTTTTATTTCAATGCCGAGAAGCTTTCCTGCGTCAACCAATTGTTTTGTTATTTCTGAATCTTCTTTTGATGGCATAGGATCCCCGGCTGGATGATTATGAGCTAAAATCACTTGTGCGGCTAAGTGACGCACGGCCGGCTCAAAAACTTCTCGCGGATGGATTAAATTGGCGTTCAAAGAGCCGACCGAAATAATCTCTCTTTTTATTTCCTGATTCCGCGCGTCTAAAAAGAAAATAACAAAATGTTCTTTTTTATTGTCTCGAATATCCTTTAATTCATTCCAGACATCTTTGGGGGTAAGATAAATCTGACTCTTTTTGTTTTGCAAAAGCCGGCGGCCTAATTCAAAACAAGCCACGATTTCACAGGCCTTAGCCGCGCCCAAACCGAAAGTATTCTTTAATTCTTTAAAACTGGCCTTGGCCAAGCCGCTCCCGCTAAACTTGCCCAAAATCTTTCTGGCCAGTTCAACAACATTGATGCCTTTGCTGCCAGTTCTTAAAAGAATAGCCAAAAGCTCCGAGTCAGATAATTTCTCGGGCCCATATTTCTCTAATTTTTCTCGCGGTCTATCAATTTTTGGAAGGTCTTTTATTTTCATATTTTTCCTTCATTAAACCCCCGCGCCGGATTTATTGCAAAATTCTATAAATTCAGGCGGATAAACATTTTTTCCCAATACGCCAGATGGGTGATGTATTAAGGTTTATTATTTTTTATACTTAAATCCTTCGCCGATTTTCCATATGCCTCTTTCGCGAAACGCGGGAATGGTTTGACGGCGGGCAGCATTGGTGATAGCCGGCGCGGAAAGCCGATTCTTCTTAATGTAGTCGGATAAAGTGATAATAACTTCGCCTTTTAAATACGCTATTCTTTTGTGAAACGACTCTGTAAGAGCCAAAGTCAAAATTTTTTCCATTGTTTTGGTGTTCTTATTTTCTCTATAATCCCTAAATGCTTGATAATAGATGTCTTTTTCTTTGTCGCGGATAATAATGCGCGGGAATCCAAGCGAGATAAGCTGAAAATTGGTAAATACCCGGCCGATGCGTCCGTTGCCGTCAACAAACGGATGAATAGTTTCAAAATCCAAATGAAATTTGGCAATCTTGTCCAGGAAGTAAGAATTGACATCGCTTGAATATTCCAGAAGAGTTGATTCCATCATCCTTTCTACATGCTCGGGCGCGGGCGCAATGTGCGTGCCAACCCGGACAAATTCGCTTTTTTTTCGAAACCGGCCGGCAATGTTATCGTCGATACCTCCGATAAGCATTTGGTGCAGAAGCAGTATTAATTCTTTGCTAAATTCGTGATTTTGCGATATGTCTCGTTTATAAGTGATAACGCGAGCTAAATTTTTGGCTTCAAAAACCTCTCGCAAAGACACGTCGCGGGAGAGTTCCTGCTCCAGCAGAATTTTTTCCGTTTCTTTAAGTGTAAGGGTTGAGTTTTCAATGGCATTGGAGTTATAGACATTTTCTGGGATTTCAGCTTCGTCAATCATTGCCAAAAGCGATTCTTTGCCCTGCCTCAAAAAATCGTATTGAGCTTTAAGCTCCTGTATGTATTTTTTCGCGGGATTATTCGTAGCCATATTCTTAAGTTTAACAAATTCATCAATAAGTGTCAATAATCCGTGAATGAACGCCATAAAGTGGCCATCATTCACTAACTTTGTCTAAGTTTTCTATAGCTTGTACTTCTTCCTTGTCCCAATCTTTCAATTTTCTTTAATCGCATTAATTTATCAATTGCCTGCCTGACGGTAGGATAAGCAACTTTTGTTTTTTCAGAAATTTCGCGTGGCGTGGCTCTATCGGCTTTTTGAAGGTAATCCCAAACAGCAAATTGTTTCTCGGTAAGTAATCGCTCGATGTTTTTTTTCGAAAGGTCAATGGCCATTTCTGATTGTTTGAAGAAAATGTTTTAAAAAACGCAGTCGCCTGCGTAATTTTATTTAAACTTTGTATTCTGTCTCGCCGCAGTCTCTCGTAGAGGAGTGCGGCGTTAATATGCGTCTGAACTTATTCAGAGCTTTTTTAATATTGCCCAAAAAATGGTAAAATAGAATTATGGTAGAAGAAAACGCGATAAAACTTGAAGAAAATAATTCCCCAACTGAGCCGGCAAATGCTCCGGCAATTGAATCTGCGCCAACGCCTGCTTTAACCAAGGCGCCAATTGAAACTCCAGCGCCAGCAATGGCTAACAACGAAAATCCCCAAAATGAAAAACAAACAGCGCCGACTGAACTAACCAGCAAAACTCCAGCCAAGGAAGAAATAGAATTTGAGGAGCCAAAACTGGAAAACAAAAATCAACCTGCAGAAAAGCCAGTTGAAGAAATTTTAGACTCGGCCGCGGCTAAACCAACAATTGATGAAAAAATAATCAAAGCTGACAAAGAGCCGGTTAAAGAAGACGGACAAAACACTCTGGATGAAGAGCTTGACTTGTTAGCCGACGCGCCGACTATTGTCAGTAAAGAAGAAAAAATCCTAACCGAAGAAAACAACAGCCCTACGCCGCAACCAGAAACAAAAATCATCGGCAGTGAACCTGACCGTCCGATTATCCCGTTGATTTTGTCTTTTTTAGACAAACTGAAAGAATTGCGCCAAAAAGCTAATGCCAAACGCCGGGAGAATATAGAGAAAAACTTGAAAAAGATAATGGCCTACGCCGCAGAAACTCAAAAAGTAACTAATAACGAGGTGGAACGGCTGACAGGAGTATCTGACAGACAGGCCTTAAATTATTTGTCTATTTTGGTAAAAAGGGGTGATTTGGTCCGTTTTGGCAAACAAAAAAATAATTTCTATAAGCCAATTAAAAAATAACCGCAGTTTGCTCCAAATTGCGGTTATTTTTATAAGGAACTCATACCCGTTTTTCATTTTCAAAATCTGGTCTTTGCCAATTCTAGATTTCAATAATATGTAGAGATAAACTGGATTTACCTTTTCTGTATTAGAAGCGTCCCATTAAACCTTATTATAAAACGCCTCTCTGCCCTTCGTAATCATTTTATATCTCCAGCCTAATTTTTCAAAGTATTTTTCAGCGGCTTCGCGTTTCAATTTGGTAGATAGCCAAAATAACAACGGCAATCCTTTTGTTTCGTGAATTTCTTTGTGTTCATCTTTATACTCAACCAGAAAATCGGGAATATAATAATGCGGGATACCAAAAATTTTATAGCCGATTTTTAAATTATGCTTTTTTGTCCATCGGACAACAGCCGGGTCTCGTTCAAGCTCCACCATATATTCACGCTCCAAAGCAGAGTCATATTTTTCCTGACCGTCTGGGCTTTTTTTGAGATTAGTTAATATTCCTTTTTTACTAATCATATTATTTGCGTGTAAATATACCCTCGGTAAGTTCCGGCCTCATAAAAACATCCCTGATCTGGTCAATAATCGCCCATAATCGCCTTAATAATATTTCATCTGTTGAATCTTCCACATCACTGCCGTTTAGTAATCTTTTCTTAATATGCTCCCTGATAATTTTAACCAACATCACCTGTCTTTCGTCTGGATTTCTATCATATTCTAAAAGAGAATATTTGGCTATTGAGTGAATTTGTTTTACCAATTGTTTCTTTAATTCATCAATTGGCCAATTTTCTGTTTTGGTTATAGCGGCGATTTTTTCAACTTCTATATCTGGTATATTTCCTTTTTCCAGAGTAGTCAAATCAGAATCAATATTCAAACTTTTAATTTTCTCAATATCTTGCTCAATATTCATTC
>Ga0210017_1002403_pt1 | contig 16039 bp, 11 predicted proteins | sample CryGeyCG2014_020_FD_183966 | JGI IMG/M metagenome (GOLD analysis project Ga0210017, IMG submission 183966) | Groundwater microbial communities from aquifer - Crystal Geyser CG08_land_8/20/14_0.20 (SPAdes) (version 2) | ecosystem: Environmental > Aquatic > Deep subsurface > Groundwater | place... | reverse complement strand
TGGGGGAATTTTTGATTTATCTAGTTGGCTGCGCTCCCATTCCAGCAATGTTTTATCTATCCTTCTTAATCTTCCCGATTATGGTACTCACTACCCATTTAAGTATGAGGCGGTGATTTTTTCTTTGTTAACTTTTATTGTTATTTCTTTGTTTATCTTCTCTTTGCTTAAAAAGAACTACACTGATCGCCGAGAGCGTCAATGGCGTTTGTTGTTTGCGCTCATGTTTATTATTTTTGCCATACTAGTAAAAAAAACCAGTCCCCCTCTTTCCTTTTTTACCGTCCAGATTTTTAGGCTTCCCTTGTTAGCTGTCCTGCGCAGTTATGAAAAAACAGCTGTTTTCCTGCCATTTTCTCTACTAATACCAGTCTATGTTTTTTCCGCGAATATCTCTCAAAGGAAAAACCGTATCCTTGTTGCCTCACTCTTATTTCTTTCTTTACTGACCGTTCGGCCTTATTTCACCGGCGGTATCCAAACTAACTATAGCGTAACCTTTCCTAAGGGGAAAAATTATCTTAGCGCGGACTACGCTATGCTGACCAAAATTCCTAATGCTTACTATGATTTAGCCAGCATTTCTAACGAAAATAAGACTGACACGCGGATTTTATCTGCGCCTTTTGGCGCCTTGAATTCCATTTCTTGGGTAAACTATCCGCGTTGGAAAATGATTGGCAACGACTCAACGGTGATGTTGTTTTCCAAAAATACTTTATCAGCAAATAGTCCTGCTTACCTGTCTTATGGCTGGCACCCCTATCAGTCTTTTAATTCCAGCACCTTTGATCCACAGTGGTATATCAACTACCTTTCCCTCTTTAGCGTTTCCGAAATTATTTATCATAAAGATGTCGCCCCTAGATTTGTAGCTCAATCCAGTCAAAAGATAGCGCTATTGGAAAGCCGGGGTTTGATTACTCCTCTTGCCAAAACAGAGTACGCTGACTTGTACTCTGTAAACACGGCTAAAATTCTTCCCCATTTTTATGTTCCTAAAAGTCTAATTGCCTCGGCCGGAAAAATAGACGCTATTTCTTCTATTACCAGCTTTAATGATTATGATTTGCGGACCGGGATTTATTTTCTTGATCTTGGACAAAGAGTGCCGGATTTTCTAAATTCACCGGATAATCCCACTAATAGTTTGCAAACCTTTATTAAACCCGACAAAGTAGAAGTCACCGCTAGTTTGTATCAAAAACTGAACCAAAAAGAGATTGATGCTCTGGTAATGCCTGGGACAAGAATTTTACCCAATTCTCTTTTATATTTTTATGTTAGCTATAAAGAAGCATCGCTTCTTAAGAAAGAAACCGATCTTCTTAGCCGGACAGATCTCCTTCTTTGGCTTTCTGGCAAACGAATAATGGAAATGGAGCAGTTGGCTAGCAAAGGAGATGAGAAGCAGGCCTTTTTTACCATGAGAAGATATTTGGATTTTTTGAATGACTTGGTAGAAAACTTGAATACTTTATCTAAAGAAAGAGCGGAGTACTACAAGCTATTGGAAAAAGTCCAGCGCTACTTTACTAAACATGCTATGGTTGCTAAGAAAGTGGCGGGGATAATAAATACCAACTCCTTCAAAAATCTTATGGATGAGATGGAGGAGTTGCATAAGAAAGCAAATTTACTAACGCCTCTTAAGGATCACGACCTATATCTACTTAAGATTCCTTATGACGGTTCTTATAACCTTTTACTAAGGACCGATAAGAATACTGATAGCATCTTTGATGTTAATCCCTTTAAAAAGCTAGACTTAATCATGGACAATACTCTCAAAAAGACTTTTGTCGGAGAAAAAAGGGCTGATGGTTGGTATGAATACCCGAATGTTTTTTCTTCTTCTGGTTACCACAGTTTATACCTGCCCAGATTCCAGTCAAGGAATTTAATTACTAATGGTTCTTTTGAATCGCCTTCTTTTTCTGGAACCAGTAATCCTCCTGTTGAAAGATCTATTGAGGCGGTTGACGGTAATTTTTCACTTAAGTTGACAGTGGATCCTGGGGACGAACAAACAATTTCCTTTACTATTGCTGATTTTATTCCTGGGGATACTTATCGCTTTTCCTTTTACTGCCATTCTTTGTTAGGAACACCTTTAGAAATAGGTGTTTGGGAAATTTCTGATCTGAACAAAAAGGATGTTGAGCCAGATATTGATGAATATTCTCATTACGCTTCCTTAGCCTGTTTCTCTGCGTGGCAGTGGCAGACTTTTGATATTAGTTCCAGCAACAACTCAAAGCAAATGCGCCTTATTATTAAATTGCCGGCCAGTGATGATAAGAGCATCGCTCTTTTAGACGACTTGCGGGTAGAAAGGGTTTTTATTCCGGAAATTGTGGTTAGGCAAAGTGAGGCCAGCCTCTATACTAATAAAACTTTTCCTAAGCTTACTTTTACTAAAGTCAATCCTACTAAGTACCGTGTTCTTGTCCAAGGAGCTACTTCTCCATATCTGCTTGTTTTTTCCGAGTCCTTTCAGGATAACTGGAAATTGTATTTAAAAAAAGCCATACCTGGCCAGGATTACTCTTCTGATTTTGGAACAGTGACTGCCAGCTACTTTGATGGTGAAATAGAAGAAGGAAGGCGCCAGCAAGTTTTTTGGGATAAATTATCTTGGGAAACCTGGTTTAGCAAACCATTAGCGGAGGAGAATCATTATCTAGTTAATGGTTACGGCAATTCTTGGTATATTACTCCTCAAAATACCGCGGAGCTCTCTACCTACGAGTTGGTTGTGGAGCTTTGGCCGCAGCGCCTTTTTTACATTGGTTTAGCCGTTTCTGGTGTAAGCCTCCTAACTTGTTTGGCATCTTTATTCTTTGTGGTCAAAAAATCAAACTTTCGTCCCAGCGAATAATTTTTATTATGGTTTACTTTAATGGCTCTATTAACAAAACCAATAATTACTTAGTGAGGATGAAGCAAAAAGCCGACTTTTTTTTCTCGGCCAGAAGACAAGGGGTACTATTTTTTTCTTTTCTTCCCATGCTAGTCGTGGTGTCCATTTTTTTTGTAAGCCCAAGGTTTGCCTCGTTTATTGATTACTTTTTTGTTTTATGGGTTTTGATGATTTTAATACTAAAATTGAATGGACGTGTATCGCTAGCCACGGGTTTGTTTTTTTTACTATTCTGTGCGCCGGCTCTCGTTTTTGAGCGATCTGCTATTGCTCAAAATAGCGCGGTAGTGGCTTTTTCGTTGTTCATTGTTGGTGTTTTACAGCTTGCTATAGACGAGATTCGCGACCGTCAGTGACCCTATATGGTATGCCAAGGAGCTGATCACGATTTTAACTACGGTTTTTATCAATTAGTAGTTGATTTAATCCCGTCTGGTAGCCGTATTCTTAATCTAGGATCGGGGATAGTATTTAATTTTGAGCGCCTACTGTCAGAGCAAAAGAAGGTTTATATTTCTAGTTGTGACATTGTACCTCCGGCTAACAAGCCATGTTTTATTAATGACTTTATTGTTCAATCGGTAGAAGAGGAGATCAAATTTAATAAGGGGGGATTTGATGTCGTTACCTTTTTTGAGTTAATTGAGCATATTGATAAAACCGATGTTTTGTTAAGGAATTGCCATACTTTGCTAAAAGATGACGGGCGCTTAATTTTTTCTTTTCCTAATTTAGCGTCGGTTTACGCTCGGGTAGAGTTGCTGCTTGGTTTTCAGCCTCATATTTTGGAAGTAAGTAACGAGCGTTCTGATTTGGGGACCGGGTTTTTTGGGCGGCTAAATTGCTCTTGGGGGACAGTTCCCTTACATCACATTCGGGGTATTACTTACAAGGCAATGAGAGGGCTGCTTTCCTACCATGGTTTTTTTGCGGAAAGGATTGTTGGATTTAGCTCTCGTTTTTGGAAGATATTTAAGTTATGCCCGAGCCTAGCGCCAGTGGTTTTGATGGTTTGTCGAAAAAAAAGTTATGCCAGAAAAAGTAATTCTTAATTTAGGTTGCGGAACGATCAGGATTCCTGGTTCTATTGGTGTTGACTGCGTTCCGATTGAAGGTTTTGCTGATGTGGTTTGGAATTTAGATAAGTTTCCTTATCCGTTTCCAGAAAGTTATGCTGATGAGGTGTGGTTGATCTTTACCTTGGAGCATTTAGAAGATCCTTTTAAAGTGCTAGAAGAAGTTTACCGAATTCTCAAGCCGCAGGGTAAAGTTTTTATTCGTGTTCCTCACTTTTCTAGTTGTTATTGTTGGGGTGAGCTGACGCATAAGCGGGCTTTTTCCTCCGGTTTTTGGAGAGTCTTTAGTGGCCAAGATAACAATGCCCGCCGTTACTACTCCAAAGCCGAATACAGTGTTGTTGATTTGCGGGTAAAGTATTTTTTAACCTATCCGCCGATAAAATGGTTTAAAAGTGACAGCTGGAAACCTCATTGGGAAAAATTCTTTATTGTGGGAAGATTAATCAAGATTTTTGTTTCTGTCGTCCAGTTTTTGATTGATCTGTCCCCAGAGATTTTTGAACGTTTTTGGTGTTACTATGTGGGCGGAGCGGCGGAAATTTGCTGCGTTCTTAAAGCAGAGAAAAGTTGTGATAAAGAGAATCTTTAATTTAAAACCGGCTTTTTTGTTCGCTCTCTTGCTTTTGGTCTTGGCGTTGATGGCTGTTTGTTTGCTGCCTATCTTTGATACTTATATCTACGGGTACCCGAGTGACTTGTTTGGTTATATCTACCTAGCTTGGTGGCGGCGATACTCCTTTTTGCAAGGAATACCATCGAGTTTTAATCGGTTTATAAACTACCCGGTAGGGATAAATTATGTATTTCCCTTTCATCCGGTATTGGTGTATCCACTTTCACTGTTCTCCATTATTTTTGGCGAAATACGCGCCTACAACCTTCTTTTTTTAATTTTCTTGTCTCTTAATTTTATAATTCCTTTTTTGGTCGCCAAAAGGCTTTGGAATAAATTTTTCCCAGCACTGCTCGCCGCCTTTTTTATTGCTAGCTCACAATTCATTTGGTGGCACGGTATGCAAAACATCGAAATTTTCTTTATCGCCCCGCTTGTTTTGTTTATTTGGCTTCTTTTTAGTTTTTGCGACTCCCCGACTGTCAAAAATACCCTTCTTTTAGGGGCTGTTTTTGCTTTTTGCACCTTATCATTTTTTCAGTACGGTTACTTTGCCGCTCTGCTTTTGCCGGTTTTTGTGGGTTTTACCACCATGTCTTCATTTTTTACCAAGTCACAAGCCTCGTACGCCCGCCTGTCGGACGGGCAGGTCAATGCGGAGTTGGCAAAGGACTTAAAGAGCATCCAGTCTAATGCCACGGAAGTAAGTCCGTGGACGGTTTGCGGCAAGCGAATATGGCTTTCTTTTTTAGCCGTTTTTGCGGCTGGCTGCCTCACCCTTCCCTGGACATGGCAGGTACTAGCTGGGTTCTTTTTCCCAAGCAGGATTAGTAATCAGTTTATTGCTCAAGGATTTGTTAGAAATAGTCTCTACGATCTTGTCGCTTACGGGGCAAGACCATGGGATTATGTTATGCCATCGGTCTTTCATCCTGTTTTTGGTTATTTAGTTACTAAATTCTACAACTTTATTAATAATTATTCTAATTTTACTTATCACAGCACTTTTTTGCCGGAGAGGGCTAACTACATCCCTTTGATTATTTGGTTGCTCGCTTTATTGGGTGTTGTTCTTGGACGCAAAGACAAACGTTACCATCACCTGGTATCAAAATCCCTTATCGGTTTAGCGTTTTCTTTTTGGTTATCTTTGCCCTCTTTTATGTATATAAAAGGGATAAAGATATACGGTCTTTCCTTTTTTCTCTTTAAGATTTTTCCCATGTTCAGGGTTTACGCTCGGGCAGGAGCCTTGGTTTTAATCTTCGCGGTTTTTCTGGCCGGAGTGGGTCTGCTTTTAACAATGGAGAAATTACGAAATAAATTTGCCCTCGGCTGGCTGGTAAGCTTTCTTCCTTTGGCTATTTTGCTGATCGGGGCTTTTGAGAATTTGAATTCCCCCCCTCTTCACCTGGCTAATGTTGGCCAGCGTCCCCCTCTTTACACCTGGTTAGCCGGGCAACCTAAAGAAACGGTTATTGTAGAATACCCTCGCGATACGACTGATTTAGGAGGAGGCTGCGCGGATAATTTTGAAGAAGGAAATCTACGAGATTATCCCCCTCCTTACGAGTCGCTTTTTCAGCGAATTCATCAAAAAGCGGTTTTTAATTTTAGGTTGATGTCTGATCAAGAGAGGTTACTAGCAGCTGATCTGTCAAATCCCCAAACACCCGTTATTTTAAGTTCGCGCAATGTTAACTATATTTTGTGGCACACCAAGGACTATTTTCCCGTTGACAATCCCCTAGACCCTTGCCAAGAATTTCGTTATGGATCTGCTCCAGAAGTAGTCGCCAAAGGTCTGGAAAAAGTGGTGGAATTTGAGGATGGGGTGATTTATCAGGTCAAGTAATTTTAATTTCCGTATCTCTTGCCGTATTGGGCGGCTAGTTTAATAAAGCGGTTTCTGATATTTGTTGGCAGCAGTTTTATTATATTGTAGGAAATAATTCCCCCAGAGCGCATTAAGCCAACCGGTAGGTCTTTAGCGATCGCTGGAAGATACGCATTATGATGTTTGGATTTAATTACCATTTTCCAATAATTTGGATCGGCTAGTATTCTAATAAAGAGGGGAAAAATGTGTCTTTGCACCTTTAAACTCATTCTAAAATCCACCAGCAATTCTTCAAGATCAAGATTATGTTTACAAAGTCGGAATCTTCCTTTTCCGTAGCCGCGCGCCTCTGCCAGCAAGTAATACTCTTCTTTTTTGAGCTTTTCCGGAAAATAGTCCTCATAAATTTCCGTACCTGGGTAAGCGACTGTTAGTCCAACGCCAAAGTCATCGGGGTCGATTTCTCTAAATAATTCACAGCTTAGGCGCACATCCTCTTCATCTTCTTCGGGGAGATTAAACATCATATTAGCAAAAGTTCTCATTTTGTATTTTTTGCACAAGGTGAAAGCTTCTCTTACTTGTTCCACAGTAATGTCTTTTTGCATCAGTTTAAGGAGTTTTGGGGAACCGGTTTCCACGCCAAAGGTAAGTTGAACGCAACCGGCGTCCTTCATCGCTTTTATCATTTCTTCATTAATTAAATTTACCCGTGTTTGGGCCGCCCAGACAATGTTTATTGGCTTAATTTTTTGGCAGAAGTCTAAGACTCTAGTTTTGTTGACAGTGAAGGTGTCATCCAGCAAGTACACGGCATCTACTTGATATTGATCAATAAGATACTTTATCTCTTTAATAATGTTGTCCACCGAAACCGCTCGGACTGAATGCTGACCCCAAACATTGCTAGAAGCGCAAAATCGGCACCGAAACGGGCATCCTCTACCGGTATAGACAGGAACAACTACATAGTAAGCGTAGCCAATTATCCGTTTTGATGGCTGTAGATAATAATTCATATCAATATCTTGATAGCTTGGCATGGGAAGAATTGATATATCTTGGATAAGGTCCCTTTTTTCTGTAATTACCGTCGTATCGTTGATAGGGTCATAGAAGCTAATACCCCTGACATTCCTCAAAAAGTGAGTATCCCATTCTGGCGCTTTTATAATTTCTTCAATGGTTAACTCGCCTTCTCCGATTACGACAATATCGACGGGCGAATCTTTGAAGATAAAATCATCCGGCTTGACGCTGGCATGGACATTGCCGATTAGGATTTTGGTATTACAACATTCTTTAATTCGTTGGGAAGCCTGGATGATAAAATCATAGTCGCTGGTAAAAGTTCCCATACCGACAAAACGCGGCTTAAGGCAAGTAATTTCGTTAATAACATAATTTAGATAATCTTCAAACAAACTGTCTTGCGCGGTAATTGGTTTTTTAATCCATGGAGAGGCGTTAATGATTTTTGCCTTAAAACCTTGCTGTTTAAGATAGGCGGTTAAAGCCATTTCCGAGAAGGGGAGAAACTCGCCAAATTGCGACGGTCTAATAATAAAAGCGATATCGCAATTCTGATCTTCTGATCCATTATCCATTCCTGGTGGAAGATTTAGTTGAGGATGGCTGTAACTTTGTGGGAAGAGTTTATTAAAGTAGCGGCGGCCTTTCAAAAACAAGAGAACCATCAGCAATCCGGCGGTACTTAGCGAAATAACGATTCCCAGGTAAAGTTTGTTAGGTTGATAGCTGAAGACAACCTGATGGGTGCCTTTTTCCAAGTAAACACCCCGCAGGTGCACATTGGCTTTTAGCAGTTCTTGTTTTTTACCATCAACCTTTACTTGCCAACTTGGGAAGTAAGAATCGCTTAATATCAATATTCCGTCTTGAGGAGAAAAGGTATCAACAGTAACACGATATGACTTAAAGTCGGAGATGGCGACTTTATCACCTCTAGCGGTTTTAGCTTCTGTATTTAGGGTCACTAATTTGGCTTTTTCGGACGGCGCGGTTACTAATACTTTATCAGAGATATCAAGGTCTTTGATTTGGGAAGCGGCTTCTTTATCATTGGCGGCTACGATGACTTGATGGACCATAAAGGCGCGTGATAACCGGTCAAGGTTTTCGTAAATGAATATTTCTGTCCCTGGCTCCAAAAACTTCCCCGGCATGGTCATAAATTTTTGGAAGTCGGTATTATCCATGATATGAGTGCGCGCTAAAATAACATTTTTTTCTCCGGTCAGGTCCAACTTTTTGGAAGTAACGGCGTATTTAACATTTAATAAGTCAAATATCTTTGAGCGCGGATCAATCCAGCCTGGATCCGTACTTTCTTTGTCAAAAGGTTGCATCAAATCACCCCAACTGGTAGGGTAGAGTCCATAGTATCCACCGTACTGATAAATTTTTTGCGGAGCAGAATTATAACGGGCGCTTAATTCGTGGAGTAAAACGCGGGAGTAGTCATCTTTTGTGTTTTCTCTTAACCAGTCGGTCACGGCGCTGCTGCCATTCAGGATTCGGGGATCGGTGTCTGAATTAAGATTGACTGATTGGGTAACATTGGTAAACAGGTCAATAATCACCAAAGAAAACAGAAATCCTTTTAGCAATTCCGAATGTTTGTGTTTTTGGAGTTGGCGAATGGTGTAAATTCCGGCTAAAAAAAATCCGGTACCAATAAGCATTACTCCTAGGGAGGCGACCAATTTTTCATTCTCGTAATAAAGGTTTTTGAACAAGAAGACGCCAATTAGCAGTACCACTAAAGTTTTAGCGGCGAAGATTAATTCTTTATTTACTTTCTTAAATCTATCATAGGGTAACTCCTCGATCGAACTCAACCCTAATCCGGCCAGGCAAGCCAGACAAAAACCTACTATATATTGGAGAATCGCTGTTAGCCTAAAAAAAGAGTACTTGGGTATTAGTAAATAAACAAGGTCATGAAAAAAGGTTCTAAAACCCAAAGATAAGAAAAAGAAGGTAGCCGCCAAAATCAAAAAAACATGGGTGATTTTTTTTGGTTTTACTCTAGTGCTAATGTAAGCTAAAACCAGCGGAATAATGCCCGCGTAACCGTAGATAATGCTGGCTGAACCTTCCTTTAAGCCAAAGAATCGTGGAAATAGATAGAAAATAGCGTGTTCTGGGTAAAAACTATTGACCGAGGAGCCATAAAGGGTAAACTGCTGCCGATCCGAAATGCCGGCGCTTTCCATATTTGGCAGTAATGCCGCGGCGGAAAGTGTGGCAGCGACGAGATTAGCGAGCGCCAGACTAACGATTATTCGGAACCAATTTTTCTTTTCTTTAATGTTAACGAGGCTAAGAAAAAGTAGGACAAAGAGATTGTTATAGATGAAGGTGGGGGTGTATCCGGACAGTAAAATTGGGGCCAAAGCTGCCCCTGCCCATAAGGCGGAAGTGTAATTTTTTTTGTTTATTGCTCTGCTTAAAAAATAGGCGGTAAACGGCAAGTAAGCTGGGCCAATGGTGTGGTTGGGAAAAGCGGAAAAGTGGATCAAGCTACTGTTAAAGGCATAGACCACACCGACTAAAAAACTGCTTGAACTCTTAAGCTTTAAGATCTTGCGCGAAAAGAGGTACATACCGATTCCTGCCAAGCTGATGTGAGAAACGGAAAAATAGGAAAGCAGATAAACCCACCAGTCAGGATTAATTAACTTGGCAATAACATAGAAAAGGAATTTAACCGGGTAAAATAGACCGACCCACTCTACTCCTCCTAGCAAAGGCAAACCCAGCATGTTGTAGGGATCCCATAAGAGTTCTTTAAAGTTGGGAAAGAGTGCCGCTGATCTAATAAAGTCTGGATAGTAGCCGCCTAGAAATTCAGCATCAAAGAACTTTTGATTTACGCTAGTAAAGTCAAAGTTTTTCCAATAGGCTAACAAGGGAAGAAGAAAGAGAAGAATCAAATAACCGATGTCGATTTTATGTTTTTTTATTAGATCAATTACTTTTTTTAATTCCATAGAATATTGGTACTTCTCTAATAATATCCCTTAATACCAAGGAGCTTTCCACAATGATTGAGAATTTGCTCTTCCTCCTGGGATTAATATACCTGACTGGTATTTCTTTTATGCGGTATCCGAAAAGGTTGCTGTATAGCACAAATTGTGTCTCTAAAAAGGCGCTATCATAGGTGCAGAACGGTAGTACTTTGTTAGACACTTCTTTTTTAAACAAAAAAGACCCCTGGGGGTCTTTTATCTTCAATCCGAATATAACATATAATACTGCATGGTATAACCAAGAGATTATTTTTCTTTTTAAAGGAGAGTTATTAATAGATAAAGGATGGTATTTTGACCCAATTGTCAAATCGTAATTGGTTTGATTGCTAAGGTGGTGATCGACTATGTCAAAACCAAATGGAAAATCTATTCCTCCCCAGAAAATTAAATTTCCGCTGGCAGCTGTAACCCCTTCTTTTAAGGCTCGGCCAATGCTTCTTTTACTTGTGGTTACAACTTTAATAAAAGAGTACTTTTTTTCTAATTCTTTAGCTTTTTCTAGAGTGGTATCTTGGCTGCCGTTATTACTAAGGATTATTTCGAAACTTCCTGTAAACTTAAAAGATTCCAAAAACTGTTCAATATTTTTTCTAACAATCGTTTCTTCATTGTAGACGGGAATGACTAGGCTAAGATCCATAGCTATGTCGGCAGGTTAAAGCAATTTTCATGGCGTCAATGGCATAGCGATAGTTTATGACTTTATTATTTAAGACACATTCCAGAAAAGATATCAGCTCTTCTTTTAGAGGTTCTTTTTTTTCGATGATGGTTTCTTTTTTCTTGGGGGTGTAGCGTGAAATAAATTCGCGAAAACTTCTTTCCCGTTTTTCCCTAGCGAATTGGTCGTAAAAGACTAATTCTTGGTTAATATAGTCAACTTCAGCAAAAGCCTTAGTTCCTGTGATATACAGTTTTCTCATTTTAGTGGGGGTGATCCAATTTGTTTGAACCATTCCTAGGGCTGTTTTGTATTCAAGTAATAGAGAAGCTGAATCGGCAATATTGTTGTATTGGGCAAGTTTACTAGTTTTGGTGATCCATGTTAGCGGCAATTCGCCTAAGAGAAAGTTAAAAATATCAATATCGTGGATTGCTAAGTCAATTACTACATCAGAATCGGCTGTTTTTGGCGGAATGTTACCTATCCGGATAGCCAGTAAACTCACTATCGCCCCGAACTTTCCCTGGTCAAGCAAATTTTTAAGTTTTATAACGACAGGATTGAATCGTTCAATATGTCCAACCATGAGAGGAACACCAACCTTGTTGGCTGTTTTAGCTATAGCTTCGGCGTTATCTAATGTATCAGCTAATGGTTTTTCTACTAAAACGGGGATTTTCCTTTTTAAGCATTCTAAAGTAATTTCCTTATGAAGCTTAGTAGGGACTGCCACTGATACTGCTTCAATAATTTCTTTGTCCAGCATTTCTTTATAATCAGTGTAGAAATTTGCTCCTAAGTTATCGGCGATGGATTTTCCAATTTGAGGATTAGTATCAGCTACTGCTACTAGGTGGCTAATCGTAGAGTAGATTCGGGCGTGGTTTCGTCCCATGTTGCCAACACCGATTACAGCTGTTTTTATATTTTTTTTCATAATTTAGCGCATACTACAAATATTTCTGCTGAAATTTCTGGGTAATCCGCTCCTAACTCAAAAAATGCATTGAGCAGCGGTTTATTGAAGCAATCTTCAATTTGCTTACTCGATAGGGGTTTTAAAAAAATTCCTCCAGATTTAATTACTTTAAGACCGGCTTTGCGGGCATCTTTAATGAGTGTTTTTTTAGTATAGACTGTCTGATGGTCAACAGTTACGTCAAGACTGTTTAGCTCCTCTGTGTGTTTTAGTAACCCTAATTTTACTCCGATTTGTCGATGGATTGAGTTGGCATTAGGAACCATAATCAGAAACCGGCTTTTTTTATTTTTCAACAGATTAGCGTATTTACTAAGAAATTCTACTCTATTCTTCAAATGTTCTAGAATATGAGAGGCTAGTATAAAATCAAATTTCTCGTCTGTTTCGTAATCTTCAAAAAGAGAATAAACGGCCTCATATCCGTAAAAGGAAAACTTTTTTTTGATTTCGTTTACAAATTTTTTTGCCCCATCTACCCCGACCATTCGTTTAAAAAAGCCTTCCTCACAGATGTATTTAGTAATAACACCATTCGCAAACCCTAATTCTAGGATGCTTTCTCCTGTAAAAAACTGCCGGAATGTTTTGTAACGGTAAAAGGCAAGATTACTCCATACGCTATCAGGACTTTTTAGTGGGCATTCGGGGGAATTATACCAGGCGGAGATAGATTCCAATTTGTCTTTTTTTTCTTGCATAGGTCTAGTAGGACATTGTTTGCCAACGATGGGGATTAGATACTAGCCATTTCCATTCTTTTTTAACCCCTTCTTCCAGTGAGATTTTGGGTTCCCATCCCACCAACTCTTTGGCTTTTTGACGAGATTGAATAAGAGTCTTGAGTTCTTGAGGAAGTCGTTTTCTCTCAAATTGTTTTGATTTATTGCCTTCAGGAACTTCTTCATGAACGATTTTTAGATCTTTTCCGGAAATAGTAAGTACTAGTTGGGCAAGAGAGTTGATAGTGGTACCAATTTCGGTAGAAACATTAAAAATTTGATGCCTAGCCTCTTCATGTAAGAGGCATTGATTATGCATCTCTACTACATCATCAACATATATAAAATCACGAATTTGCTCACCGTCTCCAAAAACAATAAGCGGTTGGTCTTCTAGGGCTCTTTTGAGAAATATCGTTAAGACTCGTCCGTACCATTCCCGCGGTCCATAGACAATGGCGTATCTAAAATTAGTAATTTCTAAACCGTATAATTCTTTCATTATCATGGAGTATTTTTCGTTGGCTAACTTTCCTACACCATATGCCCAATTTGGATTGGTGGGATGGTTATCTTCTTTTTGTGGTATTTCTACAGCTTCACCATAAACTCCAGCCGAGGAGGCATTAACTATTCTTTTCACTCCCAGTTCTGCACAGGCCTGAAAGAGATTTAGTGTGCCAATAGTGTTTGTTGTTAGATCGCCAACCGGATCTGCAATCGCTTTTGTTATTTCCAGTTGGGCAGCATGGTGCGATACAATATCCGCGCCTCTGATTGCCTGACGCAATGTTTGTAGATCAAGAATATCGCCTTTAATAATCTCTACTCTATCTTTGACGGCGGAGATGTTTTCTTCACTGCCAGTGCTGTAATTATCAAGAATGCGGACTTTTGCTCTTTGACTAACAAGAGAATTCACAATGTGAGATCCAATAAAACCCAGCCCTCCGGTAACTAGGATACTCGCACCTTTAATTTCCATAAACACTTATATTTTAACTAAGTAAGTACAAACATTTGCCATTTTTCCTGAAATTAAATCTCTTTCTGAATCTCCGACAAATAGTACATTTTTATTGTCAAGGCCAAAGTGCTGTAGTATTCGAGCAATGTCTTTATCGGTTGGTTTTGGTTCAAGACAAGTCTCTTTAGAAATAATAATATCAGGTTCTCTCTTAAGATATTTTTTTACGATATTATTTATACATTTTTTAGTGTTCATTGAGTAAATCGCCATCTTTTTTGAGGCTGGCATTTCTGAATTGATATAGCTTATTAATTTCTCGTTTAATTTGTAATTTTCTTCAATAAGTTCAAAGCCGGCAACTATATCTAGTAATTCTTGATGTAATTTATTTCCTAATTTAGATTTATTTTCAAATAATTTCTGGTCGAGAGGTATGAATTCTATTACTATGCTGCCTTGTTTGTATAGGTATTGCGCTAACCCTTTTTTTAATTGTGCCCAATCAACTCCAAGATCAACCAAAGTACCATCTAAATCAAAAATTACGCCTTGATATTTTACAATTTCTGAAATTACATCTGCTGGCTGGTCCATTGTTCCCCTTTAATCAATTTATATCCCATATCGATCATTCTTATCCAGTACCATCCTTCAGGGATGGCGTTGTATTTGGGGAGAAGAGGCATTCCTTCCCCGTAAGCCATTTTGACATAGTAGTATGGCATATTTGAGCCGGCTTCGCTAAAGAAATTACTGGTGGTAAAGAATCTGCCGCAATTTATTTCTGTAATACAAGGTTCCCCTTGCCGATTTTCTTTCATATCTATACAAAAAATACCAGTTGCTTTATTACTTATCGCTTTTACCGCTTGGGTAGCGATTTGATTAACATCATATCGATGGACAGTTTTGGCAACAGATGGACTAGATGACTGGCCTGAAGGGGTTAGATTACCAAATACATACTCTATTCGTTCTCTAGCTTGAGAGGTAATAATTTCCCCTTCATACCAGAGACTTTGCCAGGCGAATTCTTTACCTGGTAAAAATTCACTAATCATAAAGTCAGTGTAATTTAGACCTTTGACGCTGATCCAGTATTTAATCCACGCTTCTGCCTGCTCAAGATTAATAACCGGCAGCGAAGCTTTTGAGCCAGCCCCTCTAGTTGCCCGAAGCCAAGCTTTTTCACCTATTTTTAGTAGAATGCTAAGCGCTGATTCAAGATCATTGTTATTCTTAAGATGGAACGATAAGGGAACGGGAATATTCTCTTGTTGTAATCGATTGTTCAGGTTTATTTTATCTTGGCATATTTCTACCACTTCTTTGGCTGGTAATAAGGTTTTAGCCTTTATTCGCTCTCTGTTTTGGCTCTGAATTTGTACCTCGACATCAGGTTGGGGGTGGACAAATTCTATATTTTCTAGAGCGATAAGTTGGTTAAGCCTGTAGATATAGGTAGTATCACTGACCGGTGGAAGGATGTATTTTTTATCCAGACCTTCAACTAATTCCAAGTGGTATTTGTTAATGTCAGTACCTACCAGGTAGTATTCCTCTGGGGCCATTCTTAAGGATTTAATAAAGTTACTCCCTGCGGATCCGCCAACACCGGTAACCAGTATTCTTTTTTTACCCATGTTCCCGACGCCGATGACAGCAGTTTTGACGGGGTAGATCATATCTTTTTGATAGCTTTAATAACAAATTCAATCTGTTCGTTGGTTAGTTGGGGATGGACTGGTAAAGAAAGCACTTCTTTGGCCGCTTGTTCAGCGGTTTTTAAGTTTTCCCCTCGTGCTTCAAAATGTCTTGCTTTATGTAGAGGGATTGGATAATAGATGCCACTGCCAATTCCTTTTTGGAGTAATCTTTCTTTGAGCTGATCTCGAGTAATGGGAAAATTCTTTGTTATCCTAACAGTATATTGGTGAAAAACATGGCTCCGGTTGGGCAGAATTAACGGTGTAACTAGCCCCGGGATTTTTGATAAACCTTTCTCGTACATTAAGGCAATTTGCTGGCGGCGTTTGTTTATATCTTGTAATCGATCAAGTTGAACTAGCGCCAGAGCGGCCTGCAGATCGGTAAGGCGGTAGTTGTACCCTAGATCAAAATACTGGTAAGGCTTGTCAGCGTTCTGCCCATGGTGCCTAAAACATTTCATTGTTTCATAATATCGCTT
>Ga0210017_1002396_pt1 | contig 16056 bp, 10 predicted proteins | sample CryGeyCG2014_020_FD_183966 | JGI IMG/M metagenome (GOLD analysis project Ga0210017, IMG submission 183966) | Groundwater microbial communities from aquifer - Crystal Geyser CG08_land_8/20/14_0.20 (SPAdes) (version 2) | ecosystem: Environmental > Aquatic > Deep subsurface > Groundwater | place... | reverse complement strand
TCCACAGAATTTGGTTTTGACCTCGGGTTGACGGGGCTTTTTTATTGCCATAAAATGTAATAATCGTTAATTTTTTTATGACTGAAAGCAAAATTCACCCTGTTAAATCACGCGAAGCGGGAGCGGCAAAGCCGCAATTTAACGGGGTAAAAAAAATTAAAAAGAGGGACGGAAGAATTGTTGATTTTGAACCAGAGAAAATTGCCAAGGCAATTTATAAAGCCACAGAAGCAGTTGGAGAACCGAATTATGATTTAGCCAAAATGCTCGCCCAGAAAGTAGTTAAATTTTTGGAAAAGAGGATATCTCCTAAAAAAATTCCTACCGTAGAAGGAGTTCAGGATACGGTAGAGAAAATTTTAATAGAAGAAGGGAAAGCTAGAATAGCTAAGGCTTATATTCTATATCGACAGAAGAGAACGGAAATTAGAAAAGAAAAACAGCAAATTTTACAAAAAATAGAGATTGATGAGGTGGATAAAAAGTTTGACATCAATGCTTTAAGGGTGCTTTGCTCCAGATATTTAAAAAAAGACTCTTCCGGGAAAATAATTGAATCTCCCAAGCAATTATTTGAAAGAGTAGCTATTCATACTTGTTTACCCTCCCTTTTTTATGATCCAAGAATTTTCCGAAAAAAGAAAATTTCCTCTTATCCTTTTCAGGAATTTGACCCCCAAAAATATGAAGGGAAATTTCAGATTGGTTCTTTCCAACTTAATCAATTTCATTTGAAGGCATTGAAGATATTGTATGATCGGTTTAATCAGAGAGGACAGATAAAAGTTTCCTGGGCGGGATTCCTGAAGATTTTAAAAAAGGGAGAATTTGGTTCTTACCAGGACGAGATAAAACAATATTACAACTTGATGGCAGAAAGAAAGTTTTTGCCCAACACTCCGGCCCTGGCTAATTTCGGTAACTTTTTAGGAATGGGCAGCGCCTGTTTTGTAATTTCAATCGAAGACTCTATTGAATCCATTATGGATGCCCTTAAAAAAGCTTCTATTATTTTTAAGTCCGGAGGAGGAGTAGGGTATAACTTTTCTAATTTGAGGCCGGAAGGAAGTTTTGTAAAAAGTACCGGAGGAGTAGCTTCAGGTCCAATAAGCTTTATGACCCTGTTTGACAAAATGACCGATGTTGTAAAACAGGGAGGTTTGAGAAGGGGAGCCAGTATCGGCATTTTGGACTCTGACCATCCCGATATAGAAAAGTTCATTATGGCTAAAAGAGGGAATTTGCAGCTGCGCAATTTCAATATTTCGGTTTTTATTAAATCCAATTTCTGGGAATACTACAAAAACAACAAGCCCTACCCCTTAGTTAATCCGCATAACGGCCAGATAGCAAAATATGTTGACCCCAAAAATTTATTCAACCTGATTGTTTACCAGGCCTGGGAGTCGGCAGAACCGGGAGTAATTTTTGAAGAGCATATCAATAAATACAATCCTCTTTTCAAGAGTTTTGGTTCGATTAAGGCGACTAATCCATGCGGCGAGGTCCCGCTTTTCCAAAATGAATCGTGTAATCTCGGTTCAATTAACGTCTGGGCTTTTATTAAGACTCATCCTACTAATGGAAGAAAGAAGCGGGTTGAATTTGATTGGGAGGAGTTTGAAAAAACCATTCGTGTTGCTACTCGTTTCTTGGATAATGTGGTTGATGTTAATGAATATCCTTTACCGGAAATTGAGTCAAGAACCCTAAAAACCAGAAAAGTGGGATTGGGAATAATGGGATTAGGTGATTTGCTTTACGATTTGGAAATTCCTTATAATTCTCAGGAGGGCTTAAATTGGATGGAAAAATTGACCGAATTTTTGAATTATTATTCTAAAATAGCATCAATTGAACTTGCCAAAGAAAGAGGAGTATTCCCTTATTATGGGCAGAGTTTTTACCCTGAAGGAAAACTTCCTTTTCGGGGAGCGAAAGATAAAAAATCCTGGAATTTAGATTGGCAAAAGATAAAAGAAGAGATTAAAAAACACGGAATCAGAAATACCCATACTATCTGCGCCGCTCCCACCGGCAGTTTGAGCATGATTGCTGGCTGCAGTTCGGGAATTGAACCGGTTTACAGTTTAGTTTATGAGAAAAAAGTAACCATAGGTTCTTTTTATTATGTTAATTCGGTCTTCGAAAGAGTAATGAAGAGAGAAGGTCTTTTTGATGAAGATTTAATTAAAGATGTTTCCGGATGGGAAGGAAGCTGCCAGAAAATAAACTATTTTCCTCAGCGCTTGAAAAAGATTTTTATCACTGCGATGGATATGTCAGCCAAGGAACACATTTTGGCTTTGGTTTCTTTACAAAAATGGACCGATGCTTCTATTTCTAAGACTATTAATTTTCCGGCAGAAGCTACGGTGGAAGAGATGAAAAGAGCTTATTTGCTGGCCCATCAGTTGGGCTGTAAAGATTTGACTGTTTTTAGAAACAAGTCGATTAAAGGGGTATTGGAGGCCGGGAAAAGGAAAGAAGAAAAAAGAAAGACACCTAAACTAATTAGCCTGGAGGACGTCAAAGTCAAAGGACCCTCTATTTACCGGGAGGCCGGCGTCCACGAAGATAGCGAGATTGGCTTGGGCCAAGAATTCAGGGGAGACAATAATTCAAATTCAGAATTATGTCCTCAATGCAAAACTCCTTTAGTTGAAACAGAAGGCTGCAAGAAGTGCCCAAATTGCGGCTGGGCACCTTGCAGTATATAAATATCTATGATTTATGTTTTTACCGGAGATGGAAAAGGGAAAAGCACGGCGGCAATAGGAATGGGGATAAGAGCAGCAGGAGCAGATAAAAAGGTTTTCCTGATCCAATTTTTAAAAACTGAAAGTTCTGAGAATAAAGTCATTGAAAGAATTAAAAATTTTAAGGTAAAAAGTTTTGGTAGAAAAGGATTTTTTTTACCTAAGCCTAAAATAGAACAAAATCCAGAATTGAAAAAACAGGGGATAAAACCATTTTCCAGAATTGATTTCCAGTTAGTCAAGAAGGGTTTTAGCTTAGCCGAGGAAGTTTCGGAATCTAAGAGGTATGACCTTCTGATTTTAGATGAAGTTAATGTTGCCTTAAAATTTGGCTTGATTGATATTAAGAAATTTTTAGGTTTTCTAAAAAAATATCAAAAAGAATTAGATATAGTTTTAACCGGTAGAAATTGTCCCGGAGAAATAATCAAAATTGCTGACCTGGTAACCGATCTTAGAGAAGTGAAACATTATTTTAAGAAAGGAGTAAGGGCTAAAAAAGGAATTGAATTTTAACCAATTTAAATTTTTAAAAACGAAAAATATTTATTTATTTTAATTGCAATAATTTTTATTTTGAAAAGAAACAAAATTTTTAAAATCAATTAGGCAAAATGAAAGTGAAAAAATAGTGTCAAATTTATTTTTGACACCTTTTTGTTTTCCGGCTAAAATTTGTTTATGAGCAAGTCACGGATATTTTTATATTTTTGTCTTTCTTTTATTGGGGGAATATTTCTGAGTTCTACTATCTTTGTTTCTGCGCTGGGATTCTCGCTAGGTAGCAGAGTTTACCTCTTACTACCGGGTTTAATTTTGGGGATTTTGCTAATTTCGATACTTTGGCAATATAAAAAAATTGTTGTAATCGGATTTTGCCTTTTGTTTTTAGCTGCCGGAATCTGGCGTCACCAACAAGCAGAATTAAAAATTATAAACAACGAATTTAAAAAATATAACGATATTGAGCAAGAGATTATTCTTACCGGAATAGTTTCTGAAGAACCGGACATAAGATCAAATAATATAAAATTAACCATAGAATTAGAGCAAATAAAGGGCAATGTTTTGGTGACTGTTAATCGTTATCCAGAATACAACTACGGGGACAGGTTAGAAATTACTGGGAAATTAAAAACCCCTCATGTTTTTGACCCTAAGTCGCTGAGAGCGACCGGGTCCCCGGCCACCGAAGGTGGCATAGGGGAAGATTTTAATTACAAAGATTATCTTGCCAAAGACGGAATTTATTCCGTAATGTATTTTCCGGAAATTACGAGACCGGGTCTCGTTGATGAGACCGGGTCTCGTAAAAACTATGCTGGATTAACCTCTGGAGTTTATACCAAAATTTTGGGGTTTAAAAATAAGTTAAGGGAAAGTATTTATAAAAATCTTCCTCCGCCCCAATCTTCCATTTTGGGAGCGATAATTTTAGGAGATAAGAGAAAAATGTCCGAAGACCTTAAAGAGAAGTTAAATGTCACCGGGGTAAGACATATCACGGCAATTTCCGGGATGCATGTAGGAATATTAACCATTGCTTTGATGTCTTTATTAATTGGTTTGGGTTTCTGGCGCAAGCACGCCTTTTATCTTACTATAATTTTGATTGCTCTTTTTGTAGTTATGACCGGTCTTCAATCCTCGGCAATAAGAGCGGGAATTATGGGAGGGTTATTTTTGTTAGCTCAATATTTGGGTAGGCAGAAATCAGCCCTCAATGCTATTGTTTTGGCAGCGGCAGTAATGTTAATGATTAATCCCTTGCTTTTAAAATTAGATGTTGGTTTTCAACTTTCATTTTTGGCAATACTCGGAATTATTTATCTTTCGCCAATTTTTCGAGACTGGATTCATAAATGGTTTATTCTCCCAAATCCCGCCTCCAAATTTAGGGCGGGATTAGGAAAACAGGAAGAAATTCCCAATATTTTCAATTTTAAAGATGTTTTAGCTATGACCTTAGCTGCCCAGGTTTTTACTCTGCCAATTTTAGTTTATAATTTTGGTTATATTTCCCTGGTTTCTCCAATTACTAACCTTTTAATTGTTCCAATACTGCCCTATATTATGGGTTTGGGTTTTGTTTTTGGAATTTTGGGAGTTATTTTTCAGCCCATGGGCTGGATTTTATCCTGGCCAAGTTGGTTATTGCTAACCTATCTTACAAAAATAGTAGATTTCTTTAGCTGGATTCCCCTGGCCCATTTGAGTATAGGAAATTTACACTGGGCCTGGCTGATAATTTCATATTTAATCCTGGGCTATGTTGCTTGGAAATTAAACAAAAAACAAAAATTAAAATTTTTAAATTACTGATTTAGAAAACGGTTTTCCTTAAAATATGTTAAAATAAAATGATGGAAAAGAAAGAGCCATTTAATTTAGAAACCGGTTCCCTTAGAGAGTCCGGGGTCTGGGTGGTAGCGGTAAGTATGGGTTATGGTCACCAAAGGACTGCCTATCCTTTAAAATATTTAGCTTTTGAAGGGAAAATTATCAATGCTAATGATTACGAAGGAATTCCAGGGAAAGACAGAAAAATTTGGGAAAGAGCTAAAAGTTTTTATGAGTTTATTTCAAGATTTAAGCGAGTCCCTTTAATTGGCGAATTGGTTTTCTCTCTTTATGATAAATTTCAAAAAATTTTTAGTTATTATCCCAAAAGAGATTTATCTGAACCAAATTTTTCTTTGAAGGGAATATTCTCTTTGATTAAAAAAGGGTGGGGGAAAGATTTAATTAAGCGGTTGAAAGAAAAGCCCCTGGCCTTGATTACCACTTTTTTTACTCCTGCCTTTATGGCCGAGTTTTTTAATTATCCGAACCAAATCTTTTGTGTCGTTTGTGATGCCGATATTTCCAGAAGCTGGGCTTCTTTAAACCCCCAAAAAAGTAAAATTAAATATTTTGTTCCTACCTCCAGGGCAGCAGAAAGATTAAAGCTTTATGGGGTAAGGCCAGAAAATATTTTTTTAACCGGTTATCCTTTGCCCCTGGAAAATATCGGAGGAGAAGAGATGGAAATTCTGAAGGAAGACCTGAGAAACCGAATGGTAAATTTAGACCCCAAGAGACAATATTTCGAGAAATACAAAACCTTAGTTGAGACCAATTTAGGCAAGTTGCCGGAAATTTCAAATCATTCCTTGACCATAATGTTTACGGTAGGAGGAGCGGGGGTCCAGAAAGAAATTGGAGTTAGAATTGCTAAATCTTTAGCGGTAAAAATTTGGGCCGGTGAAGTTAAATTAGTTTTGGTGGCCGGCATTAGAAAAGAAATTAAAGAATACTTTCTTAAAAATATCAAAAAATTAAGATTAGGAGGTGTTTTGGGCAAAAGCATCGAAGTAATTTTTGCTAAAGATACGGAAGAGTACTTTGAAAAATTCAATCAAGCCTTAAGAACCACCGATATTTTGTGGACAAAACCAAGTGAACTTTCTTTTTATACCGCCCTGGGATTGCCAATCATTATTGCTCCTCCGGTTGGCTCTCAGGAGGAGTTTAATAAAAGATGGCTTTTAAAATCGGGCTTTGGCAGTTTGCAAGAGAATCCCAGATACCTTGGGCAATGGCTTTTTGAATGGCTGGAAAAAGGATATCTCGCGGAGTGGGCTATGCAAGGATTTATTAAGGGAGAAAAATTAGGAACGTTTAAGATCAAAAAAATATGTTGTGGCTAATCGTTGTCATTTCCGCTTACTTTCTCTTAGCGATAGCTGCCATTATAGATAAATATTTGGTTTCAGGACCAATTCCTGGTCCTAAGGTTTATACATTTTATATAGGGTTTCTGGGTATTTTAGCTTTATTTTTAATTCCTTTTGGTTTTTTAATTCCCGAACCCTGTATTATTATCTTAGCTCTTTTAGCTGGCGCTATTCGAATTTTCGCCTTATTTGGATTTTTTAGCGCTTTGCAACTTTTTGAAGCTTCGAGAGTGGTTCCAGCCATTGGTGGAATTTTACCTTTGTTTACCCTTGGCTTAGTTTATCTTTTTGAAGGAAAAGTAATTTTGGGGCCGGGTGAAATTTTAGCTTTTACCTTGCTTGTGCTGGGAAGCGTTATAATTACTTTAGAGAAAGAAAAATTTATTACCCTGAAGAGCCTCCAAATTTCAGCAGCATCTGCCTTTTTGTTTTCTCTAAGTTTTTTTCTATCTAAATTTGTTTATTTGGCTCAACCGTTCTGGTCAGGGTTTATTTGGATAATGATAGGTGAATTTTTAACTGCTTTATTTTTCTTTTTTTCAAAAGAGGTTCGAGAAGAATTATTTAAAAAAAGAATTAGTTTTAAAAAGAAAACAGCTGCGACTCTTCTTTTTGCCCAGGGAACGGGGGCGGGTGGATTTCTTTTACAAAACTGGGCAATTGCTTTGGTTCCTTTGGGTTTTTTAGCTTTTATTAATGCCTTGGAGGGGACTAAATATATTTTTTTATTAATATTTATTGTTTTACTCTCTTTAAAGTTTCCAAGAATTTTAAAAGAGGAAATTTCAAAGAAAGTAATTTTTCAAAAGCTTTTTGCCGTTTTACTAATCGGAGCCGGCCTCGCCGTTTTAGCTTTAAGCTAACCAGCGATCCGTTCTTCAATCGCTGCTTTTTATGAACCCCCACACCAAACAAGAACTAACTTCGTTAAAAAGCGCCCAGGGCCCCTGTTCTTGTTATAGTGTGGGGGTGAAGAAGATTTTAAAGCGAATTTTATTTGCTCTTTTAATTCTTTTTTTGGTTCTTTGCAGTTATTTTTTTATCGGTTCGGCTCCCCGAGCAGAAAAAATCAACTGGGGGGTTAATTTCTCCCAAAAGCATGCTGAAAATTTAGGGATTTCGTGGCAGAAAACTTATCTGGCTTTGCTGGACGACTTAAAGGTAAAAAATATAAAATTAATTACCCACTGGGATTTAATCGAACCTGAAGAAGGACAGTATAATTTTAAAGATTTGCACTGGCAGCTTAAAGAAGCTCAAAAAAGAGGAGTAAATGTTATTTTGGTAATCGGTATGAAAACCGGCCGCTGGCCCGAGTGCCATATTCCCGACTGGGCAGAAAATTTATCAGAAGAAGAACAACAAGAAAAAGTTTTGAATTTAATTAAAAAAATCGTTTTAAGGTGCCAGGATTATTCCTTTGTAAATATGTGGCAGGTGGAAAACGAACCATTCTTTCCTTTTGGAGAATGCCCAAAAATTGACAAAGATTTTGTAAAAGAGGAAATAGGTTTGGTAAAATCGTTAGATTTGAATCGGCCAATTATTTTTTCGGACAGCGGAGAATTTTCTTTATGGATAAACGCTGCCAAACTTGGCGATATTGTCGGCACTACTTTGCATCGGAAGGTTTGGTTTACCCTCCCAAATTTTTTTTCCAAAAATTTAGGAGGGTTTAAAGAATTTGGTTTTTATGTTTCTTATCCACTCCGACCAGTCTATTATTGGCGGAAAGCCCAAATTATAAAAAAATTATTTAATAAAGAAGTGATTTGCATTGAGCTTCAAGCAGAACCCTGGTGTCCGAACCTTATTTACAACTGCTCATTAGAAGAGCAAAGAAAAACAATGAATTTAGAGCAGTTTCAAAAAAATGTTGAATTCGCCAAATCAACGGGTTTGGATACATTTTATCTCTGGGGAGCCGAATGGTGGTACTGGCTCAAAGAGAAACAAAGTCAGCCCGAAATTTGGAATGAAACAAAAAGACTTTTTGAATGATAAAATAGTAAAATAGGGCCTGTCCCAATTTTCTTATGGGAGCTAAAAAATATTATCTTGATGTAGGCAGGGCTTCGGATTTGAAAAACCCAAAAGAAAGGATGATGTATCGGGCTTTTGAAATTCTGCCCGGGAAACTGGTTTGGGTCACCCTGTTCGGGATGGTCTTTTTTTCCTGGTTCCGGCCGGTTTGGGTGGCCTATTTCATTATCGCTTTTTGCGTCTACTGGCTGTTAAGAACCTTTCATTTTTCTTTTCATTTAGTTGCCGCTTACAAAAAAATGAAAAAACATTTAAAGATTGATTGGCTGAAAGAATTAGATCAATTGCCGGTGACTCGCTGGCAGGACATTTATCATCTAATTATTTTGCCGATGTACAAAGAAGACCTGAAAGTGGTCAGGGAAAGCTTTCAGGCTTTGCTGAAAGTCAGGTATCCGAAAGAAAGGATGATAGTGGTTCTGGCCACAGAAGAAAGAGCAGGAGAACAAGTCCGAAAAGTGGGGGAGGCAATTTTGCGGGAGTTCAAGGACAAGTTTTTCAGGCTGCTGGTTACCTGCCATCCGAAAGACATTGTCGGCGAGATCGCCGGAAAGGGGTCTAACGAAACATGGGCCGGAAATAAAGTTAAAAAAGAAGTCATTGACCCCCTCGGCATTCCTTATCAAAATATCATTGTTTCCTGTTTTGATGTTGATACCCAGGTTTTTCCTCAATATTTCGCCTGTCTTACTTATCATTATCTTACTTCCCCGAATCCTACTCGTTCAAGTTTCCAGCCCATTCCTTTATACCTAAACAATCTCTGGGAATCTCCTTTTTTTTCGAGAGTAGTTTCTTCTTCTAACGTATTTTGGCAGATGATGCAGCAGCAGCGTCCGGAAAAGATAGTAACTTATTCTTCTCATTCGATGAGTTTTAAGGCTTTAGCAGAGATGGATTTTTGGCAAACCAATGTAGTTTCCGAAGATGCCGGCATATTCTGGAAATCCTTTTTGTTTTACGACGGCGATTACCGGATAGTTCCTTTACATTACCCCATTTCTATGGATTCTTGCGCCGAAAAGTCTCTCTGGCAGACAGCGGTTAATCAATATAAACAGCAAAGGAGGTGGGCCTGGGGGTCAGAGGGAATTCCCTATTTACTTTTTGGTTTTTTAAAAAATAAAAAAATCCCTCGAAAGAAGGAAATCCGCTATATGATTTTATTGATGGAAGGATTTTGGGCCTGGGCTACCAATGCCATTCTTATTCTTTGCCTGGGTTGGCTGCCTCTGATTTTAGGAGGAGAGCAATTTAAAACTACGGTTCTGGCTTACAATCTTCCCAATATTACCCGGGACTTGATGACTTTGGCGATGGTGGGATTAGCCGTCTGTATTATAATCAGCACTTCATTGCTTACCCCCCGTCCTCCTCGTTATAGCAGGTGGAGAAGTTTATCTATGGTTTTTCAATGGTTTTGTTTTCCTGTTACTCTAATAATTTTTGGAGCAATCCCTGCTATTGATGCTCAAACGAGATTAATGCTCGGTAAATATATGGGCTTTTTTGTTACTCCAAAAACCAGAAAATAACTCTCTCTAACAGGATTCGGCTGGAGGGCGAAGACTTTTCTTTTTAAGCAAAACGAGTAACATTAAAATTAGAAGACGGCAATTAAGGATTTAAAAATTTATGTCTATTCATTTTTCACCGGAAATTAATCCCGTTAGAGATTTCTTTAAAAAGTTTCAGAAAAAAAATAAAGAAACTAAGATTTCTAACGGGGTTAAGCCGCTAAAATTCTTTGAGCTGAAATTAAAATTTTCAGGAGTTAAACTCTCAAAAATTAAAGTAAAAAAATATCTTAAAAGAATAAAAAGGCAATTTAGCTCCCGGAAAAATAGATATTTCTATATTCTTCTGATTACCTTAACCTCTTTCTTTTTCGGGACGGTGGGAGGAATTTTAACCGGAACTTATTTTTACTCCCAATTAGAAGATTATCTTTATAAATTAAATATTCAGCTTCCCCAGAAAGTAATCGAAAAAGAAACAATAATTGAAAAAGAATATGTTCCCGAGACCACCCAAGAAGAGAAAACAATTGAAACCGTAAAAGAAGCATCCCCTCTGGTAGTAAGCATTATTATTACCAGAGAACTCCCTCTTTTAGAGCAGTATTATTACAATCCCTTTGAAGAATTTGAAGAACTTTTTGGCCAGCCTTTTGAATTTAGAATTCCTCAATATCGTCAGGAAGGAACCGAAAAAAAGGAAATTGGCGGGGGAACCGGTTTTATTATTTCTGAGGACGGCATGATTTTAACCAATCGCCATGTAGTTTCAGACAAAGAAGCAGAGTATACCGTTTTAACAAATGAAGGCCAAAAATTTCCGGCAAAAGTTTTAGCTCGAGATCCGTTTAAAGATTTAGCTATAATTAAAATTGAGACGGATAAAAAATTTAAACCGATGAGATTAGGGAATTCTGACAAACTTCAGCCGGGCCAGACCGTGGTTGCTATTGGCAATGCTCTGGGAGAGTTTCGAAATACGGTTTCTGTCGGCGTCGTTTCGGGACTGAAAAGAACCATTACAGCTTCGGGAGGAGGCCAGACTGAACTTTTAGAAAACGTAATTCAGACTGATGCCGCCATTAATCTGGGAAATTCGGGAGGACCCTTGTTAAATTTAAGCGGAGAAGTAATTGGAGTTAATGTAGCCATAGCTCAAGTTGCTGAAAATATTGGTTTTGCCATTCCTATTAACGAAGCCAAAAGAGATATTGGACAGGTGAAAACTCTGGGTAAAATTGTTTATCCATTTTTAGGGATTTATTACACCATAATTACCCCGGAGCTTAAAAAGGAACATAATTTGCCGGTTGATTACGGAGCCTGGGTTGGTAGAGACCGAAAAGGGGAGAAGACCGAAGAAGCAATTTTTTCTAACTCGGCTGCCCAAATTGCTGGTTTGAAAAGAGACGATATTATTTTAGAATTTGACGGAAAAAAAATCACTTCCGAAAACTCCTTAGCTAACATTATCTTGGAATACGATCTCCAGAGTTATATTTCAGAATATAATCCCGGCGACAGAATTGTTTTGAAAATTTTAAGCGGCAGCCAAGAAAAAATTGTTCTTGTCACTTTAGGTGAGAGAAACGAATAGGCTAATTTTAGAATTACGAGACCCGAACTCGTTGATGAGGCCGGGTCTCGTAAACTTTGAACATTTATAAAATTTAAAAAAGGAAGCGTTAAGCTTCCTTTTTGTCCGGTTCCTTTTTGGAATTGTTTTTATTCGGAGGAATTTGCTTTGAAAAATCTTTTTCAAGGCGGGCAATATTCTCCGGGTCTCCCTCAACAATCAGAACATCATCTTCTTGAATTTCTGCATTAAAAGCAGGTCGATGAGTATGAATTTTACCATCTCTTTCTCTTCTAACCCTTAAGATAACTATATCATAGTTTTCTCTTAACCCTAACTCGTATAGATTTTTTCCTACCAATTTTGGAGGAACGGTAATCTCCGAGAGGTTAAAATCTTCAATCTCAATGTGTTTTACTACTCCGGGTCGGATTAAGCGGTCTATCAGTTGTTTGGCCGCCTCTTTTTCAAGCGAAATTATATCATCTTCTTCCAGCTTCTCGTCAAGGAGGATTTCAGTTTGTTCTTCAGTTTCGGGTTCTATAACCATTACTTTTTTTATGCCAATCTTTTTTAAATTCTTGCAAATAATAGCAGTTTGTCCAAAGTCTTTTCTTACGGTAACTATTCCATAATCAATACTTTTTCCGTTTATTCTATCTTTTAGCTGGTCAAGGTTTGTCGCATCCAGGACCAGCCAGTCAACCTTTCCCTCGATTGTATTTGCTAATTTTTCAATCTTTTCTTTATCAAGGTCAACGGTAATAACTGGTAAGTTTTTTTCAATAGATCTTTTAACGCAGGTAAGACCAAATCGGTCAAGGCCAATTACAAGAAGTTTTGTCATTTTTCCCTCCAAACGCAATATTTTTTAAAAGGGCGATTATTTTTAAAAGGACGAGAGTAAAGAATTCATAGAAACAGTTTAACAGAGTTATTTTTTTTGTCAAGGAAAAGTTGATTTTTTTTAAATCTTTGCTAAAATAAAGTTGTATGAACCCCGTTAGAAGTCTTGGGCAGAAAAATTTTATTAAAAATTTTTCTGTTCTGTAATAACGGGGTGTAGTTGATAATAAAAGTCTGTCTGAAATTAGCTAATTGCTATAATAAGGCAGACTTCTAACGGGGTGAACGGAGCTAACTTTACCCACAAATCACAAGAAGCCATCCTTATGGCTCAAGATATTGCCGGAGAAAAAGGGCAGCAGCAAATCGATGCTCTCCATTTGCTTTTGGCTTTGATTTCTCAAGAAGGAAGTATAATCTTAACTCTACTTTTAAAGTTGGGAGTAGATATTGAAAATCTGAAAAAGAAAACTCAATCAGCCCTGGGAGGAATTCCAGCCATTTTAAACCCCCAGACTTTTGGCCAGTTTTATTTAACTCAAGATATGGCTAAAGTTTTAGATAGAGCCAGGCAGGAAGCAATAAAAATGGGAGATGAATTTATTTCGGTAGAGCATTTATTTTTAGCATTATTGGATACTGAAACTCACGCAAAACAAATTTTAAATGCTGCCTCTTTTATTGAAGAAAGAGGGGGAGTAGCCGAATTAAAATTCGGCAAACTCGATTACGAGAAAGCTTTAAAAATTTTGGTTCAAATCCGGGGAGGCCAAAAAATTACCGATCCCCATCCGGAATCAAAATATCAGGTTTTGGAAAAATACGCCCGAAATTTAACCCAGCTGGCTTCCCAGGGGAAGTTAGACCCGGTGATTGGCAGAGAAAATGAAATTCGCAGATTAATGCAGGTTCTTTCGCGGAGAACAAAAAATAACCCGGTTTTAATTGGGGAAGCCGGGGTAGGGAAAACGGCAATTGTTGAGGGATTAGCTCAAAAGATTGTCAAAAGAGATGTTCCCGAATCCTTAAAAGAAAAAGAAATTATTGGTCTGGATTTGGGGGCTATGGTGGCCGGAACCAAATATCGGGGAGAATTTGAGGATAGGGTTAAAGCTTTTCTAAAGGAGGTTAACAGAGCCGGAGGTAAATACCTTTTATTTATTGACGAACTTCACACTCTGGTGGGAGCCGGAGCAGCTGAAGGAGCAATTGATGCCTCAAATCTTTTAAAGCCGGCCCTATCCCGGGGAGAATTAAGAGCAATCGGAGCTACTACCTTAAAAGAATATCAAAAATATATTGAAAGAGATCCGGCTTTAGAAAGGAGATTTCAGCCAATCTACGTTCAAGAGCCCTCTATTGAAGACACTATTACTATTTTAAGAGGAATCAAAGAAAAATACGAACTCCACCACGGAGTAAAAATTAAAGATTCGGCCCTTATTGCAGCCGCCGAACTTTCTGCCAGATATATCACTGATAGATTTTTACCTGACAAGGCCGTTGACTTAATGGACGAAGCCGCTTCGGCTTTAAGGTTAGAAATTGAGTCCGAACCTGCCGAATTTGATGAATTTAAAAAGGAGATTCAAAAATTGGAAATTGAAAAAGAAGCTTTAAAAGGAGAAAAAACAGCTGCTACTAAAAGAAGGCTGACAGCTATCAACCGCACCCTGGCTGACCTGAAGGAAAAAGCCAAAAATATTGAGCTGAGATGGAAAACAGAAAAAGATTTAATCCAGGAAATAAGAAATCTTAAAAAAGAAATTGATAATCTCAATTTCAGCGTAGAAGTTGCTCAAAGAGAAGCTGACCTGCAAAAGGTGGCCGAGGTTAAATACGGAAGGATTCCGGAAATCTTGAAGAAAATTAGGAAAAAAGAGAAAGAACTGGCCAGGTTTCAAAAAAAGCATCATGTTTTAAAAGAAGAGGTTTTAGAAGAAGATGTGGCTCAGGTTGTCTCAAGATGGACCGGAATTCCTCTTACCAGATTAATTGAAGAGGAAGCTAAAAAATTGGAGAGGATGGAAGAGATTTTGCAAAAAAGAGTGATTGGCCAAAAAGAGGCAATTTTAGCTATTTCTAACGCCATCAGACGTTCTCGGGCCGGAATATCTGAAGAAAACCGACCCCTGGGTTCTTTTATGTTTTTGGGTCCGACCGGAGTAGGGAAGACAGAAACCGCCAGGGCTCTTGCCGAATTCTTGTTTAATGATGAAAATGCTTTGGTCAGGCTGGATATGTCAGAATATATGGAAAAATACAGCGTTTCTAAAATGATAGGTTCTCCTCCAGGTTATGTCGGTTATGAGGAAGGCGGTCAGTTGACCGAGAAAATCAGAAGGAGACCTTATGCGGTGGTTTTGTTAGACGAGGTAGAAAAAGCTCATCCCGAAGTCTTTAATATTTTACTCCAGATTTTAGAAGACGGAAGACTTACCGATGCCAAAGGGAGAGTAACCTCGTTTAAAAATTCTATTTTGATTATGACTTCCAACATTGGCTCTGAGTATATTTCCAAGATGCAGCCCCTGGGATTTATTGACACCGAAGAGCAGAAAAGAGAATCTTTAAAAGAGAAAGTAAAAGATTCTTTGAAGGAGTGTTTCCGGCCGGAATTTTTAAATAGGATTGACGAGATTGTTATTTTCAATTATCTGGGAAAACCGGAAATTAAAAAAATAGTGGATTTAGAATTAAACAAAGTCAAAAAGAGAATGGAAAAGAAAAAAATTAAAATGGAGATTGATAACTCGGTCAAAGAGATTTTAGCCGAGAAGGGTTTTGACCCCAATTTAGGAGCCAGACCTCTGAAAAGAGTAATTCAAAAATTAGTCTTAGATCCCTTATCTTTGAAAATTGTTTCCGGAGACCTGAGAGAAGGAGAAAGAGTAGTGGTTGCAGCTTCGGACGGCCAGATTGTATTTAAAACTCCTCGGGATTTAATCAAAACAGTTCCTTCTCTGAAAACAGAGAAAACAGAAACCTTAGTTAAATAAATTGCGAGACCCGGACTCGTAATTGATTTCGCATGTTAAAAAATGTTTTGAAAGTTTTGGCCGTGTTTGTTATCGGTATGGTCGGTGGAATTTTTGCCGACCAAATTTTTTGGCCCTATCTTATAGAAAGGCCTCTTTTCCATCAGTATAGATTAGAGCAAGCCCCGATTAATGTTATCGAGAGAAAAGAAATTTTTATTCAGGAAAATACCGCTCTTCAAGAAGCAGTAAAGAGAGTGGAGAAAGCTGTGGCAGGGATAAGAGCCGAGACCAAGACCGGGAAAATTTTAGAGGGTTCTGGCCTGGTAATGACTTCGGATGGTTTGATTGTTACTTTGGCTGAACTGGTGCCGGCCGGCTCCGATTTTGCTTTTTTAATTGAAGGAAAACCGGCAGGTTATCAGATTTTAAACAGAGACCTTAAAAATAACTTAGCTTTAATTAAACTTGCTCAGATTAATTTAAGTGCCGTGAGTTTTGCCGATTTGGATAAAATAAAATCGGGCCAGAGAGTATTTTTGGTAGGGACAATTTTTGATGAGAAAGGCGTTTCTCAAAAAATAGTAAATGAAGGGATAATCAAATATTTCAGCCAGGATT
>Ga0210017_1002393_pt1 | contig 16062 bp, 17 predicted proteins | sample CryGeyCG2014_020_FD_183966 | JGI IMG/M metagenome (GOLD analysis project Ga0210017, IMG submission 183966) | Groundwater microbial communities from aquifer - Crystal Geyser CG08_land_8/20/14_0.20 (SPAdes) (version 2) | ecosystem: Environmental > Aquatic > Deep subsurface > Groundwater | place... | reverse complement strand
ATTTTGTAGAAACTCTATTGAACCCTTTGCTCCAGCATAGTCACTATAAGTTATTACTTCTTTAATTCCTGCATTTACAATTTCCTTTGCACACATTCTGCAAGGAATTGTTGTGCAATATAATGTGGCCCCTTCTATATTTATTCCATGAAGAGCTCCCTGGATAATTGCATTTTGTTCTGCATGAACTGCCCTGCATTCTTCAGAACCAAAACCTGATTCAAGGCCCAATTCATCTTTTTTGCATCCTAATTTAAGGCAATCCTCATTGCCTCTTACAGCACCATTATAACCTGTGGTTAACAATCTTTTATTTTTGACAATAATTGCTCCAACATTGTGCCTTAAACACGTGCTCCTTTCTGCAACAACTGATGTAATTTTCATGAAATATTCAGCCCATGATGGCCTTTCTTTTTTTTCATATTTTAAAGCAAAATCTAATCTCTTTTTCAGATCTTCTAATGTGCTATCATTAAATACATACTTGTCAGCCATTTTGTAAACAACATTCAATTGTTGTGCATTTGGATTTGATGAATTTTCTTTTTCATCCATTTGTTTAAAATCATCAAAATTGTTTACATTTTCAACTCGCCCACGTGCTTTTGCTCTTTCATATCTTAATTCTATTGGTGCGTTTATCCCTAACAAACTAAATTCGTTATCTGTTTTTAATTCTTCAACTTCATTTGGGTTTCTTATACTATCAACGATAAAATCTTTTTGCCCTTTTTTTCTATCCTCTTTTATTTTTTCCAAAAGTTTTTTTGCTAAAACATTTGGCCCTAATTTTTCTCTCAATTCGTTACCTATCGCAATTAAATTTTCTCTTGTTTTTTCTAATTTTCTTTTTTCTGCTTCTTCTCTAATTACATCGCTGCAAGAATAATATTTGTATCTTTTTTCTTTCAATATATTTGCTATTTCTCCCTTTCCACTACAATTAGGCCCAGTCAATCCAATCATCATTTTTTCATCTCCTCACCACTTCAAAAACATCACACATAAATTAAAAAGAAATACAACCCTATAAATGCTAGCAACGAAATCAGCCACAATAATTTATTCCACAAGAAAACCTTAAAACCATCAAGCGGAGGAATTGGTAATAAGTTGAAGGCCCCTAAAAATATATTTATCATTGCAACATAGTAAAACAGTGTTAGTAAATATTGGTTGCTGACAAATTGTGACAAAACAATTCCTAAAAATATAAAGATTATACTAAGACAAAAATTAGCAAAAGGACCAGAAAAAGAAATTATTCCGTTTTCTTTTCTCGTAATGTTTTTACCCCAAATATATACTGCTCCTGGCGCAGCGAAAACAAACCCTCCAGATGTAATTAAAGATAAAATAATTGCAAACCCTAATCCTGCAGGCCACAAAACAAATCGTGCATAACAGCCATAATGTATTGCAACAAATTTGTGTGCAAGTTCATGTAAAATAAAAGCAGTTAATGTACCCACCAAAATAATGGGCAACAGATCCCACATCGCCCCAATATTGGACACACCTTTCCATGAAAATGCAACAGTAATTCCAACCCATGCAATAACAAGGTGTATTATTTCTGGCTTCTTTAATGTAAAGTTCTTTTTCTGTTGTTGTTCTGGATTATAGTACACTTCTGGGTCCATAATAAAACTGTATAGGAAAACTTTATAAAGAGTTAAGGGTTATTTAGTAGTATGAAAAAAATAAGATACCTCTTTGGCTTGTTAGTTGTTTTTTATTGTTGTTAAATTTCAATTTTTTATCTGCTCAAACAGAGTCCGATATAAAAGAGATTGTGAAATGTACTTTTTTGAATTCAACAACACAACAATCTTGTTATACTAGTAATGGAAAATTTAAATGTGATGGAACAGACAATTGTGTTGTAGATGTAATTGGTATAAGTGGATTCAAGTTTGATTGGAAGAGTTCATGTGACGGATATGCATATACGGTAATGGATGGTGCAAATGAAAATGTTGAATTTATCTGTGCTCCTGGTTCAGAAGTAACTCCTGAATAAATTCAAGGCAAAGGATTCTTAAATGCTTATTGGCAATGTTATGATGGTTTAGAGCACGCTCCACAGAAATTAGAATATGAGGGGTGTAGCCCTTCAGAATCTTGGCAAAAGAAGGCAGAAATTTTTTGCAAAGGTCATTGTAAAACATACGACGATGTTACTAAATGTGGAGTAAATTCTTTTAATGTATTAAAAGATTGTTATTTAAATTATGAAAAAGAGGGGCAGGTGTTCCTTCCTTCTGAGAAAATAAAAGAAGATAAACAAAAAAAAGCGGATGAAAATAAAGTCTCTGAGGATATTAACAAAGAATCAATAGAAGAAAAAACAGAGCCGTCTCTGATTTGTAAAGATTCTTGTCCATTAGACGGGAAATGTTATCCCTTTGGCTATAGGAAACAAGGAAAATTTTGTTTTGATGATGGCACATTCAAACAACAATTAACTGGTGATACAGCTTGCGAAAATAACTTTGAGTGTACATCCAATATATGCATTAATAATCAATGTGTGGCCCAAAGTTTCATTCAAAAAATAATTGATTGGTTAAAAAAATTCTTTGGTATGGTTTAACAGGTTTTTAATATTCTTCTTTAACATTGGCTTTATTTAATCTTATGTTTAAACAACACTATTTAAATCTTTTAGAACTCTTTTTATCTTATCAGTACACCTATTTGTACTGTTTAATGAGACGGTGATTTTCTTGTTGACTTTTGAGGATGTAAAAGAACTCATTTCCAAACAAAATGTATGGCGAGATTCTTGTGTCAATTTAATTGCATCTGAAAACACAATGCTAACAGAAGTAGAGCCTTTTTATTCAAATGATTTTATGCACAGATATGCTGAAGGTCTGCCCTTTAATAGGTATTATAATGGTACAAAATATATTGATTGTATTGAACAAGAATGTCAGGATTATTTTAAGAAAAAATTCAATGTAAATGTTTGTGATACTCGACCGATTTCTGGAGCTATTGCAAATTTAGCAGTATTTTCTAGTTTAAGAAAAACAGGCAAAGTAATAACAAATTCTTTGCCTTCTGGTGGGCATATAACTCACAATAAAATTGGCACTTTGGGCAGAATTTTAAATTATGATATTAAAAATTTTTCCCAGTCTCAAGAAAATCCTTTTGTTTCTGACATTGACGAAAGTATAAAAATAATTAAAGAATTTGATCCTGATTTTATTGTTTTGGGCAAGTCTATGTTTTTATTTCCTGAACCCATAAAAGAAATAAGGCAGGAGTTTCCAGAATTAAAAATAGTGTATGATTCAGCACATGTTTTTGGGTTACTTTATCAAGGATTATTTCAAAAACCTTTTGAAGAAGGTGCAGATATAGTCACAGCATCAACACACAAAACATTTCCTGGTCCGCAAGGCGGAATAATTTTATCAAAAGACTTTAATGAATTTAATAAATTTGTGTTTCCCGGGATTGTTTCGAATCATCATCTGCATCGTTTACCTGTTTTGTTGATGACTGCAATATTATTAGATGAGAAATATAAAGATTATTCAAAAAGGATTACTGAAAATGCAAAACATTTTGCACAAGAATTATCTGCCCAAGGTTTTAATGTTTGTTGCGAAAAGCAGGGCTTCACAGAGAGTCATCAAGTAATATTAGATGTTACTAAACAAGGTGGCGGGCAGCAAGTTGCAAACGAATTAGAAAAGAATAATATTATAGTTAACAAAAATTCTTTGCCTTGGGATAAAAGTGTTATTAATCCTAGTGGAATTAGAATGGGTGTGCAAGAAATGACTTTGCGTGGAAATACAAAATCTGATTTTTCTAATCTTGCAGATAAGTTTAAGAAAATACTTTTGAATGGGGGAGATTCTAATGTTTAATGATGAAGAACAAAAAATATTATCCTATTTTTTTACAAATACTACAGAAGATGTTTTTGCATTGATTAACTTGCCAGAAGTAGTAAAAGGAACTTTATTTGCAAGATACAGCAGATCTGGCAAGGATTTGCGCAGTTTATTTTTATCTGATTTTTTCAACAGTCAGGATAACGAATTCAAGAATATTGTTGGTGATGTAAAAAATATTGATAATCAATTATTAGCAATAAAAAAAGCAGAAGAGTTTTATGATCGCATTTTAGGCCAGTTTGGAGATGATTCTGTTGCTGAGTTAGGCGGTTGCCATATTGCTTTAGAAAATATTTCTAATTTGGCAACAAAGTTTGTAGAAGACTCGAGAATTGGCATAAATCCTTTAGAAAAATCAAGCAGATATGTTTATTTTAATGAAAAAGTAAATGGAAAATACAATTATTACAGAGATGCAGAAATAATGGCTTCAAAACATAGCGAGGATTATGTTAATGCAATGGATTTTTTATTTGATACATATTCTGAATTGATGGGCCCTATGCGAGATTATTTTCTTAAGAAATTGCCAAACACAGAGAACTTATCAGAAAGAGCTTTTGATGCAGTGCTGAGAGCAAAAACTTGTGATACTATTAGAGGGTTGCTTCCTGCATCAACATTGACAAATGTTGGTTTGTTTGGTAATGGTAGAGCATTTGAATATTTATTAACAAAAATGCAAGCCTCTAATTTAGATGAAATAAAAAACTTAGGAAACCAGACATATACTGAATTAAATAAAGTATTTCCATCATTTGTGAAAAGAAGTAAAGGCGAATTTGGACAAGCTATTATTGATTATTTAAAAACAATAAAATATCCTTCGGTTGATGGCATAACAAAAAACAAGAAAAGAATTACATTGTTGCATTATGATAAAGATGCAGAAATAAAAGTATTATCAAAGATATATTATTTAAAATCTGGTTTGTCTTTAAAGGATGCAATAAAAATCATTAAACAAATGCCTGTTGACGAGAAAAAAAAATTGTTGGGAGAATATTGTGGTGTTAGAACAAACAGAAGACACAAACCGTTTAGAGCTTTTGAAAATACAGATTACACTTTTGAGTTAGTTGGAAATTTTGGGGCCTATAGAGACTTACATAGGCACAGAATTTTGACGCAAGAAAGACAATTATTAACAACACATTTTGGTTATGATGTACCCAAAGATTTAATACTTGCAGGTTATGATAAAAAATATAAAAAAGCATTAGATAATGCAAATAAAGTATATTTGGACCTGACAAAAATATCAAAAGAAAAAGCACAATATTGTGTGCCTTTTGCGTACAATTTGCGATGGTATGTAAAATTTAATTTAAGAGAAGCTTATCATTTATTGGAGTTAAGAACAATAAGGCAAGGGCATCCTGATTATAGAAAAATGTGTCAAGAAATGTATAGACAAATTTTAAAAGTACATCCAAATCTTTTAGAACCCATGAAATTTATTGATTTAAAAGATTATGATTTTGAAAGATTGGAATCAGAAAAACAAATAGATAAACAATTGCAGGCAATTAAATAAGTCGAGATTTCTTTTTTCTTTGCAAATAAAAAAGAGTCGCTAGGGCACACATAATTAGAACAGCATCTAATATTTCATATATGTTTAAAAGTGTATAGGGTTCTAGCAAATGTAATCTAAATTGTGTTTCTACAAAAGGATATAACAACATCAAAGAATATTGTCCACCGCCAAGAACGAAATCTAAAATCAAATGTACAAAACAACCCGCAGAAAGTATAAATCCATATTTCCCATATTCTCTATTTTTATAATAAATAATTGTTGAAATCATTCCTAATAATAAAACAAAACCAAGGCTATGTATTATTCCTCCGTGAGTTAGAAAAAAATTGTTGAAACCAAAAAAGTTTTGAATTAATTCTAAAATAAAATCAAAATCCAAAACTAATCCAGAAAAAGCAGCAAAAACAAACCAATACTTGCCCAATTTTTTCCTGAAAGGAAAAAATATTGCCAAATTAATTAAAACATGAGTTGTTGGTAATGGCATTTAATCACCACTGTGCTTCAAAAATGGATTTTAATATATTTAATAATTCTTTCTTTACTTTTGGACTTGCTTTTGTATATTGATTAACAATAATCTCAAAGAATTCTTGCATATTCCTGTGCAACATGTGTGCAATCACTTTCTGAAAACCCAGTTAGTTGACGATATTTATACAAATAATAAATAGGATCGCCTGTACTTTGGTAAATCATAACTTTATCTATGCCTTGTGGCCTTCTAAATAAAGACTCTTCAACTGGAATTCCTTTATCTATTAATTTCCAAGCGATATCTAATTCTTCTTGGGTTACATTTTCTCTAATTACAAATTCTTTTCCTTTTATTTTTACAAGTCTAGTTCTTCTTAACAATCCGCCAACCCTTGGTAGTTTTTCTTTATTAACAGTAATTAATTCTGGTTTTGTATATTTTGGTTTTTTATTTCTTTTCAGCATCCTTGAAAGTATCTCTTTAAATCTTAATGTTGCCATATAAGATATTCTTAAGGAAATGTTTATATATATATATAACATATATCTTCACACTAGGCAGTGTAAATTTATATGCTGCTAAGGTGTGATATCAAACAGATAAGTGTATGAAATTTTAAGCATTAGCAAGAATTTTATACAAAGTGTTAGAGTGTAGAAAATTCAAGACTCTGTCAAGAATTTTATACAAAATGTCAAAAGCTCACAGCCATTTTGACACAAGTCGAAGCCTTACTAACACAAGTTTGTATGCTGGAAACAAGATTAAATAAGAGGGATTTTTATGACACACAAAGATGCGAATTTGCCGTGGGTTGAAAAATATAGGCCTGATTCTTTAAATGATGTTGTAGGAAACGAACTAGTTGTAAAAAGATTAAAGAAATACACAGAGGATAAAGATCTTCCAAATATGATTTTTGCAGGGCCCGCAGGTACAGGAAAAACAACCAGTGCAATAGCAATATCTAAACAATTGTTCAAAGAAAATGCTGAGAGAAATTTTTTAGAATTAAATGCGAGTGTAACACCAGATACACCAATTTTAATAAAAGAAGGCAAAGAAATACATAGAGTTAATTTTGGTTGGCTCGCAGAGAAATATTTTTTAGATTTTGTATCTAAGCGGGTTTGTATTGATGATCTAGAAGTGTTATCTTTAGATAAGTGCAACAATGTTAAATTTATGAAAGTAGGACATTTGTTTAGACATAAAGTAAACGAAATATTAAAAATAAAATATGAAGGTGGCGAAGTAAAAACAAGTTTATCTCATTCTATAATGGTTTTTGATGATTGTGGCAATATAATTACTAAAAAAGCCTCAGAAATAAAGAAAGGCGATCTTTTGATTTCTTTTAAAACAGATTTTGAAGGGCAATCAAATTATATTGATTTAGAAAAATATAAATCTGCTGAATTTTGTCAATTAAGAAGTGGTATTCAACCAAATCCTACATTCAAAAAAAATTTTGACACACTTTCAATTGATGATGATTTAAGTTGGTATTTTGGAATGTATTTAGCAGAAGGTTGTACTTCTATGTCAAACACAGGTACTAGTGGTCAGATTATTTATACTTTGGGTTATCCCAACCCAAAAGATGTACCGCATATAGAAAATATACAAAAAATAAGTACTTCTTTAGGATTAAACTATTCTTGTTATTTAGGAGCATCTGGTTTTGATAGAACAAAGAAAACCTCTTTGCAGACAAGAGTTTTTAATACACAATTAGCAAAGTTTATGCAAGCTAATTTTTATGGTGGCGATATATCCCACAAAGCGAATACAAAAAGAGTACCCACCTTTATTTTTGATACAAATTCAAAACAAAGATTATCATTTATAAAAGGATATTGGGATGGTGATGGTTCCGGAATTTGGGAAAAAGTTGCACGAATATCATCAGTATCTCAAGAATGTCTTATAGATGTTGTTTGGTTAAGTAGACTATCTAATGTTGAATCAAGCGTTTTTCCAAAAGAAACAAGATTAATTTGGCCAAATAAATCTTTTAGTTATACTAAAGCAGAACTTTTGCCATCAAAAATATTCAACAAATTAGCAGAAAAATACAAAGGGAAGACAAAATATTTGCTGAGACATTCACTTTATAGTAAAATGTGTGATCGTATTTCGAAGACTGCTGCAGAAAAAGTATTGGCATTATTAAAAAATAAAAAAGGATTAGAAAAGCTCAACAAATTAGTAAATTCTGATTTATATGTTCTAGCGGTAACAGAAATAAAAAAGGAAAAACATAATGATTATGTGTATGATGTTTCTGTTCCGGGTGCTGAAGTTTTTTGGGGTGGCACAGCCCCTGTTTTGCTTCATAATAGTGATGACAGGGGCATCGATGTTGTTAGAAAAACAATAAAAGATTTTGCAAGAACCCTCCCCTTAGAGGCTGAGTATAAAATTATTTTTTTGGATGAGGCGGATGCTTTAACACAAGATGCCCAGCAAGCATTAAGAAGAACAATGGAAAAATATACAAGAACATGCAGATTTATTTTATCTTGCAATTATTCATCACGCATTATTGAACCAATACAATCAAGATGTGTTGTCTTTAGGTTTAAGCCTTTGGAAAAAGAATCTGTTATAAACAGACTAGAAGAGGTTTCGAAAAACGAAAAACTAAAAATAGATAATAAAGCATTGAGCGCAATATTTTATGTTTCATTAGGCGACATGAGAAAAGCAATAAATATTTTACAAGCGTGTAGTGTTTTGGATGATTCTATTGGTGAGCAAGAAGTATTCACAGTAAGTGCCAGGGCAAGGCCTGAAGAAGTAAAAAAAATGGTTTTACTCGCAAAAGATGGAAAATTTAAAGATGCAAGAGATCTTTTATACAAACTGATGTTTAATTATGGTATGTCTGGAGAAGATATTTTGAATCAAATTTATCGCGAAGTAGTTGATTTTTCAGAGGATTATTTGAATTCGAGAGAAAAAGTAAGTTTAATTGAGATTATAAGTGAAATTAATTTTAGAGTATCTGAAGGTGCAAACGATAGGCTTCAAATAGAGGCTATGTTGGCCATGTTTAATTTACACACTAAGCAGTAAAATTTATATGTAAATTTTATGTATCGATTGTGTATTGGCTAATACACTAAACAGTAAAATTTGTGGTTAGGTATAAATATTGGTGATTTGATGGGAGAAATAATGGGAGATTTATTTAAGGATACTCAACAGAAGAAAAAGAAAGATATTAGACAAGACGATTTTAATAAAGAATTGCAGAGTATAATTGGTTCGCCAAAGAAAATTTCTTTGCCAGAAGAGGAACAGTCAACAAAAGATGTACCAATTCAAAAAATTGATTCAAAACATTTTGAAAATCTCAAAAATATACTGAATACAACAAAAGAAATAAGTGTAGATTCTTTAGGAGAAGTTCAAAAAACAGTTGTTGCAAAATATAATCAAGTTACAATATACAAATTAGAAGGACGCCCATTATTGCATTATGAAGTGCCTGTGCCAAAAGCAAATACGAGCGAACAAGAAATAATAAATACAATAAAGGAAGCAGCTACAAGAATAATTTCTCTAGCACCATATAAAATAAGGGACGAGAAACAAAGATGGAATGTTTATTATCAAAAAGTTATGGAAATAATTAATTCATCTCCAGAATTGAAAATTCCAGAGAGCATGTTAAGTTTTTATGCTGAAAGTGTTGTAAGAGAAATGGTGGGTTTTGGAAAAATAGATCTTTTGTTAAAAGATGATTTATTAGAAGAAATAATGATTATTGGCCCAAACCACCCAGTGTACGTTTTTCATAGGCAATATGAAATGATGACAACAAATATTGTTTTTTATACTGATAAAGAGATTCAAGATATTGTTGGAAGAATTGCAAGATATGCAGGAAGAAGAATAGATTATTCACAACCATTATTGGATGCTCGTTTGCCTGATGGATCAAGAGTAAATGCTACTTTGCCCCCAGCATCTGTTCAAGGCTCTACCTTAACTATTAGAAAATTTAGAGAAGAGCCATATACTGTTGTTGATTTGATAAGTTATAAAACATTTGATTCTTATGTTGCTGGTTTTTTATGGACTTGTGTTGAAGGCTTAAGTACAAAACCAGCAAATATCGTTATTTCTGGAGGTACAGGATCAGGTAAAACAACAACTCTAAATGTTTTGTGTTCTTTGATCCCTGAATATGAAAGGATTATTTCGATCGAGGACACTTCAGAATTAAATCTCCCTTTGAAACATTGGATTAGATTAGAATCTAGGCCACCAGGAATAGAAGGCACCGGGGAAATTACTTTAGAGATGCTTACAAAGAATGCTTTGAGAATGAGACCCGATAGAATAATAGTTGGTGAAGTAAGAGGTGCTGAAGCAGATACTCTTTTTACTGCTATGTCAACAGGACACGATGGAAGTATGGGAACATTGCATGCAAACAATTCTGATGAAACTTTAACACGAATTACAAACCCACCAATGAACGTTCCTAAGATGATGTTGGCAGGATTGGATATGATAATTGTTCAAAATAGGTTGCACGACAAAAAAAAAGGAACAATAAGACGAATTGTGGAGATTTCTGAAGTTTCTGGCGTTATTGAAGATCAAATTAAAACACAAAGGATATTTGAATGGGATCCTAAACGCGATAAAATATATGATACTTCTATACCTTCAAGAGTAGTTAAAAATATTTCAACATATTCTGGAAGAACAACACAAAATGTAAAAGACGAAATAGATAATAGAGCACAATTCTTTGATTTGTTGTTAGAAAAAAATATAAGAAAAAAAGACGATGTCGCAAAATATATTGCGAAATATTATGAATCTTAAAATTTGTGATGAATATGGCCAGTAATTATTTTTCTCAAAAAGAAAAATAACAACAGGTCCAAAAAAATAAAAAGAGGAATTTTTATGGCTTATCAACAAACCTTTGTTTCAGATACCAGCAAAAATAAAGTTGAAATACAAGAACAGATAGACATGTCTAAAGTTGATGCCATAGTTAATAGAATAAAAGAAAAATATGAGAAGCAAGGATTGTTAGGGGATTCAGAAACATATAATTTAAAAGAATTAAGATCATTGATCTCCGAGGGAAAAAGAGCAAAGATAGAAGTGTTGAAGCCTGCTGATTTATCGTACAGTTTTAATCCTGTTGTACGAAATATTGGCACAATATATACTAAATTCAGCAAGTTTTTTGGATTTATTGCAAAAAAGATTTTAGGAAAATTGCCAGAGTCTAAAGTGTTAGCATACGAACTTTATTCTGCAGATATAAATTATAGTGTTTCACAATATTTGGCAATAGCATCAGTTTCTGTTTTTTTATTTAATTTGGTAGTAATTATTGCATTATTTTCTGTATTTTTATTGTTAGGAGTAAGTTTTTTAATACCTTTAATATTGTGCATCTTCTTTTTTATAGGGGGTGCATTTTTTGCTTTGAAATACCCCTCAATGATTGCAAAAAAGAGAGCTAAAGAAATAGATACTAATTTGCCTTTTGCATTAAGGCACATGGCAACTCTCTTGAGAGCTGGGGTGGACTTGTATAAAGTGGTAAGAACAGTTGCTGTATCTGATTATGGTGTTTTGTCACAAGAATTAACAAAAACAATAATGGAAGTTGAAGAAGGCCAAGACATTAAAGATGCTTTGAGAGCATTATCCCTCAGAACAAAATCATTTGCTTTGAAAAACGCAATAAATCATTTGTTAAGAGCATTAAAGAGCGGAGGAAATTTGTCAGAAATAATGACAACAATTGCAGATGATGTGTCTTATCAATTGTCTGCAGATATTGATACCTTTTCTGGGAAATTAAATTTTTTAGGAGTAATTTATATTTTTGTTGGAATTGTTGTTCCTGTAATGTTGGCAATATTATCTGGAATAAGGAATGCGCCTTTGGGATCGAGCATTTCCTTTTTTGATGCTCTTCCTTTAACTCCAACTGTAATAATAATTTCTTTTTTAGTAATATTCCCGCTGATATTATTGGGTTTGTTATTGTATATTAGAAGTATAAGGCCAAGTATATAGTGATATTTTATGTTCAATATAAATTTGATGTTGCAAAAATACCAAACTGTTTTGTACAGGAACAAAATAAAGATAAATGTTAATCTTTGGCTTCTCCTTGCTTTGATTGTTGGTTTGATAGTTTTGTTTTTGTTTATTTTATTAGGAAATATAGTTTTAGGGATCGTAGGATTTTTGTGTGCATTTGATTTGTTTATAGGTTATCCCTTATTTTTAGAAGAGAAAAGAATTTCTCTTATAGAAAAGTATTTTCCAAATGCATTAAGAGAAATTGCATATCTTTTAAAAACCGGAGGAACGTACGAATACGCTATAAGAGAGTTGACAACTTATGATTATGGGCCATTGAATGATGAATTTGAAAATGTTTTGCTAAGATTAGAACAAGGTTATAATTTTGAAGAATCATTATCTATTGTTGCTGAAAATGTAGATTCACAAATGGTGAAAAAGACAATATCTATAATTTCAGATTCTATAAAAGCTGGTGCTTCTTTATCAGATATTTTAGAGGATTTGTCTGAAGATATGCGAAAATTATACAAATTAGAATTAGATAGAAAAGCAAAAACAATGATGCAAATGCTTTTTATTTTTGCAGCTGGCGCAATAATTGCTCCTGCAATCTATGGTTTGGTTTTAACCCTAATCGATTTTTTACTTACTGTAACATCATCTGCAGGACTGGCAAAGCTAGAAACAGTTGCAACTGCACTAGGTGTTAGAAATTTAATCGAAAGCGTATTAACTATATTTGTTTTTATTCAGGCTTTGGCATCATCTATAATGGTTGTTTTCATGCGTGAACGTAAATTTGCAAAAACCTTTTTGTATCTGCCATTGTTTTTATTGTGTGCGTATATTGCATTCTACGGCATAAAGTACCTTTCGAAATATTTATTAATAGGAATGATGTAATTTTAGTGAGCATTTATGAATGAAAGTTATATTGATGATAAAAAAGCACAAACATCTTTGGAAGTAATATTGATTGTAGCTGGTGTTTTGGTACTAGTTACATTAATAGGTTATTATATTAAAACCAAGGTTGTTGAATCTCAACCAGATGAAAACAAGTGGAAAGAATTGTATGAAAAAACAAGTGGAAAATAAAATTATTTTTGGAGGGGTAAAAAATGAAATTTCTAAAAGATGAAAAAGCACAAGGCGCTTTGGAGTACCTTTTAATTATTGGTGGGTCTATTGTTCTGGCTGCTGTGGTTATTGCTATTGTAATTAATTTGGGCAAGAAAGGCGGCTCAGATGTAAATAGCCAAACCGAAGTTTACACGAATACCTTAAAAAGCGGAAAAAATGCAATACCAGAAATAGAGCAGTGATCCTTTTATGTATTTTAAAGAAAAGAGGGCTCAAGTATCTTTAGAGTACCTCTTAACTATTGTTTTTGCAATTGTTTTGGTTGCAATAGTTACTGTCTTTGTTTTAAATGTGCATTACTTAGGTGATGTTGCAAAGGACAGAATAAAAAATTATAAAACAAAATACTTTGAAAAAATCTTCGCCTAGCACACTGGGCATACAGTGTAGAATATTTTATATCTATCGACACAAATATTTTACAAAGTGTCACAAGATCTTTGGAATACAAAGCCTTAATGACACAAATTTTATGTAGTGCTAGGATGTGTGGTTGTGTTGCTAGGAATTACTATGTCTATCTACTTCTTAATAAATTGTATTATTGTTTTTGTCTGTCTTCTTTATTCAACAATTACTGATATTAAAAAAAGAGAAGTATCAAATTATATCACTATTGGCCTTTTGGTATATGGTACAATTGCAAATGCAATTTATTTCTTTCTGATTAAGGGCTATTTATCAACTATATATTTTCTTATGTTTGATGCTCTTGTTTTTTTGATTTGTTATTTGCTTTGGAAATTAGGAATTTTTGCAGGCGGAGATGCAAAACTATTTTCTGGAATTGCAGCAACCATTCCTATATTGAGTCAATCAATTTTTTTTATGGGGTGGTCTGGGTTTCCATTTATTTTATCTCTTTTTATTTTGTCTATTTTAGCAATGTTCCCTATAGTATCAGTAAAACTTCTTTTTGTATACTTTAAAAGAGCAAATATAAAAGAAAAAGTAGTAAGTAGTTTAAGAAAAAATTTTGCAGGATTTGTTTTCAATATTCTGTATGTTGTTTCTCTTTTTTTTGTATTTTCGTTTTTTACTCTTCCATTTTGGATATTTTTAATAATATCCATATTTTTGGGTTTTGTATCAAAGAGAATAAGGTACCCATTATCTGTTGTAATTTTTGTAGTTGCTGTAATAATAAACCCGAGCAGTACTATTTCTGTTATGCTATTATCTATTGTGATTGCTTTGTTTATTGCTTTAATGATTAACTTGTTTGTACTTTCAAAATCTGGAATCTTCAATTATAAAAAAAGAGTCGCGGATTTGATGGAAGGAGATTTATTGGCACATAATTTAATACAGGATAATAAGAAATTAATTCCATTGAAGTTTGATTTTTGGCTACACCTAAAAATAGCATTTAAACAGAGTCTGAAAAAAGGTATAAAACCTATTTTTGAATTGTTGGAAAAGAGAAAGCATTTATATAGAGAAATTGTTATTAATAATACCTTGGCAGCAGGGGTGTCAAAAAAAGAAATTTCACAAATAAAGAAAAGATATTTTGAGAAGGAAATTGAATTAAAGGAAACAACGCCTTTAGTTCCAAGCATATTGCTTGCATATGTTGTTTTAATTGTTTTTGGTGATGTTGTATGGTTGCTGGTTTCTTTAATATAGGCAAAAAGGGGCAATTGAGTGTTGAGTTTTTGCTTATTTTGCTGGTTGTTTTGATAATTATAGAAACAATAATTATTCCATTAAGGGATTATTCACAGGCATCTGTTGAGGATATGGTTGCAATAAGTTATTTAGAAGAAAACATATCAAAAATTCAAAGCGTAATTCAAGATTTGAATACCTATTCAGAAGCAAAATTGACACTAAAGATTCACGTTCCAGAAGATGCAAATTTTTATATTACAAATGTAAGTTTTACGGGACCTTTGGTATCAACAACTATAAGTTATTCATATGTTTTAAAATCTTATGATTTAAATGTGGGCTCATGTAGTTCTAATGGTTGTCTAAATTCAACAAACACATCTCCAATATGTATAACCAATTCCCAGCAAATATCTACACCTCAAATAGTATGTACGCTTACAGGGAACTTTAAGCCTTGCATTTTTTTTCCCATTACTAGATATGGTTATTTATTGTCCGAAGGGAGCTATTTATTGGAATTTAAAAAATCGGGAAATACAACAACAATATCAAAAGAGGAATTATATGAATAAAGGGCAAGTAGCAATAGATCTGCTTTTTGCAGTTATTTTATTTTTGGTTATTGTAACCTTCTTTCTTAATTATGTTAATGATTTGAATCAAACAACAGATGATTATATTTCAAATGTTTCTTTATTTAATTCATATATTTTAACCTACGATTTGGTAAAAAGCACTGATTATATAAAAGATATAAACGTAATATTTTATTTCAAAGACATTAATTTTTCCTACGATACAACCAATAAAAGAATAATTTTGGACGAAAATAACAATTATATAATATCTACAAAGAATATTTTTTGCAAGCCGCAAATAAAGGCTTGTGGTAAGTGATTCTATATGCAAAAAGGATTTTTCATATCTTTAGATTTAATTATCTGTGTTGTTGCAGTATTCTTTTTGTTTGGAATTCTAGGGGCTTATTTGCATTCAGGAATACAAGACTTTGCAACCTACAAAGATGATGCAAAAATGCAATCAACAATGAATATTGTACTCAATAGATTAGCAAGCTCAGAATATAGTTGTGATATGGTAGATGATCTAGGGGTTAGTATTAAAAAAGTGAATTTTTGTATACAGTTTGGCACTAATTTGTCAAATCTGATTAATGATTTGGATTATAACGTTTCTATAGGTTGTTACGCCTACTCTAAAAACCTATTTGTGCCCTGTTTTCAAATACATCCTTTTGTGCTTTCAAATTCAGAGAA
>Ga0210017_1002391_pt1 | contig 16084 bp, 20 predicted proteins | sample CryGeyCG2014_020_FD_183966 | JGI IMG/M metagenome (GOLD analysis project Ga0210017, IMG submission 183966) | Groundwater microbial communities from aquifer - Crystal Geyser CG08_land_8/20/14_0.20 (SPAdes) (version 2) | ecosystem: Environmental > Aquatic > Deep subsurface > Groundwater | place... | reverse complement strand
GCGGTTGTTCCGGAGATAATTGGAAAAAATGGCCTTATTTCCTAAACGTTTTGCATTTGAGATATTTTCTTATTTTGGCTTTCGAGGTTTTTTAATCTGATTTTTCATAAAATTTTAAAATTTCTTCCGCATTTTCTCGCTTAACGATAAGAAATGGAAAAATAGCCTGAAGTAACGGTTTAATATTTTGCTCTCCCGTAATAAGCCACTCGTAACAGGGGTTGTGCCTGCCGTCGGTTGTCACACCACCCACATAACCACCTATTTCTTTTTCTAACCACATGATTAGTTTGGTATCCGTGTTGTGTACTCTTATGCGTGGAGCAACTTTCTCTCGGAGCCGCTTTTTGTTGATGATAAATGATATTGATCCGTCACCATCAATGACGCCGGCGAGATATGCTAGTTTCAGCGAGTTTTGGATTTGGATAGGTTTCATGCGCCGCCTACTCCCTCTTGTAACATCTTGCCGGCTTCCACCGACCAAAAAATTTTGTTTATCTCTCTCTATCTGCTCTTCACGTTCAAACGAATAGTTTGAGAGGGGGGCAAGGTAAACGCCTCCCCTTTTCTCGATTTCACTTTGACAAAATTCTAGGACTTCTTTTGCCTTATCTTGTTTAATGACTAAGTACGGTAAAATCGCCTCAAGTAGTGGTTGGATATTTTGGACGCCTGACACAAACCACTCGTAGCACGGTTTATGCCTTCCATCCTCATGTTTATACACTCGGCCCCCTATTTCGCTCGTGATCCATGCGATTAAATTATAGTTGGTATTGCCGACTTTCAGACGTGGAGCTACTCTCTCTTGCAAACGTTTTTTGTTAAGGATGAAACCTATGGTTCCTTCGCTATCAACGATCCCCGCGAGATACGCTAGTTTTTCCTGTGAATTTGGAATGCGTGTGGATCTAGGAAAGAACTTTTTCGTGTAATGTCGTCCGCCTCCTCTTATTTTGACATTTATGTCCTTCAACCGCTCAAGAATGGTGCTTGGGCAACAACCGAATATATGGGCGATTTGCATGGTTGACATCATTTTACTCAAATAAAGATCCCGAATCTCATCATTGGGCAAGTTTAACTTTTTCATTGATTCCACCCCCAACCGTCATATTGTCTCCAAGGATAAGCATCCAATACTTCTCGACGCTTTTTAAGCGATTTTGGGGGAGAGAGAGGTCACCGAAAGTATTCGTGTTTGTTACATCCCAAAAGAAGGAATTTGATGGGTCCTTGTCTCCTCTGGGACTTGCATCCCTTCCGATAAGTATTTACTTCCAAAAAATGGAAGTATAGAGGTATAAAGATGCTAGAGGAATCTGCTCGGGCCGAAAAATGGTTGCGCGAAGATTTGTTCGCGCGGGCGCTGTTGGAGCAATCACGTCTTAACGAGCGAATCCTCAAAGTGATGCTTCTGTATCACTGGAGCGAGGGCGCGACTTTTGAGGAGCTCTCCCAGAAACTCCGCATCGGGCAGCCAGGAGCTTGGAAGCGTTGGAGAAGAGGGCGAGACATAATTATGCGCTCCTTTTACACCCTTGAGCTGGCCATGTACGCGGGGGTCCTCGAGCCAGAAGTTGCCGACCTGATGGCCAAAGATCTGCAGGACTACGCATCGCTCGCTCGTGAAGAAGGGGGGTTAGAGGAGATTCAAAACCGTATTGAAGAGCGCCTCGTGAAGATGAAAAAACTCATGCAAGGGGGGCGGGCTACTCCTTGACAAGCGGGGCCAGAACCATGTGTGCGGAAGTCTCCTTTACGCCGGGCATCCGCGAAAGCGCCTCAAGCAGCCTGTTCAATTTCGAACGGTCAACGAGCAGGATGACATCGACGCTTCCGGTAACGCGGGATGCCTGCTGAACATCCAAATTCTTTATCTCTTTGTATGCTGCGCGCCTCATCTGCGGCTCTATTTTTACAAGCACGAAAGCTTGGGTCTGTGGTTCACCCAAAATTCTCGTCGCCTTTTCGGTTAAATCGATGAAACCCCTGCCGGCCCTCAACAAACCCAACTTGCGCAGCTCCCTGAAATGGGCGCTGAGCGCTTGGCGGGTGATCCCGAGCTCCGCTGCCAGAGCACTCTGATTTTTATCTACACGCCGTGCTCGAAATACCCTGCCCTCTGCGAAGAGTTTGCGGAGTATCGAGAGCTGCCGTTCGGTTAGGTCTATTTTTTCTGGCATGATTATCACCAAAAGTCAAATTTACCTTTACAAAAGTAAACATTTAACTCTTTCGCAAAAATTAACGAAAGCTATTTATCAGGGCCAAGCCAAGAAAATCCGACAAAAAAGCAAAGGAGGCAAGATACAATGGCTGAAAAGAAGGGCGCAGAAAACGTTGTTTTTGTGGGAATAAAGCCAGTGATGAACTACGTGTTGGCAGTAATCACGCAGTTCAACCAAGGCACCGGCGACGTTGTCCTCAAGGCACGCGGGAGAGCGATTAGCAGGGCTGTCGATGCAGCGGAGATCGTCAGAAACCGCTTCTTGCAGGGAGTCAGTGTTGGGAGCATAAACATCGGTACTGAGGAAGTCCAAGCAGAGGGCGGCGGCCAAATCAACGTTTCGACGATCGAAATTACACTGAAGAAGTAAAGCTCGGAAAGGTGTTTTTGCCCCTTTCCGACACTTTTTATTTTTTAACATGCTACTGTATTGGTGAGCCTATGCGAGCACCAATCTGTAGCGTCTGCCTTAAGAGCGGCATCTTGTGCCAAGGTTGTGGGAATAGACTAAAGGAGGGCAAGATAACTCAGCTCGATGTAGATGCTTCTCGCGTACTGTACGAGTTTTCTCAAAAAAATCGCGGGTTAAATACGATTTCGTTCAAGCGCGCGGTAGGGGTGGGCGACTTGGTGGTATTGCTAGTTGGGCAAGGTGAAGTAAAATCTGTGGTTGGGCGTGGTGGTAAGACAATAAGGGAGCTCAGCGAGCGCCTTCAGAAGAAAATTAGGGCTACTGAAGAGGGGGCTGATCTGCGAAAACTTGCTCAAGACATCTTGATGCCGGCCCATGTCCAAGGAGTCAATATTTTGTACGCGGGTGGCCAAGAAATCCGTCGCGTTCGGGTGCAGGGTACCGATGCAAAACGGCTCCCTGAGGGCGTCGAAACGATCCAGAACTTGCTCACCGCATTAACTAATAAAAGCGTCAAGATAGTATTTGAGTGATGCTATGAAGTTGGACAACCTCGGTGACTGGCGGAGGACGCACCTTTCAAGCGATGTCTCGGCAAAGCTAGCAGGTAAGGAAGTTATCCTCATGGGGCGGGTCGTCGACGCCCGTGATTTGGGAGGGATCAAGTTTTTCGTACTCTCTGACATCAGTGGTTCAATTCAAATCACCGCACCGAAGGCAAAAGTAGACAAAAAAATTCTAGATAAAATAGACGCCCTGACGAAAGAATCGGCGGTTGCTGTAAAAGGCAAGGTTGTGGCTGCTAAACAGGCCCCACGGGGCGTGGAGGTAGTGCCCGCCGAGATAAGGATTTTAAACCTCGCTGAGACACCCCTGCCTCTGGACCCGACCGGAAGGGTCAAGGCCAACATTGATACCCGCTTAGACGCTAGGGCGCTGGATCTTCGACGCCCCGACTCGCTGGCGATCTTCAAAATTCGGCACCAGGCACTCCAGACGGTCGGAGAGTACCTCGTCTCCAAGGGCTTTGTTGAGGTGAATACGCCAAAAATCGTGGCTACTGCCACTGAAAGCGGTGCCGCCCTGTTTCCCATCACATATTTTGAGCGCGAGGCCTTCCTGAGCCAAAGCCCGCAGCTCTACAAGGAGGTGCTCACGGGTTGCTTCGACAGAGTTTTTGAAGTTGGGCCCATCTTCAGAGCAGAGGAGCACGACACTCCGCGCCACTTGAACGAGGCCACGTCAATTGACATAGAAGCGGCGTTCGTGACCGAGGATGACGTCATGCAAATCCTCGAGGAATTGGTCGCTCACGTCTTCTCAGATGTCAAGAAAAAATGTGCCGATGAGCTGAAAATCCTCGAACGCAAGCTGGAGGTTCCAAAAACACCGTTTCCGCGGGTGACCTACGATGAAGCCCTCAAAAAGTTGGAGCGTACGGGGCTGAAGATGCCTTGGGGCGATGACATTTCCATGCCGGCGGAGCGAAAACTCGGCGAACTCATGGGCGGGGCGTATTTCATAACCGATTGGCCCTCTGCGATAAAGCCTTTCTACACCATGCCACGCGAGGACAACCCCAAACTCGCACACGCCTTCGACCTCATGTACAAAGAAATCGAGCTGGCCTCCGGCGGCACGCGCGTTCACCAAGAGGAGCTGCTGGTAAAGCAGCTGAAGCAGAAGGGGCTCAAACCCGAGCACTTTGAGTCGCACCTCAAGAACTATCGGGCGGGTCTTCCGCCGCATGCTGGTTTTGGCTTAGGATTGGATCGCCTAGTGATGGTGTTAGCTGGAGCTGACAATATTCGCGAGTGCGTGCTTTTCCCACGAGACCGGCAGAGGCTGACCCCTTGATGCGGCACTAAAGTTTCTGCGCAGAAACTACATCTTCGAAGCTCAGCCTTTTCAGCTTCTTGACCACATCGAAATCCGTGTCATCCGAGATTATCGAAAAAATGGCGTGGTTCAGGCTGCAGGCGGCGTGAATTGCATCGCGTGGTTTGACACCATAAGTTTTTATTACCTCTATCGCCACTGCTAGGTCTGAAGTCCTCGTGTCCACAACTTGAAGGTTGGGGAACTTCAAAACTTCCCCCGCCTGCTTAATAGCTGCTTCCTTACCGCGTTTTTTCCAAACGACCCACAGCACTTCATCGATGGTGAGAGAACAGGTGAGGCCTTCTATCTTACCCTCAGCTAAAGCCGTGAGTACCTTTGCCGCAGCGATCGCCTTCGGGCCTGTGTATATCACAGGGTAGATAAAGAGGTTGGAATCGCAATACAACATCGACATCACTCGAATTGTGAGTAATAAAGCTCGTCCCAGTCGATTTTTGCTGGTGGCTTTTCTTTTTTCTTGACCAAGCCTATGTATTCATCGACGAATTTCTTCGGGTCAATCCGTGAATAAATCAGAATGGTGTGCTCGTTTGCATCAAACATGACCTCGTCGCCAGGTGCAATCTTAAACTCGTCCCTCAGCTCTTTTGGAATTACCACCTGACCTTTGGGGCCCACACGTGATTTTACCCTCATTCATACCACTAAGTATAACTTAGTTATACCTGTTATTTATACTTATTGAGAGGTGCCTCTGCCACCTGTATCGCCAACCTCAAAGGATTACATCAGGCCTTTCAGCTTCCACAAAAGCTTCGGGTTGACTTTCGTCAGCACTTTCAGCATGTCGGGTAATTTGTGTTCCAGGTTAAACGTTCGGCTCCCCTTCTTGAATTTTGGCCAAGGCTTCTCCAACGTTCGTCTTTTGTGCCTGCTCCTTGAGATAACGCGTGTCGAGCTTGCCCCTCTGCCTGATCAGGATCGCCCGCACATCCCCCATATCCTGCGGGCTTCCGTATGCAAGCTTTGCGATTACGAGATCCTCGGGGGCTTCTATCCATGCATCCTCTCCGTAAATTTCGACGCGCCGTTTCCGTGCCAAGGAGGCTTCATCGATTGCCGTCGTAGACCCCCGGAGGTCGAGCCTGTATGGTGAGTCCCTATCAAAAATCGAGATGTGTGCGCTCTCTCTGACGGCATCCCGCATTTCCCCCGGCGAAACGTCGAAATCGTGCTTCGACCAAGCAGCGCAAATTTTCTCGACAGCGCCCGATTCAAACCTGATCACCAAATCCACATCCACGGTGGTGCGGGGGCGACCGTAGTACACGGCAGCGACTCCACCGACGATGACGTAATCGACGCCGCTCTCGTTAAGCGCTCTCAAAGCGGCTCTGCAGAATTCTGTAAAACTCCTCAAAGGTCTCTCCTTCCAGCGTTTAGGACCTTCCTCAACTCCCCAAGAAACTTTTCTTTCTCGATTTCGCGCTCCCTCCTCATCGAAACCATCATCAACTCAAGCATCGCATCATTCAGCTCGGCCAAGATGAGGAAAGGATCGGCGCGGCATCGTTCCATTGCTGCGACCTCCAGCCCGACCAGCTCAAGCGATCTCTCCCACCGGGGATTTTTGTGGACGACCATCATCGTACCATTCTCACTTTCGACTCTTCAAAAATAGAAGTGCCCCAATCAAGATAGTGACGATTGCAACTATACCCACAACCAAATACAATATGGATATCCCCTCAGCGGGTGGTGTCACTTTCTCCTCAGCCCACGGATAACTGGAAGCTAAAGTTGGGTTGGTCCCCGCCTGATATTCTTGGAGGTTTGTGTAGCCGTCTCCATCTGCATCCTGATTCGCATCGTTGAGATTCGGGTTCAACCCATGCTGGATTTCCCATTCATCCGACATCCCGTCGCCGTCAGCATCGGCCGGCGTCAGCAAGACGGGTGTGCTCGTCAAAAATCCCGCCTCTTTCGAAACTCCTTTCCCATCGACGGTTGTTTCAAGTCGCCATTTTCTGTTCCAATTGTTCTCCGTGAACGATATGCTGAAGCTTGCGCTGCCACCTTGACCCGTCGTCCCGCTCCACACCAAGTTGTTTTCGGGATCGAAGAGGCTCACCCCCACGTTACCTATGGGAGTGCCGTTTTCATTCCGCACCTCGACCGGATACTCCCTCTCGACGGCCCCCCAAACGTAATTGACGTTCCCTTCCTCCATCAAAATCGTCACCGTGCCGCTGATCCGCGAGTAGGTAGAGGCGACCTCCAATCTCCCGCTAATCGTGGTGTTCTCGAAATCTAGGTAATGAATGTCCCCTCCCGAAGGAGCGTGGCGCCTCGCGTCTAGAAACATAATGTCGCTCGGTATGGACGAATTTATGTATCTCACATTGTCTCCTTGCCCGCGGATGTTGGTGTTGTGGTTTATGATGGAGTTCTTGACGACGACCGATGCCTTTGCCCAGGGCGATACCTGAACATTATCCAGGTTCTCGAGTTCTGCCCGGCCAAAGGGTAACAGTTTCCAATAGTTGACGGAGGTGTTCGTCATCGTCACATCATATCCGACCCCCTGCACCTCGGCATCCTGGTGGAGGTTCCAGTACGAGAAATGACCGGCCTTCCAGTTGCTGACTTTTACCACGCTATTCCTTCCAAACCTCGTCCAGAAACCGTCTATTTCTGAATTTTCCAAGAAGTAGTGCTTCCTGTTTGGCAGCACGCCGACCTGAGCATTCTCTGGGGGCAAGGTGGGGCCAGGCTGCCAACCCTCTATGTACTCATCCTCATCAAGATCCAGCACCCACCCTCCTCCATAAGGATCCGCTACCCAGCCGACCCATGAATTTTCCAGTTCAAGGGACGCACCCTCCAACGTAGGCCCCATACTCACCCACTGGGGCCCGCCCCACTTGAGCCCTGATAAATGCAGGTTTTCCGGCTCTCCTCGGTAAAAACTTAGCGTTATGACTCTAATGCGCGAATTTGTTATACGCGCATTCGGGGGGTTGTGCCCGAACCAAAACACGCCGTTCGCCCCGATTACTTGGGAAGAATCGATGATGGTTGTGCCGCCCATGGCAAATATGTCCCAGTAACATATTGTGTTAGTCATTGTCAGAGTGGTGCCATCCCTCACACCCACGTTTAAGTTCGCTGAATACCCCCTCACCAAGATCGAATCCCTCACCTCGAAAACGGCGTTATCTTGCAAATCGCAACTGTATTGAGCGAAGTACCGATTGTTCCATAAAAAATACGTGTTTTCGATGACCAACCTTGAGTTACCACTGAGGATAATGTCCCCCTCAACCACGAGCGTTTTGTTTTTCAGCTCGAGCACCTCGTCCCCGCTCAGTTCGATTTTTCCGCGCGTCTCGTATTCGCCTCGCAGGATATTCTCCCGTACCTCGGCCTCAAATTCATAGGGATCGGGAAACTCAGAGGGGGAGATTTTTGGGGGAGACGCGGCCGCCAGAGTGGGAAAAGTGATTGAAACAACAATCAAAAAAACCGCGCTGATAACGCACAAAACAACGAAAAATCCCGAGGGTTTGCATTTCGTCATATACATCTAAAGGAGATTATCGCAGCAGGTTTTAAATCAACCCTTTGAGCTTCCACAAAAGTTTTGGACTGACTTTCATGAACACCTTTAGCATGTCGGTCAGGCTTATCTTATCGAACTCCACACCCTGCAAAGCCTTCGCCAGCTTATCGAGCTCCTCGTCAGACATGTCAAGTAGCACCTCTTTCGCCTTGAGGTAACGCTCGAACTTCTTCCCCATCTGCTTGCGCCAGCGCTTTTCGTACTCCTTGAGTTTTTTCTCCGAAGCATCTCTAGAAGCTACAGCTTTCGCAGCAACCTCGCCCGCGATATCTCCTGCACGCATGGCTGAATCAATCCCGCCGCCCGTCAAAGCATTGACTTGGCGAGCTGCGTCACCGACTATCAGCAAGTTGTCCTTGACCGTCTTCGGTATGGGGCCACCGACTGGTACCCCACCACCGTTTATCTCTATTACCCTCCCCTTCTTGAGCCCAGGCATAGAGTTGACAAAGTCCTTCAAGTAATCTATCGCTGGGCGCTGCATGCGGCTGCCTAATATACCTATGCCAACATTCGCCATGTCTCTGCCCTTCGGGAACAGCCAAGCGTAACCACCTGGGGTGATTCTGCTCCCAAAATAGTATTCCATGACCTCAGGGGATTTCACATCAATGCCGACCATCTGGAACTGCGCACCGGATTCGATATCGGCTGGCTTGAGTGTGGTGTTGACGCCTGCCCAACGCGCAACCCTAGAAACCACACCATCTGCAGCTATCACGACCTCCGCGCGTACCTCCATCCTGCCGTCGAAGCTGCTGGCCTTGACACCTGCAATTTTCTTGCCGTCCATCAGCAGCCCATCGACTAGAGTCCCAACCTTCACGTCCGCACCCTCTTTGGCCGCGAGCATTACGAGGTGTTTGTCGAAAACTTTTCGGTCAAGGATGAATCCAACTTTTCCGTGAACGGCAGATTTTTCAGCTATAGAAACTTCAATGCCCGACGGCGAAATGAGCCTGACAGCGTTAATCTTTCCAGCTATCCATCGTGAATCTGGCTTGATTCCAAGGTCCCTCAGCGGCTCCTCCGCTAGGGCTTCACCGCACTGCACTGGCACGCCGAGTTCGCGACGTTTGTCCAGTAACAATACCCTCGCCCCGCCCCTTGCCGCCGCCCTAGCAGCCATCGATCCTGCAGGGCCAGCACCTACAACTACGATATCATATTTTTCTTCTCTCAACTGTTACAGCCCCCACAGGACAGATTTTTGCACAAATGCCACAGTCCGTGCAGTTTCTATCCGCTCGCACTTGAGCATCTGCCACCTCGATCGCGTTGACCGGACACACGCTAGCACATGCGCCACACCTTATGCAAACGCTTGCGTCAACATTCATTTTCCAAACTCCATGAGCGTACGTTGCGCCTTGGACAGTTGGATCTTCGCAAGTTCCGCGGGCACCTCCAAGTGTCCGTACTTGCCTCCACCGCCCGGCACCACTTTTAACTGCTGCTCCCTAAATGCCTTAACCATTGCGGCTACCCTCGCGCCCGCCACTTCCGCGACATCATTCACCGGCACATCGATCAGAACTGCTATCTCGTTCCCAAAACGCGCGACCAGCTTGCTCCAGACCTCCTGAATGTCCGGCACGTGAGCGTCACTCTGACCTAATGCTAGGGCTATCACCTCTGCAAGGGGCGCCACGCGCAGGTAGTTTGGCCTGTGGGCCGGGTGGTGGGGCTCGTTGTAATCAGCCAACTCGTTTATCCGATCCCAAACCCCCTTCTTGACCCAACCTCCACACTTGTCACATTTCCATTTCAGCGCCTCGGCCTCCTTTTGCCCAAATTGTTTGAAACATCGCGAACAAGCGGTGATGTGATACTTGCCGAGGCGGGGGTCGAACCCGACGTTAAGCTCGATATGGCGTCCGTCTCTACGCTCAATCGCTTTGATGATCTCAACATGAGTGGGCTCAGCTAGCGCAAAACGATTGAATTCCCGCCCAAGCTTGTCTGGCCATGGGCTGTGAGCATCTGAATTGGACAAAAATGTGACTTCCGAGAGTTCAGCTATCCGGTCTGCCATGTATGTGTCCGCGCTCAGCCCGAGCTCTAGGAATCTTATGTCCCGAACGCGATCGCCATAACATGCGCGCATGCTGTCAAATTCCTTGTACATGCTCGTCCAAGGGGTGAAAGCGTGGCAAGGTCCGATAAGACAGCCGTGTGCTAGCGCGATATCAACAAGCTCTGGCGCTTCCATCTCGACGCGTGCACGACCATCTACATCTATGTCGGAGGAGTGCCCAGCTAGCCTTTCCCGCATTCCATCTACCGCGTCGAGCGATGGTAAAATAAGTAGGTGATGAACCCTATGTTTGTCCTCAACCTCTACGGTCAAGATGAACCTCGTGCCGTATCGCGGATGTTCGAATGTACCATCTGCTGCCGCCTCCAACTCCGCATTAACACTTTCAAACCATTTGGGATGGAAGATGTCGCCCGTACCAACCAGCGCTAATCCTTTGAACTTCGCCTGCTGGGCGATTGTGTTAATATCCATCCGGCTTGAAGTTGCGCCGCTATATTTTGAGTGGATGTGCAAGTCCGCTGAATAAATTTGGAGGTCGGGCAAGTTGGCACCTATAAACGGTCTTCCTCTATTTTATTATCATCACGTCCAAGGCTCGTCCACCGACCATATGTTCAAGAGATTGCGCTGGCTCCAGCTATCTGCGGAATAAACTGGACTCGAAAAAATCGGCCCTGATTGCATTACTCCATCCGAAGAATGTTGCATGCCAAGCGCATGCCCTATCTCGTGAAGCAAGACAGTTCTCTCACGCGATAGGTTGCCGGAGATATATGCTCCATTTAAGGCCGCTCCAAAGGAGGGCAAAGCGAGGCCGCCAGTGTTCTCCTCGTCAAATGTCCCTGCGTAGAACACGTAGAGATGAGTCGTGGGGTTGTCGTGAAAGCGCTGCTCGATTGAAACTAGTTCCTGCATGCTGATTGAGCTTGGTGAAACGCCAATCGCGGTGAGCTCATTAGATGTGATTTCGTCGTAGATTACCTCCACCACCACGCCGAGGTCGTACTCAAAATACGACTTAAGGTAGCTAATCGCCTCTGGCGACGGGACACAGTCTGACATGTGATCTATCTCGAGGCGCAGGTACGGGTATGATGGGGCGCCGTTGATCAGTTGCGGCACACTGGATGCTTCGGGAAGGTTCCTGTTGTAAAGGACTTCCAAGAGATCGCCATACCCATCTCCGTCCGAATCTGCGCTCTGGGGATTCGAGCGGTAAGTATTATACTCAGCCCAATCACTCAAGTTATCCCCGTCTGAATCCTTGGAAAAAGGGCTTGAGGTAACGATGACCGCCGAACTATTAACTGTTATCGACCAGCCTTTTGCCTCCACGCCATCGAGCAATCTATCGTTGTCAGTATCGTTATTCAATGGATCCGTCCCATAAACACCAATCTCCGCGCCGTCGAGGAGCTCATCGTTGTCCGAATCTGCGAGCAACGGATTAGTCCTGCTAATAAACACTTCGTAATCATCGCCCAAGCTATCGTTATCGGTGTCGGCATTCAGCGGGTTGGTTTTGTAAACGTTTATCTCAGACCCATCTCCTAATCCATCGTTGTCGGTATCTGCGAGAAGGGGGTTTGTTCCATATGTGTTTATCTCTAACCCGTCGCTCAACCCATCGCCGTCTGTATCGGCAAGCAAGGGGCTAGTTCCGTAAACATTCACTTCTGCCCCATCGCTCAGACCATCTCCATCCGTGTCAGGATTATTGATGGAAGTTCCAAGCCGAAATTCTGTAACGTTTCTTAATCCATCCCCATCAAAGTCCATGAACGATATCATTGCAAAAACTATCGTCAACGTTGTGACAACTGCTCCGATTGCTATCATTCTCCTTGTCATCCATTTTCACCGCGGCTACGGTTTAAAGGATTTTATCAACCGATGTAGGTGGCTTCTTCTTCCACGTACCTTTTCTCCCTGCGTTCGCGGAGTTCCATCTCTTTGCTGATTCTTGCCAGTATGTGCTCAGTTTCCTTTGCGCGCTGTTCCAAGTTCGCCATGCCCACTTTGATGCCCAGAATGTTAACTAGAACTTCAAGAACAGCTTTCGCAGAGCGGTGGTCCACCACCATCCCGTGTGTTTCCCCAAGGAGACATAACCCATCCATGCCGCGGAGCTTCCCTAGACCTAGCAACAGGCCAGAAATTCCAATGATCGGCCCCCCTCCCTTTTCCACAACAAATCCATGCCCTTTGTACGCATCTATGAGTTCTGGCTGGCTCACCACTCCGACAACTTTGGGCTTTGTCTTGGAGTAGCTACCAGTCGCGTATCCCCCAAGCGTGAAAATTTTTTTGACGCCGAGTTGTTCCGCCACATCGAGAATTTTCTCCACGACTTTGTGGTGCCCCTCCGGAGTGACCGCCTGCACATCGCCGACTACAATTATCAAATCCTTGCCATCCAGACTCGCATGATAAAAATCATTTTTCAAGAGTCTAAGCGTTCCATCTTGTTCAATGGCTACATTGTGTGGGAAATGTGGGGAATACAACTCCGCAAATTTCTTGGCGTGCAGTTCCTCAACCAAATGCTCTGCCGCTAGCTTACCCACGTAGCCCATGCCAGGTAGGCCCTCCACCAAAATTGGTTCTTTCAATCTCGGTTTTGAAAAAAATTTGACTATCGCTTCCTCCATCTTCATCCCTGTTTTAGTGCCTCTTTTTTCATTAAACGCCGGTACTTACCATATGGGTCATGCGGTGAGAATTTTGGAGGATGCGGTGATGTGGCCTGTCCACCACAACTTGGACACATATCTTTAAACGTGTAGGTGCCGCAGCTTTTACATTTCTTTATTTTCAATTATCCACCTTTTGACGCACGGATAAGCTCGCCTTTTCCACCGGCTTTTTTCACATCGGCGATCGCGATGTCCGCAAATTTTTGTAGCGTGTTCTCAGCTACTTTGTACGAGGGTGCACTGATTCTGACGCGGTAACGTGGAGATCCAACATAATATGCGTCTACATCAACATCGGGGGTTTTGGTCGAAGCGCGTGCATTGATAAGCGCAGATTTTATCACGTCGACACCATTCGAAGCAGGACAACTTAATTCCACATGCCCACCTACTTCTACCATCTGGGCCTCGACGGTAGAGGATGCAACCTCGCTTATCGCTTCAATCCATTTTTTATCGATATCTATGCCTGCTAACGCATCTTTGCCTTTAGTCGCGACTGCTTCAAGTGCTGAATAGAGGTCTCCGAATCTATCTTGCAGGGCAAAACCCACTTCGTCGTATGCCTTGTCGAGGCTTTTTCGCAACTTCTTCGCCGCCAACTCCAGCAGCTTCTCTGCTCTTTGCTCATGTTTGAACTGTAGCGCTTTCCAGCGGCGTTGGCTATCTTTGACCCTGCGCATGGAAAGATCGACATGCCCCTTTTGCGGATTCACAGCCAAAACTTTACAAACCGTCTTCTGGCCCTCCTTGACAAAATCCCTGATGTTCTTTATCCAACCCGAAGCCACCTCAGAAATGTGAATCATTCCCTCTTTTCCTTCAAACTCATCGAGCGCTGCAAACGCTCCCTGCGCAAAAACTTTCTTTATTGTGCACAGCACGAGTTCATCTTCGGCTGGCCATTCTGCTTTACGGCGAACCATTCAACTACCTCAGCACCTCTATGATTGAGGTCTTAATTTCCGTCTTTCCACCACGGGGGATAGCTAAAGTTTTACTGCACACTAAGCACTTCACGACGGAACTCGCATGGCTAAATATCACCTGCTCATTCCCACAATCACTGCACCTAACCCGCAGAAAGCATGGTGGGCGCGGTCTTGTTTCCATATCGCCACCTACTCCGTGATCTCTATTCCCTTTGACCTAAAGCCGCGATGAGGATGCGACTTGCCGCAAACGCCACATTTTAGCATTAGCGTGATTTTTTTTGCTGTCTTCGAGAACTTCTTCTGTTCGGACCTCGGCTGGCTCCCGTAACCTTTCATAACGCGGGTGAATTGGCGTTGCCCCCAACTTAACGGCCGCGCCGAACCCTTGCGGAGTTGGCGCACGCTATGGGTGGTGTGCTTGCGGCATGCCGGACAATATGTGCGAATCTGTTTTGGCACTTTCATTTGAATCCCATGTGTTACTTCCAACTTTGATATCTTCCCCAAAAAAGCTATCGCTAAGATAACTTGGCCTCAATTTTTCTCGCGAGGCCGTGTTTTATTAAAAGCTCTGCACTTCGCCTCGGTAAAAATCCAACTTCTCCACCCCTAAACGGACCATAGTTCTTCATGTCATCGCCTACTATCTGTGGTACATCTGTAAGACAAATAAGAGCAACATTTGTAATCTCCCGTGGGGCCGTGACGGCTGTTTCGCCACTAATCGCTGGCAGAACCAACTCTGCGTGCAACTTTTCCAACATCTGCCTGATCTCATTGAACGCGTACCGTTCTCTCTCAAGCAATGAGGCTGGCGGCCTTCCCTCCGCAAATTTGTTTATCGCCTTCATGACGCGAAGGGCGTGGATCTCCTGCACCATTTGTAAAACGTGGCAAAGTTCTTCTTTTAATAGTTCTTGGCGCATGGGCTCGCCGCGAGCAGCCTCGCGATTTAGTTCTGCTACATATTTTGCAACGTTTGAATAAAATTCGTCGGGCAGATCTATTAACTCGCGCGCTGATTTTTCTTCGATCCATATGTGTTTGATGCCCTCAAACGACGCCTCTGCCATGTCACGCCCCCTCGCGCACAAATTTTGGGATTGCATCCTCAATAGAAAAATGCTCGATATTTCTGACTAAAATACACTTCATGCTGACGCCAGAATGTAAACTCGAAGGCAAGCGTAGGATGCGCTTGGTATCGATCGTTACCTTGCCATCTGTGAGTCCTGAATTCAGCTTCTTTAGAGACTCAAGCAATTGCTGAAACGTTTTTTCTCCCATCCCCGAGAAATTTTGCAATTCCTGTAGCTGCCCCTTGCGCATCAGGGCGAGCACTTTGTCTTTTTCTTTTATCAGTTGTTGAGCAAGTGCCTTTCGCATGCCTATGTCCAGCAGCTTTTGCTCACTCAAACGTTCAAAAGTTTGTGCGATGCGATCTCGAAAAACATGTGAATAACCCAGGGCCATCGTCATATCTGCTGGTACAACGCTGCCCGTCACATACTCTACTATTTGAGCGCGTTCGGTCTGTTCCATCGTCATGACTGCATCGTCATTTACCCTAATGTGGAAACCACGGCCGGAATAGATGAAGTTGATGTTGTGCAAGTCCAAGTCTGATCGTAGGGTTTCGGCAAACATTACCGCAATCTGTCGTGCCTCGTCTAAACACTTCTCGCATACGGCGCCCCCTGAACAGTTACAGCTTTTTAGCGGCAAGTCTTTCGCATCCACATCGAAAACCAGCTCAGATTTCAACCAGCCTTTTCTCATTGACGGCTGCTCGTAAAGTGCCACGCTCGCATATGCTGCATAAGGTGCTTTGTTTTTTAAGAAATCTGCAAGTTGCTCCACGGTCATGAACTGATTGTATCTGTGGCTTGGGCCTTCTCCGTAATCAAATCCAAACTCTCGCAGAGAAAGGGTATGGAGGATAAAATCAGGAAGCTCCTTCTTACCCCACTCCTCCGAGTAAAACCGCTTTCGTTCTTCTAACGTTGCTTCTCTAAATTGCATTCAATCACCCGAGCGTTCCATCGCTTGCTCAGCAAGGCACCTGTAATAGTATGTGAGGGGATTTTTTATATTCCGATTTCGGCAAAACTCGTCTGGTTCACACAACGATGGCGCAGATATTTGAACCTTGCTACAATTCGGTGTGCGATACCACTTCGACTTGCCGCTATCATTCAAACGAGGCTCAAGCGTCATGCCGAACCCAAGGTGGTAAAAAATGTTCGCTTTTTCTTGAGGCTGATCTTTGAAAAACGGCGGGTTACAATGTTCCGCGGCTTCAA
>Ga0210017_1002390_pt1 | contig 16093 bp, 14 predicted proteins | sample CryGeyCG2014_020_FD_183966 | JGI IMG/M metagenome (GOLD analysis project Ga0210017, IMG submission 183966) | Groundwater microbial communities from aquifer - Crystal Geyser CG08_land_8/20/14_0.20 (SPAdes) (version 2) | ecosystem: Environmental > Aquatic > Deep subsurface > Groundwater | place... | reverse complement strand
ATACCAAGATGGCAGAGGACTACAAAAAGGGAAAATTTAACACCCTCTCCTTTGATGAGTACTTATCTCTTGTTGTAGATGTAATTGAACTACTACCTCCAAATATAGTTATTCAGCGTCTGTTGGGTGATGTCCTGGATGAAAGTATCCTTGTCTCTCCAAGGTGGAATCTCAAAAAACACGAAATTCTATTCCGTATAGATAAAGAACTCATAAGGAGAAATTCTTATCAAGGAGCACAATTTAAACCACAGAGGTCGCAGATTAACCCTGTTAGATAGCAAGCATCTAACGGGGTGAACACAGATGTTCACAGATAGTAGGGCACGGTTTTAACCGTGCAGGCAATAGCACAAATTAAATTTGTGCCTACAATTTGAAATAAATAAATCCGTGTTAATCAGCGTTCACCCCGTTAAATAACTTAAAGATAAACACCAGACTTATTAGTGCTGGAGCGGTTCTATTTAAGGGGGTAAATCTGTGTCAAAAGAGCATGTAGTCCGCTAGATTTAATGGATTACAAACTCTGTGTCCTCCGCGTGCTCTGCGGTTAAGAATCTCTTCAGATCTCTTAAGTTCCCTGTTAAAAAAAGAAAATAACAGGGATTGTACGAGAATTATATGAGATAAAGAAACAAAGCGATTAAAAATAAAAAGAATCTCTTACAGTCTCTTAAGTTCCCTGTTAAAAAAGAAAACAAACCACACCTGCCTGCCGGTAGGCAGGGATAAACACACCTGTCTACCGACAGGTAGAGATGTACACAGGTAAATAAAGAAAATATCTTTGAAATAAATGAATCCGTGTTAATCAGTGTAAATCTGTGTCAAAAGAGCATGTAGGGACAAATGATTTCTCTATTCTTACTTTCGTTTCTTTTTCAGTCCATTAAGGGGGGTCTTGTGTTTACTATAGTTTACAACAATGTTCCATATAACGAAAATTTGACCACTGCCTGGGGTTTTTCCTGTCTCATTGACCTAAAGGATAAGAACCTTCTGTTTGATACGGGCGGGGATGGCTCAATCTTGCTTGATAATATGAGGAAGTTGAAAACCGACCCGAAGAATATCAATATCGTTGTCCTTTCCCATATTCATTCGGACCATACCGGCGGTTTATGGAGCTTTCTCGAGCAAAATAACGATGTCGTTGTCTATCTGCCCGCATCCTTTCCAGAGGATTTCAAAAAGAGAATAAGAGAGACGGGAGCGAGATTTATTTCAGTGCAAACACACACAAAGATTTATGAGAATGTTTACTCAACTGGTGAACTGGGAGAGACAAGGCTGAAAGAACAGTCTTTGATTATTGATACACCAAAGGGTCTCATCGTCGTTACGGGTTGTGCACATCCTGGAATAGTGAATATAGTGAAAAAGGCAAAAGAATTGTTGAGTAAAAATATATATCTGGTGTTGGGAGGATTTCACCTGATGGCTTATTCTGAGAAAGAAGTCAAAGGGATTATCAAGGAATTAGAGGAACTGGGCGTTGAGAAGATTGCGCCAAGTCACTGCACGGGAGGAAGACCAATAGAACTATTTCGGGAGGCATGGGAAGAAAATTTCCTTGACCTTGGATGTGGTGCAGTATTTGAAGCGGGAGAATAGAATAAACCACATAAGAAATATCAAAAATCAAAAAGATATAATTTAACAGGGATTGTCTCTCTTACAATCTCTTTAGTTCCCTGTTAAAAGAAAAGAAAACAAACCACAGATAAACACAGATGCACACAGATAATCAATGGATAATTGAGTTGTTGAGTTATTAAGTAATTAACGGAAATCCTGAATTACTGATAACTATATGTATAACAAGCTATTAGTTCAATAATGCTCTTTGACATATTTTCTAATATCTGTTGCAATTGTAGATTTCCAAATTTTTTACTTGACAAAAGTCCATTTATCTGTTATAATACCCTATCGCACTTTTTAAGAAAGGGGGTATTATGCAGATTAAAGACATAGAACTACGTTTTGATGCAACAACACTCACAAAGTATGGGCTTTTTGCTCTCCTTACATGGTTTCTCGTTGACATTCTACATCTTGAAGAAAGATTCAAAATAGTGACCGTTAAAAGACGCCGCAACAGAGTAAAGCCGATAAAACGGAGGAGATGTCCATTCCCAGATGAAAAGCTATGTTTGAGTATTATTGCCACTATTCTCCTTGGCATAAAGCGATTTGAAAATGTAAATGTACTTCTTCACAATGAAATTGAACTACCAAAGTTATTGGGACTTCCCAGATTTTTTGAGGCTACCACGGCACGAAATTTCATAAATCAATTTACATTATGGCATTTGAGACAATTGGACAGAATAAACACCCAGCTTCTTACAGACTTTGGAGAGAGTGCCTGTCAGGATTTTCCTGTTCTGGATATAGACAGTACTACACACTCATTAGAATCGCGCAAACGAGAAGGGGCAGTTCCTGGATTCAATCGAAAAAATAAGGGTAAACCCTGCTATCAATGGTCCGTTGGTTTTATAAGAGGAGAAGCCATCTCACAGAACCTGATGTTTGGTAACCAAAAGCCTACTATAGATTTTAAAGATCTCGTTCGGGATGTAGTAAGGAAACTCGGCACGCCTAATATTGTGGTAAGAGCGGATACTGCCTATCTTTCAGGGTCAAATTTGAACTTTGTTATAGAGAATGGGCTTCAATTTATAGTAGGTGCACCTTATAAGTGGATAGCATCGAATAATAGCATTGACGAGAGTAGCTGGACGCAATACGATGACGAGACAAGAATTATAGATCTTGGTCAGGCAAAGGTTGTATCTAAATGTCCCTGTCCACTCAGGGTAATTTTGATTGAGAAAGAGCAAGAACCGATAAAAATAAGAGGTAGAAAACGGCGCATCAGATACGGTATAGTTTCAAATATAGGATTTTTTACAGACGCAGCGAGTTTTTACGAGTTCTACAAAGAGCGACAAACCATAGAAAACTTTTTCAAGGAGTCAAAGAACCCATTCAACGCGGGCAAACTGCCATCACAGAAGTTCAAGGGTAATCAGGCGTATCTCTATCTGGTAATAATAGCGTATAATTGTTTTTCCATTTTTAAAAAAAGTATTTGCCATCAAACTGGAACCGCGAATCTCTTGAAACAATTAGAAATCAGTTGATACATCAAGGTGCACAACTTATTCCAAAAGGTAACAAATGTTGGACTGTTATAATGAATAGACATTACAAGTATATAAGGGAAGCAAGATACATTTATGCAAAAGTGAAACAAATGGCTTATTTTGTAGATTATGCTGTAACACTTTACCAGCACATAATTTCATAGAACTGATATTAATTCAGGATTTCCGTTAATAACTCAATAACTTTAGTATATCAGTAAAAATCCGTGTAATCCGTTGACAAACAATCAGTGTAAATCTGCGTAAATCTGCGTCAAAAAAAGAAGCTATCTGCGTCCCTAAAAAAGGTAACAAATCAGCGCCATCGGGATTTGAACCCGAGTCTTCTGGCTGAGAACCAGATGTCCTAGGCCAGGCTAGACGATGGCGCCGCTTTGCTCTGGGCAGAGAGGGAGTTGAACCCTCACGGATCGCTCCACCAGGTCCTAAACCTGGCGCGTCTGCCAGTTCCGCCACCTGCCCAGTGTTTTATATTATAACATAAAAGCTAAAGAATGTCAAGGTGAAAGATTTAACCCGCTTAAGAAATAAACACCGCAGCAGCAATAACAGTCGTCCACATCCCCTTCTTATCCCCAACAGCAGTTTGAGTTATATTTACTGCACGGAAAATCTTCCCGGATATGCGCCATACCTCTCTCTTCTCATCCCAACTTGATTCCGGATTGAATGGTACTCCAAGCACAGTAGCAAGCATTTCTGCTGCGATATCCTCAGCATAGTCTCCTGCTTTCTTCTCTGTCTCACCAAATGATGTATGTTCAGACAGATATCCTATCTGTTCTTTGTCTCTTGGAATTGCAAGCCCTACCGATGCTGCAATCAGTCTGTGAGGTTCGCAGGTACTGGCTTCAGCCATAACACAGTATATAATCTCACCGGGGGATAACAGTTTTAATCCTTCTGACCTTGATATAACCTTGCAACCCGGAGGAAATATACTAGAGACCTTCACTATATTGTACCCTGCTATCCCGGCTTTACGCAGGGCTTCCTCAAAGGATGCAAGTTTCTCTTTATGTCTCCCAACACCCTTGGTTAAAAACAACTTCTGTGGCACCATAAAAACTAAATCCCTCCAGGTTTTGTGAGTGGTATTCCAATTTTACACAATGGACAATGTTCTGGACTATAATTCTCCACCCTTTTCCTATATACGGAGTAAAGAGGAATTCCAAAATCAATCGTCTCTGTGGTTCTATCTATTATAACACCCACAGCATAAGGATTGGCTTTGTGTCTCTTTATAGCTGATATAACATCTCTTACTGAACTGCCTGTTGTGAGGACATCGTCCACCACAAGGACATTCTCGCCTGCCTTCAGCTTGAATCCTCTCAAAAAATCTCTCCCTTCCTCTACCTTCTCCGCTATTATACATCTCTTTCCTAAAATCTTGGCAATCTCAAAGGCAATGATACTTCCTCCCGTAGTAGGACCAGCAACTATATCTATAGGTTCTCCTTTAAATTGATTTGCTAATAACTCAAACAGGGGAACTGCACACTCGGAATGCTCTATCAGTCGGAATTTCTCAAAATATATGCCCGAATGAAGCCCGGAGTGAAGAAGAAAATGCCCTTCCTTTATGACACCCACTTCTTTAAATATCTTCTCTGTATCTTTCATACTTTATTCTCCTTCCTCTGGTATCTCTACAATGAACCCGTCTATTTTGTATTTGTCCTTGAAGTCAACCGCCTCCTCCCTCGAAGTAAATTTCCCAAGAAGAACTTTATAGAGTCCGCCATTAAAGACTATATCTGTAGCAACATCTGGATAATCAGAAATCAGCCTTTCTGCATTTTTTAAATTTTTAAAGGCACCAACTTGAACTGCAAAGAACGAAGTGGCGGTAGAATTCTTAATCCTATCCCTCCACTTTCTTGCCTCTTGTACACAGTCTCCATCCGGATAATCGGATATAATCTTTAAATATATAGAATCTGCCTTTGAATATTCTCCCGTAATATAGTAATACGATGCAAGTCTCACAAGTGCATTGTCAACAACGGTGCTCGCAGGATATGAATCAATAATATTGTCGTAATAGCCTATTGCCTCCTCAGGGTCTCTTGAAAGGTTGGCTATATAGAACATGCAGTAAGATACGATATCATGGTGTGGATATTTCCGCAGAAGACTTTCAAATTCAGTTTTCGCTTCAGTAAATTCCCCATCATCGTATAATTGTCTTGCTGCACGATACTCACTCCATGGGGACAGTATGATAGAGAGTATGAGTAAATACATATCAGTTAAATTGTTGTATATTATAACCCATAAATCTCAAAATGTCAAGATTTTTTGTGAATTTTCTCCTCGACAAAATGGGATTTTGGGTGTATAATACAAATAGTAACTCAAGATAAAGTTTGTCTTCTAATTCCCGGGGCTAAGACCTGGGAAGAAAGATATATGAAGTTCATCGCTCATCTTTCAAATATAAACGGGGAGAATAACCTTCTAATATCCTCAATCCTGATAATATATTATGGGTTTTTGGCTCATGACCATTTAGTGTGGTGGAGGGTTCTTTGATATTTTTATATTGACAAATGGGGAAAAGTTGTGTATAAATTAATATAGGAGGCGAAATGAGAAAGTTAAGTTTGTTTATTCTTTTTATCTCAATGTTTGGTTTGCCAATATGGGCAACTGATTGGTGGGTTACGACAGTGGATACTACATATTATAATGGAGTATACGGGACGTCCATAGCACTTGACACATTGGGCATGCCACATATTGCTTATTGTAGGTACGCTGGCGGTGGGCTTGTATATGCATCTTTTAACCCAGAGGACTCAACCTGGAGCTATGAACTGGTATTTGATTCTGCTGGTGTAGGGAGTAAAATTGCAGGGAATGCCCCATCGTTGGCATTTGATTCAAGGGGCTATCCACATATCAGTTTCTGGTGGGGTGATTTGGGGTATGCATGGAAGGACAGCCTTGGCTGGCATACTACCTATCCATATCCCGGACCCTGGATACAGGGGACTTCTATCAGATTGGATAAATACGATTATCCCCATATTGGGTATGCTTGCGACATAAGCCGCGATAGCAGTGTAGTTATGTACACTTTTTTGGATGAAGGAGGCTGGCATACAGAAGTAATAGACACGGGAGGTCCGATTGGTATGGGATTTGTCTCACTCACCCTTGATAGTGCACAGCATCCTCATCTTTCCTATGGATTAGGATATCCGCCACAAGGATTAGGGTATGCAAAAAGGGGTGATGAAGGGTGGGATATTGAAGTAATCGATACTTCTGCCTGGGTAGGATATACTTCTATTGCTTTAGATAGTTTGGGGAGGCCCCACATTACTTATTCTGATGCTTATCGAGATTCTACAGGTGAATGGACAAGAGATTTAAAATATGCAGTGAGAGAAACTACAGGATGGAAAATGGAGAAGGTTGACATTGGAGGAGGTGGTGATAGAAATTGTTTATGTCTTGATGAAAACGACAGTCCTCACATAAGTTACAAAGGTACGGATTGTTGGCTTAAATATGCATGGAAGTGGGATGGAGTATGGCATATTGAGAAGATTGATTCAATAATGGGCGAGGGAGGTGCTGAAGCAAGTTATACAGGACTTGTAATAGACAGAGATGGCAGGGCTCATATCAGTTACAATGTACAGTTCAGAGTGGATACAGGGTATGTAATTAACACAAAATATGCTACAGGATATCCGGAAGCAAGGATAGAGATTGGCTCTGAAGACTTTGACGGAATATTGTTTAAAGTTTATCCCACTATAGGACAAAGAAGAGTGCAGATTGAATATGTCTTGAAGGGAAGGAACGAAGTGAACTTATGCATATATAACATTGTAGGGCAGAAAGTGATAGAATTGGCGGATGAGATAAAAAGCCCTGGAAGATATACAGAGTATTGGGATACACAGACCATAAAATCCGGAATCTACTTTTGCTGTCTTAGAACGGGTGATGAGTCTTTTATAACTAAAAAAGTTATAATAATAAAATAGGGGGTATCATGTTAAAACTTTTAAAAACTTTTGGGTTGCTTACAATTCTTGGGATTGTTCCATTGTATAGTAGTGAAGAATCCCCTTGGGGAGGTGTGATGGTGTGGGACGGAAACGAGCATTACTGGATGGAACGATATAAGCGACAACTTGATTCTGCAAGGGTAGTTGGTATGTCCTGGAACAGACCTGTGAAAATTCAAAATGCAAAATTAAAACTTGATAAATAGATAAAGATGGTGTATAATTATTAAAGGGGTAAAATGGAAAGGAAAAAGTTAGGATTATTTGTTCTCTTTGTGTCAATAGTGGCTTCGTCAATCTGGGCGAGTGATTGGTGGATTACTACGGTTGATACTACTCACAATAGTGGGATATATGGGACATCAATTGCACTTGATTCATTAGGGATACCACACCTTGCCTATTGTCGTTACAATGCAGGTGGGCTTGTATATGCTTCATTTAATTCATTAGATTCAACTTGGTCATATGAGGTTGTATTTGATTCTGCTGGTGGCAAAATTGCAGGTACCGCCCCCTCGCTTGCACTTGATTCAAAAGGCTATCCACACATCAGTTTCTGGTGGGGTGATTTAGGATATGCGTGGAAGGATAGTACAGGCTGGCATACTATACATCCTTATACTGAGCGATGGATAGAATATACTTCTCTTAAGTTAGATAAAAATGACTACCCCCATATTGGTCATACGGGTGTAATACACTGGACTCCGGATACAAGTGTAGTTTTATATACTTATTGGGATGGTAAAGGCTGGCATACTGAAACGGTCGACACAGTTGTATACTCGGATGTTTCCCTCGCTCTTGATAGCGATGATTGCCCTTATATTGCGTATGCGAATAGGGGTAGCAGAGGGATTAGGTGCGCTAAGCGTAAAAATGGGGTATGGCATATTGAGATAGTAGACACTTTAGATACCACTGATTGTTATTGCGATTGGTTCTCTATAGCGATTAACAATTTGTGTTATCCTTGCATTGCTTATAGTTGTTATGGAGAGGAAAGACAGGATTTGCGATATGCCGTAAGAGTGGACACAGGGTGGCGTATAGAGATAGTGGATACAATGGGATGTGCGGGCAGTGAAACTTGTCTGTGGCTTGATGTTGAGAATATTCCTCATATAAGTTATGTAAGTGACTGGTCTTGGCTTAAGTACGCGTGGAGAGATGGTGATGATAGATGGTATATTGATGAAATTGACTCTGTTGGAACTGCTGAGTGGGGCCGTTACTGGGGCTACACCGGGCTTGCATTAGATAAAGATGAATACGCTCATATAAGCTACTACAACCATATTGAAGGGTGTATAATGAAGTATGCGAGAGGATATCCAACAGGAATAGAGGAGAGGTTAAAATTCAAAAGTCAAAACTCAAAAGCTAAGTTAAAGCTTTCACCAAATCCTGTGAGGAAAAATGTGGAAATTAGGTATAATTTGGAGAAGGAAAGCTTGATAGATATGAGTATATACAATGTGTTAGGGCAGAGAGTTATAACATTGGCAGATGGGAAACAAAGTTCTGGTGCCCATACAGTTTGCTGGGCACTTAATGATAGTGACGGTAAAAAGGTAAAAAATGGCATTTACTTTTGTTGCTTCAGAAATAGTGCCTATTTGGTGGTAAAGGTAATTGTCGTAAAATAAAGGGGGTATCATGTCAAAGCTCTTAAAGACTTTTGGACTATTTACAATTTTGGGGATTGTTCCGTTGTGGGTTTATGGGAGTGAAGAATCGCCCTGGGGAGTTGTGGCGGTATGGGAATGTGGTGAAAAAGATGGTGAAGAATGGTGGAAGTTTCCGAGTACAGAACAAGTCTCTCCTCCTGACCAATGGCGTAAAGAGTATTGTCCACAACTTGATTCAATGAAGAGCTGTGGCTTAACCTGGAACAGACCTAACTGTATGGCAAGATGTGAACCCAGTGAGGGTTACTTTCGTTTCGATGCTCAGGATTCGCTTGTCACTTTTATGCAGGAGCGTGATTTGAACTTATGCGCCGTGGGCTGGCCACGACCTCACTATACAATACCTGATTCAGTGGGCTGGGCAAGGTATTGGAGAATGCAGGTTGAACACCTTGATGGTGATGGAGAAGGTTATGGAGGCTATGATGAGATGCCGGGTCTTACGAAGCCAGTTAAGTACTGGGAGATATGCAATGAGCCTGAAGGAGGGCAGCCTTGGGGTCAAACATGGGGTTCACCTATTACTTCTTTCCGTTCCTATGTAAGGATAACTCATGACGCAATAGACTCAGCAGACCCAACTGCTAAAGTTGTAGCTCCTGCTATTGTAAAATATATTTGGGAAAACTCAGGTACTGATAACGATACAGCATCAAGTCCAGTTTATTGGTTGGCACGGGTATTAGAGGATGGAGGTGCTAACTATATAGATGTAATAAGTCATCATTATCCATTTTATCACGGGACATACCATCCCTGGTACGGCTTTTCATCTGCAGAGGAGTATTTAGATTGTCTGGACGACACTATAGAATACTATGCCTCTGGTAAACCCCTGTGGTTAACAGAAGAAGGATGTCATACTGACGATGAATTAGAAAAGGCGAATTTCTATATGGACCTGTGCCGGACGATACTTAAAAGAGATTGGTCTGCCAAAGGAAATAAGGTATTTTTCTTTGCATTGCAATGGACAGGAGAAGGTGGACAATGGGCAATACTAAATCCCGACTTCTCACATAGACCTGCATTTGATTCGCTTCAAAACTTTATTTACTTTACATCAGATAAGGATGATATTACTTTTTCCAATAATCAAAGAAAATTTGTAGTTGACCCAAACGGCAATCTACATCTTGTAACTTCTACCTATGGTGATATTAGGTATGCAAAAAGTTTTGGTGCAGATTATTCGTGGACAAGCTATTGGGCACTTGGAGATGGTAAATATCCAGTCCTTGCCATTGACAATGCAGATGGGATAAATGTCTCGTGGATAGAGGAAGAGGATAAAGTGAGTAGACTCTATTTCAGAAAAAACAATGGAACTTGGGGAGTTCCAGTGGTGTTACTGAAAGAGCAAAGTGATTATGGAGTGAGATTTTCATCACCTGCTATGGTCGTAGATAGCAACAATATTGTGCATATAGTATTGACAGAAGTTTTTTGGGCCACAATCCAAGAGGAGGAAAAAGATTCTCCTGGAGCAAATACCCAATGGGTCCTTGCTCCCCCTGGAGCAAATACTCGATGGTCTCTCACATATATATGCTATACTCCTTCCTCAGGAGCAAAAGAAACGAAGAAATTAGATATAGCAACTATAGATGGTTTCAAGGGATTGGGAAACTCTATAGCTTCCATAGACATAGATATGAATAGTGCACCACATATAACCTGGACAAGACCGTCCTGGAGCGAGACAGGGGAGGTATATTACATTACAAGGACGGATACGGGCTGGACAGAAACAGTCAATGTTTCAGAGAGTCCTGATATATCCTCCTCCCACCCATTTATAGATTTTTATGATAACCATATTTATGTTGTATGGGAAGAGGAAGGAGAAATATACCTTATCAAAAAACCACTTGAAGGAGATTTTGGGGAATCCGTGAACATAAGTAATACACCTTCTTACATATCCACATCACCTCAAGTTCTTGATGGAGTGATAATAGTATGGGAAGAAGAAGGAGAGGTATATAGAAGCAGGAAGGCAATGTTAGGGTGGGGTAAAGCAATAAATATCAGTAACACAACCATTGATTCCAAATATCCACAGGCTGTACTAAATGACCCTGAAAGTATACTCTCTGTGACATGGACTGAGGGAGATAACTCGCCATATAAAGTTGATTTTAACCAGACGGATGTTCTTCCTCCTCTTGCTCCAACAGGACTTACCGGGGTCTGGTCATATATAGGTTCTAACCGGGCGAAGATAACACTGACATGGAATGCAAACACAGAACCTGACCTTGATGGGTATTATGTGTATAGAAAGACCTCTGGAGGTGGATGGCAAAAAGTAAAAACAGTTTCCCCTTCAGCATCGCCGACTTGCCTTGACATAGTCTATGCGTGGAGTACTTACTATTACTGTGTTACAGCCTTTGATATACTACAGAATGAGAGTGACCCATCAGGTACAATAAGGGTGGACCCGGAATACTACCCCTGTCCCTTTCTCTATACATGGAATGGCTCAGAGTTCATTGAGGATAATAATATCCTTGCAGGCTCTGGTCAGGGTGAGGTGGTGGAGGACTGGTATAAACTGAGGGAGAAACCTGTTAAGGATGGAAATAGATATAGATTGCAACTCAGAGAGGAGGGCAGTGAGCATTCATTCTTAGACAGGATAAGGCTTATAGCGATTGACCATCCAGACAGTGTTGAGATATTTGTAACACCAGACGCCCAAATTGTGCCTGTTTCTTCTATGAACGCCTCTCAATCGGTTATTGGCGAAAATGGAGTGGATTATACTACAGTACTTCTTGACAGAGATAGTGTATATGTCGAAGCAAACGAGGTTGAAAAGATTATCGCTGATTTTGGAGGGACTAACGGGGGAGACTATGTCATACTTGCGCCTCCGGACCCAAAGGTAGAACTTGTGGTTGAAAAAGCAACTGCTTCAGGCTTCGAATCAGTCGGTTCCATTAGAGGAAGAGAGAACCCATCTTATGAAGTACTTCCTCTCACAGTATCCTCTAACGAGGATGTGAGTCTCGTATTTACATTCACTGATGTCTCCCAGAGACTTGACTATATACGGTTTGGGAAGAGAAACAATGCACCCTATCATATAAAGCCCTGTCCTCTTGTGTCTGCTACCCACTCTGACATTGGTTCTGTCAAGCAGAAACTACTTATTGATGACGAGAACTATGCAGAACTTCTTCCCTGTGATACGATAACACTTGAGTTTGCAGTTGTTGATATAGAACCTGGATGGGTGAGAGATTTTGTGTTTGTATCAAATGGATATTATGTAACAGAAGGCGAAGGCGGTTCACAGACTGCATATAACAATATTCCTATGGTTCATTCCTTATCCCTTTATCCAAATCCAGCGAGGAACGATATGAATATCAGGTTTGGTATTCCGAGAGAGGAGAGGGTATCACTCAAGATATACGATGTATCGGGCAGAGAGGTGAAGACACTTGTAGATGGCAGACTTGAGGCAGGTTATCATACCATAAGACTGGACGGCAAGAATCTTCCCTCTGGCATCTACTTCGCAAGGCTTGTTACGGATGGATTTGAGGCGACGAAGAAGCTCGTGTTGATGAAGTAAAGCTGAGACTAAATCTGCATCCAGATAAGGGGGGGCATTGAATGCCCCCCTTTATTTCGCTTTGCATTAGCCTCAATCTTTGGTATACTTGTTCTCTCGTTTATTTCTTTACCCCTTTCTTCCCATATCATCTTATATGATTTTGTGCATGATTTTATAAGGGGTGCACACGATGTATGGTGGCCAGACAAAATGTCAAGATTCTTTACTTGACTTTTGCTGTTTTTGTGGTATAATAATGCATCAAGAAAAAAACTAACCACAGAGGAAAAAATTGGACACAGATGATAGTAGGCAGTAAGTAGTAATCGATAATCGTAAGGCGTAAGTCGTGAAGCGTAAGGCGTGATCTAAAATCTGTAATCTAAAACAATCGGCATTAATCTGCGTCAAAAAAGAATTGGACGCAGATTGACACAGATAAATACGGACAGAGTAAAAATCTTTGAAATAAAAAATTATCAGCGTTAATCCGTGTCATTTTACTATCAATAAGGGGGATACTATGACAGCGTTTATACTGATAAAAGTTAAACCAAGCAGTGCCGAAAAAGTATTAAAAGAAGCGAAAAAGATTAAAGAGATAAAAGAGGTATATCTGGTGACAGGAATCTATGATATAATCGCAATCGTCCAGGTAAAAGACCTGAAGAATCTCGGAAGTGTTGTTGCAGAAAACATTCATTGCATTGACGGCGTCTCGTCCACCATCACCTGCATAGTGGTCAGATAAGCTACATCATATCTCGAGGATCTACTTCGACCGATACACCCCTCGGAAGGCTCAGGTTATTAAAGAACTTTCTTGGGTCATTTACCTTTACAATTATATGATACCTCCATTTGCCTTTCATCATTTCTATCGGACAGGGCGAAGCGCCTAAGAATTCATATTTGCCCTTGTTTAATTCCTCTGCTACCGTGTTAATTAATTCCCTCGCCTTTTTCTTTTTCGTTGAAGCTGACAATATCCTTACCAAATGCGAAAAAGGAGGGAGCTTAAATCTTTGCCTTTTTTTAAGTTCCTCGGAATAAAGCGAAACATAATCACCATTTTTTATGTGGGTGAATATGGAACTCCGAGGATTGTATGTCTGAACAATGATCTCCCCATCATTTATCATCTCTTTTATCTTCATAATCTGAGAGAATACCCTTTCTGGTGTCCTAAAATCTGGAAACGAGAGCATCCTGTCACACGAGATTATCCCTACCAGTGTGACTGACTTGGGTTGTGGCACTTTGGTGACAAGTTGGGTTCCAAAGAGAATATCTCCCTCTTCCCTGAAATTCCTGTACGCCTTTTCATATTCCCGGGGTGTTTTGAGTATATCTTTATCCATTCGTATTATTCTTGCTCCCTTGAAGATTGACTTGATAGTTATTTCCAAGTGCTCAGTTCCTTTTCCGGGATATACAAATCTTATTCCTCCACAATCCTCACACATCGTAGGAGCAGGTCGCTCATACCCACAATAATGGCATTTGAGCTTATGCCCTTCTCTGTAATAGTCAAGCGTTACAGAGCATCTTGAACAGTATGGTATCCATCCACAATCCAAACACATACAAAACTGGGAGTAGCCCTTTTTCGATAGAAACAGTATCACCTTCTCCTTTCTCTCAAGCCTTTCTCTTGTTCTCTTTATCAGATATCTGGATAGGGTATCGGACTTTTCCTTACGCATATCCACAAGAGTTATGGGAAAAGTTTTTTCTGTCTTCTCTGTATGTATCAATCCATACTTACCCTCTCTTGCATTATAGAATGATTCAAATGATGGTGTAGCACTCCCAAGTATACAGGGAATTTTATCAATTTTTGCCCTCATAACTGCCACATCCCTTACATTATGCCAAGGACTCTGTTCTGCCTTGTATGTATCCGAGTGCTCCTCATCCACTATTATAAGACCAAGATTTGGGAAGGGGGCAAAAACCGCACTCATTGATCCAATACACACCCTAAAATCGCCCCTGCGTATACTCTCCCATAGAATTGCCCTCTCTTTCTGCCTTAATTTGGAGTGTAGCACTACTGCATCGTCCCCGAATCTCGTTTTAATCATCTCTACTGTATTCGATGTAATAGCTATCTCAGGCTGTAAAAAGATTGCTTCCCTTCCATCTCCAAGTGTATATTCTATAGATGCAAGATAGGTATCTGCTCTGTCTTTTTTAAACAAAAGAAATGTCTTGAAGTGGTGTGAGGAAATTGCATCCTGTAGTTTAGAATGTAACTTCTCTCCTGTAGGTTTGGATGATTCCCCGCTTGTTTGACTACAGGCCGGTACCCTGCCCTTATATATGAGGGGTTTACCATTTTTTATCCTCTCTCTCACCCAGGGCGGTAGCACAAGTTTGATACAACTAGCCTGAGTTACGCCATAATACTCTGCCATAATAGATGAGAGAGATAATAGCCCCTTGTTCAGGATAGCTTCTTCACAAAGGGCAGCTTTTATTGGCCTCACCTTTTTCACTCTCGTCGTGGACATTACCTTCACGACGATACCTATCCTCGTGGAATTCTTGAATGGCACAAGAACAGGACATCCTGGAGAGATCCATCCAAATTCATCCCTCAGAAGATATACAAAGTTCCCCTGTGCGAGTGCTACCTCTACATACATATACTACTTTCTCCTTCCTAGCCGTGGCTCTTTGCCAGCAATAAGTCTCATTATATTCTGTTTGTGTTGCAGTATACTGATGAGACCGGCGAACAGGGCAAAATAGGAGACCGGTGCATTCCCGTATAATATAAACGAGGCGACGGGCAGCACGACACCACTTGTTATAGAGCCAACTGATACTATCCTCGTGATGATGACCCCGATAATCCATGAGACCAGAGCTATAAGGACTGCCCAAGGAGCAAGTGCAATAAAAATACCAAGTCCTGTTGCAACTCCCTTTCCCCCCTTAAATTTGAGCCATACACTAAAAAGATGTCCGAGCATTGCCGAAGCTCCTGCAAGGATGCCACACAACTGACCATGAGTTTCCGCATGTAAGAATATATATGCGGGAAGAAATCCTTTTAAAACATCAAAAAAGCAGGTAAGAATACCGGGAGCTATGCCACAGCTCCTCAACACATTTGTAAACCCGATATTCCCACTTCCTACCTTTCTTATATCAACACCTTTCGCCTTTGCAATGAGAAATCCAAAGGGTATTGAACCAAGAAGATAACCTGCTATGACTGCAAGAATGCACATAATCTTAGATTATGCACTAATAAACCACAAGATTTCACGAGATTATCACAAGATATTATCGGAGAATGTCAAATTTCCAATACCTAATTTCCAATAAAATGTCAAATTCCTAAATTCCCAGTTTCATTTTGAGGTTGGCTGCTCTTTGCATCAGCAAGCTGATGCACTCCAAAAGCAGTATTTCACTACTCCGCACTTGCCGAATCTATTTGACATTTGGATTTTCATTGGAAATTAGAAATTCGGATTTTGAAATTTTGTTGTGTTCATCCCTGCCTACCGGCAGGCAGGCGGCAGGCAGGTGTGGTTTATACATATTTTGGGATAATTACTTCTGCTCAAACTCTATGGGTACTCCACGAAATCCAAATTT
>Ga0210017_1002387_pt1 | contig 16100 bp, 19 predicted proteins | sample CryGeyCG2014_020_FD_183966 | JGI IMG/M metagenome (GOLD analysis project Ga0210017, IMG submission 183966) | Groundwater microbial communities from aquifer - Crystal Geyser CG08_land_8/20/14_0.20 (SPAdes) (version 2) | ecosystem: Environmental > Aquatic > Deep subsurface > Groundwater | place... | reverse complement strand
TGTGCGCTATACATAGAATTTCTTTTAAACCAATTGCATATATAGATTCCAAATGTTCAACAAAAAATAGATAATTTCCAAATTTGTTCATTGTATTTTTGTATGAGAAAATTTTTTCTTTTCGATTTAATTTGATTTTATAGTTCTTTTTGTGTATTATTAAAATAAAGAATAAAAATATGATTTTAAATAAGATTCCTGGTGGAGATGAACTTTTAAATCCACAAAAAATATTAAAAGACAATCTAAATATAACCGCTGGCTCAAAGATTGGAGATTGCGGTTGCGGAGGAATAGGTTATTTTACTTTCCAGGCCGCTCAAATCGTTGGGGAAACCGGTCAGGTTTACAGCATAGATATTTTAAAGACGGCTTTAAAGAATGTTGAACATAGAGCAAAAATGCTTGGGCTGAAAAATATCAAAACTATTTGGTCAAATCTTGAAGTATATGGAGGGGCCAGAATAAATGACAGTACTCTTGATTTTGCTTTTTTGATAAATATATTGTTTCAAAGTCAGTATCCTGAAAAAATTTTGCGCGAAACAGCTAGAATGCTTAGATCTAGCGGCCAATTGCTGGTGATTGAATGGCGGCCAGGCCGATTTCCTATTGGCCCGTCACCTGAAAAAAAAATCACTAAAGAAAAAATAGCGGATAGGGCTCTTGGGTCCGGATTGAAAAAAGTAAAGGAATTTGAAGCAGGCAGATTTCATTATGGGATAATACTCCAGAAAATCTGAATTTATTTATGTTTTAAAATTTACGTCTTAAGTTTTTAATATTAAAATTATCAGTCCGAATTATGAATAATTTATTAACATTATCATATTGGTTCAATTTAAACCCAGGACCATTTTTGGGTAGTTATTTAAGGATGATCTATTTTGCGATCATTTTATTTTTAATTGCAGGTGTTGTTTCGTGGATTTTCATTAAAAAAAATAATCAAGACGTCTTGACGCGACGTTTTTGGCAAAAAATTCAGACCTTTTGTTTCGCCATTGGAGCGATTGCGTGGATTTTGGTTTTTGCAAGACAGCAGGGAATAATTTTTATTGGAATGCCATTTTTTTTCATTTTATTTTTTATCTGCGCACTCATGTGGCTATTTTTTATTATAAAATACTTGGTTATAACTATTCCTCAACGAAAAAAAGAACAGCAAGCTAAAGCAGCTAAAGAAAAATATTTAAATAGATAATATGCAAAAAAAGGCCAAGGGCGATCTGGGAGAAAAATTAGCTGTTGAATATTTAAAACGTAATAAATTTAAAATTATCGGAAACAATTTTTACAGCCAATTCGGGGAAATAGATATTATCGCTTTTGACAAAAAGACCGATGAGACGGTTTTTCTTGAGGTTAAATCCCGCGCTACGAACAATTTTGGATATCCCGAGGAAGCAGTCAATAAGGCCAAACTTGTGAAAATGTATAAAACAGCTCAAGTCTATTTTGATAAGTATAAATTAATGCACAAATATAGATTTGATTGCTTGGCCATAGAGCTGGATTTTCACGAAAGAAAAGCGCGGCTAAGACATTACCGAGGTATAGTGTGTTAGAAAAATTGTTATTTTATTGAAATAATATTATTTTTTAAATTTTGTAAATAGAATTTTTTGCTTATGGAAAAATTTTTTACAAGAAAAAATTATATCTCCTGCACTTTGGATAAATTTGAGGGTCGTTTTGCCGTTTTGAAAACAGAAGATAATCAAACATTGAATTGCGCCGTAGATAAATTACCTAGCGATGCTGATGAAGGCAGCCAAATTAAATTGGTTTTATTTTCCACCAAAAGCGAGAAAGAAGAAAGAGAAGCGACCGTTAAAGCCGTTTTGAACGAAATACTCAAGACGGAATAATAAGAGTAAGACTTGCGTTTTCCGGTGATTGATTATAACCCATTTTCACTTTTTCCCAAATGTTTCAAAAGATCATAAAAACGACAAAAAAAAAGATTGGCGATAAAATAAAAATCATCCCACAATGGCTACGAATTGCAATAGCCTTTTTTTTAATTGTTTCAAGTATATTAATCAATATCATTTTTTTATACCGATATTCATATAGAGACAAAATATATCGCAATGTTTATATAGGAGGGTTGTCATTATCCGGGAAAAATAGAGAACAGGCTGGCGCGCTTATCCAAGCAAAGATTGACAATCTAGCCAGCAAAGGAATAGCTTTTGAGTATAATGATGATATTTTCATTTTAAGTCCTATTATTTCCACTGGTTTGGAGACTGGCTTAGCTTATGAGCTATGGTCGTATGACAGCCAAAAAATTATAGAAGAATTGTATAGTTTTGGCAGAGGAAAAAATTGGCTCAATAATATTTTAGATCAATTGCGTCTCGTGTTCGTCAAATCTACGTTGACAGCGAATTTCCAGATAAATGAGCTTGCGATTAAAAAAGTTCTTGAAGAAAATTTTTCTGAATTGGCATCCCCTGCACAAAACGCGAAATTTGGTTTTTCAGATGGTACAATATCAATAATTCCCGAAGAGAAAGGTGAAATTTTTGATTATTTTTCGGCTATAAGCCTTTTGAAACAAAGACTTTCTAAAATAGAGAATTCCAAAATAACCCTGACTTTGATGAGCGATAATCCGAAGATCACGCTGATGGAAGCAGAAAATTTATTGCCGGAAGCGCAGGAACTCTTAAATCTCGCACCTTTAAAATTGTCGTTTTCTCCGCCAATTTTTTATACTGGCAGAAAACAATTTTACAAAAGTGAATGGCGGATTGATAGAAATTGTTTAGAAAAGTGGATTGAAATAAAATACTCCAATGAAAATATTGGAGATACTGGCATTAAAAAAATTTATTTGGGCATAAATAAAAAAATAGTTGGAGAATATCTTCTTGGTATTGCAAAGACAATAAATATTCCGGCGCAAGACGCGAAATTTGCAATGATTGATGGCAAAGTGGTAGAGTGGCAATCATCAGCAGATGGTTTTGTTTTGGATATCGCAGAAACATTGGATCACATTGAGATTGAATTTATTAAAAACAAAAACAATAACGTAGATTTGATTCTTGCGCAAGATAAATCAACAATCACCAATGAAAATGTTAATAATTTTGGGATTAATGAGTTTATTGGAACCGGAAAATCGAACTTTCAAGGTTCGCCTGAAAATCGTAGATACAATATTGCTCACGGAACGCGTTTTCTTAATGGAATACTCATCAAGCCGAACGAAGAATTTTCATTGCTTCGTGCGCTTGGTGCGATAGATGCTGAATCAGGGTACAAGCCAGAGTTGGTCATCAAAGAAGGCAAAACAGTATATGAATATGGCGGCGGTCTTTGCCAAATAGGCACAACTATGTTTCGTTTGGCAATTAATAGTGGCCTGCCAATCACCGAAAGACGCAACCATTCATATCGTGTTGGATATTATGAGCCAGCAGGTACCGATGCCGCTATTTATGACCCGTGGCCCGATTTAAAATTTATCAATGACACAAACAATTATCTATTGCTGCAAACTAGAATTGAAGGCGATAATTTAATTTTTGATTTTTTCGGGACAAGCGATAATAGGCGCGTCGAGATTACCGAGCCCGTCATCTATAACATCAAAACTCCGTTTTCAACTAAATATATTGAGACAGAAAATCTTGATCCAGGAGAAAAAAAATTATTAGAACACGCCCATAATGGCGCTGACGCTTATTTTATACGGACAATCATCTGGCCTGAACAAACAAATAAAGAAGTAGTTCAAGAAACATGGCAAGCGCATTATGTGCCGTGGCAAGAAGTTTATTTGATAGGCAAGATTCCAACTACGACAGATAAAAATTTTTGAATTTTAATTCCGCAGTTTTTATTTTTTATACAGATTGGATAATTTTCGCCAAACTATAGTTTTTTAGGGTTTAAAAATTTTGATTTAGAAATTATTTAAAATTAACGCCATGTCTAAAATTTTTTCATCTGCCATTATTGGCCTAGACTCACGTCTAATAGAGGTTGAATCAAACATCGGAGGAGGCATGGGTGGAATTTTTATCATAGTTGGTCTTCCAGACACAGCAGTGCAGGAATCAAAAGAAAGAATATGGTCGGCTATTAAAAATTCCGAGTTAGCTTTTCCGCGTTCAAAAATAGTTGTTAATCTTGCGCCGGCTGATATTCGGAAAGAGGGCCCAGCATATGATTTGCCTATCGCTCTCTCTATACTTCAGACAGCGGGCAAGATTATTTTGGCTGGCGATGACAAAGAGGCGATTTACGCAGGTGAACTTTCGCTTGATGGGCATTTAAGGAGTATAAATGGCGCATTGTCAATCGCTATTATGGCTAAAGAAAAAGGCATTAAAAAGATTTTTGTGCCTACGATAAACGCCCGCGAAGCATCTCTTGTCAATGGCGTCGAGGTCATACCCGCGGACAGTTTGATTGATTTAGTCAGGCATATTAAAGGAACAAACCCAATTAAATCATACGTTCCGTGTCCGGAGGATATTGATGATGTAACAGATTATGATATCGATATGGCTTTTATAAAAGGTCAAGAACAGGCCAAAAGAGCGCTTGAAATAGCGGCTAGCGCAGGTCATAATGTGCTTTTGTCAGGTCCGCCTGGTTCTGGTAAAACTCTTCTGGCGAGAACAGTCGCCACTATTTTACCCAAAATGACTTATGATGAAATTCTTGAAGTAACTAAAATCTATTCTGTCGCTGGTAAAATACCCATGGGCCAGTCTTTGATTACAAAGCGTCCATTTCGTTCTCCTCACCATACCGCTTCTAGTATTTCTCTTGTAGGCGGGGGTTCTTTTCCAAGACCAGGCGAGATAAGTTTGGCGCATAAGGGTGTTCTATTTCTGGATGAATTCTCTGAATTTCCGCGCGCTGTTTTGGAAAATTTACGTCAACCGCTTGAAGACGGATTGGTTACTGTATCAAGAGCTCAAGCGACTATAACCTTTCCCGCAAGATTCACATTGATCGCTTCTCAAAATCCATGTCCATGTGGATACTATTCTGACACAGATAAAAATTGTACCTGTACGCCCAGCCAGATTGTAAGATATCAAAAAAAAATTTCCGGACCGCTTTTAGATAGGATAGATTTGCACATTGAAGCTCCAAGAATTAAATTTGAAAAACTTGCTTCTGATGAATTGGCTGAAAAATCAGAACACATAAGAAGAAGAGTTGAAAACGCGCGCGAAAAACAAAGAATAAGATTTGCAAAATTAAATGTTCATACGAATGCGGAAATGAGCAATAGAGAAATAAGGAGATTTTGTATAATTGACAATCATAGCCAGGGGCTTTTAAAAAACGCAATGGAGTACATGCATTTGTCAGCGCGGAGTTATCAGCGCATTTTAAAAGTATCAAGAACAATTGCCGATTTGTCTGATTCAGAAAAAATAGAATCAGCGCATATTGCCGAAGCTCTGCAATATAGAACGAAGGTGGATTGAATATTATTTGTGGATATGTTTTTAAATGAGCAATTATTCAAGAATAAATTGTTTTTGTGCTGTGTCCATAGTAAATTTTCAAAAATAGTCAATTTGAATATTTGAGCTGTTTTCTTTATTGGTATATGATTATTGGCCATTTTTAAAATCTTTTTTTTCTTGCATAGCCATTTTTTAAATTGAATCTGCCAGCTTTGTTATTGAATGATTCTCTCGGTTTAATTGTTGGAGGAGTAATTTTTGTATAATCAAAATCAGTCTGTTTTAAGGATAGATTAACTCGATTTTGTTCGTCTATCCCCGTAACTTTTACTGGAATTTCATCGCCTATCTTAACAATATCTTCTGGCGTGTTGACACGGAAAGGTGCCATTTCAGAAATATGGATCAGACCTTCTTGTTTTGGTAAAAATTCCACCATAGCGCCAAAATCAAACATTCTGGTAACGGTTCCATTATATGTTTTACCAATTTCCGCTTCAGCGGTGATAAGTTCAATCCACTTTTTAGCCCTTTCCGAATCTCCATCAGGACCAGCGGTTATCATTACCAATCCGTCGTCTTCAATATCAATAGCCACATTTGTTTCATTAATGATTTTATTAATCATCTTTCCGCTTGGGCCGATAACGTCGCGAATTTTTTCAGGATTGATATGGAGAGTCGTTATGCGAGGAGCGTAAGGCGATAATTCTTTGCGCGGTTCTGCGATTGTTTTTGACATTACCTCTAGAATTCGTAAACGAGCTTTTTTCGCCTGTGCTAAAGTTTCTTTGATTATATCATCACTTAAGCCTTTGATTTTAGTGTCCATTTGTATGGCCGTAATGCCGTTTTTAGTGCCCGCGATTTTGAAATCCATATCGCCGAAATGATCCTCAAATCCTTGAATATCAGTCAATATTTTGTAGTTTTTTTCATTATTTTCGTCAACCACAAGACCCATGGCAATACCAGCGACATGATGTTTGATCGGTACGCCGGCATCCATTAATGATAAGGATGAGCCACAGACCGAAGCTTGAGAAGATGAACCATTTGAAGATAAAACCTCGGATACAACCCGAATTGCGTAAGGAAATTTTTCTTTTTCTGGCAATACGGGCAATAATGCTTTTTCAGCCAAAGCTCCATGGCCAATATCACGTCTGCCCGGGCCTCTCATCGGCGCCACTTCGCCGACAGAAAATGCTGGAAAATTATAATGATGCATATAGCGCTTCTTTCCGGATTTTTCCATGGTGTCTAGTGTCTGCTCGTCAGAAGGCGCCCCCAATGTTACAACGGATAAAACTTGCGTTTCGCCTCTTTGGAAAAGGCCAGTCCCATGAGTTCGTGGTAAAACGCCGATTTCTGCTTTTAATGCGCGTATTTCATCAAGCTTTCTCTTGTCGGGGCGTTCATTTTTTTCAAGAATTAATTTTCTCATTTTGTTATTGATTAATTCATCAATAAGAGCGACTCCTTTCTTTCGTTCTTCCTTCGATATCTCATTGTCTTTTTTGAGCATGGCATCCAGATCTTCTTTTATTTGCTCTATGTTCATTTTTAATTCTTCTTTGGTGGAATAATTGAAAATATTTGTAATTCTTTCAGACGACATGAAAGAGTCCACTTTCATGAGAATCTTTTCCTGATTGGCAGTTTCTCCGTCAGTAAATATCTGCGTAAAAGATATTTTTTTCTTGGCGTGCGCGCTCACAACCTCTTCTATAAGCTGGATTATATTATTTATGTGTTTACCTGCGAATTTGGTTGCTTTAAAAATAGTTTCTTCGTCAACTTCATTGGCCTCGGCTTCAATCATTATGACTTTTTCTTTATTTGCTGCGATAAAAATATCAAGTTCGCTTTTTTGTCTGGCGTCATACGATGGATTAAGCACCCATTCATTATTGATTTGTCCTATTCTGACAGCCGCAATTGGGCCGTCGAATGGGATGTCAGAGATTGATAGCGCGCAAGAAGCAGCGACAAGACTAATTACATCCGCATCGTTTTCATTATCAAATGATAAAACGGATATTACGACCTGGATGTCATTTTTTATGTTTTTCGGGAAAAGCGGCCTGATGGAACGATCAATGATTCTACCGGAAAGAATTGCTTCGTCAGTAGGACGGCCTTCACGTTTGATAAAACGGGAACCTTTTATTTTTCCAGCTGCATAAAGCTTTTCATCAAAATCTACCATCAAAGGAAAATAGTCTATTCCTTCTCTGATTGAAGTGCTGAGGCAGGCGGTTGCCAAAACGACTGTGTCGCCGTATTGGACAGTACAACTGCCATTTGTTTGGCCGGCAAATTTGCCGACTTCTATAATGAGTTTTTTACCCCCGATTTGAGAGCTAAAACTCTTTTGGGTTATGGTCATGTAATTTTTTCTTTTGATCAACAAACTGCAGGTTGTGAATGTTTATTGATGAACCTGATTGTTTGTCGGTCAAATTAATTGATTTACAAATGGGAAATAAACAAATCCAAAATATATAATAAATGCCATCATTTATTATGCCGTATTTGAATATTGGCATTGAAGCTTATTTAACCTTTATTCAATGTCAACATCAAGCGCGTCATTTTTCGTTTCTTTTTTATTTTCCCCACCCTCTTTAATTTTTGGCTCTTTAAGGAATGATCTTTTTTTTATCTTCAATTTTTTTATCAATTCTTCGTAAGCTACTGTGTCTTCTTTTTCCAAATATTTAAGAAGTTTTCTACGCAGATTCACCTTGCGCAATAAACCTCTGCGAGAAGAAAAATCTTTTTTATGTTTTTTCAAATGGTCGGCAAGTTCTTTTATTTCTTCCGTAAGAATAGCTATCTGCACCTGAGAAGAGCCAGTATCGCCATCATGCGTCTTGTATTTATTAATAATAATCAGTTTTTTCTTTTTATCCATCATACCTAATTTTTCTCGACATTCCAAGTACAAGGTTTGAATTCCTTGTACCGAGAGTATCGTTAATTTATATTTTTTATAGTTAATAATATATTATCATAATATATATAATAAATCAAGCCCTTGCTAAAAATATTTAATTATGGTAATATAGAAATAGTCGAAATTATTAAAGTTTTAGAATTTAATTTCAAAATAAGAAAAACAATAATTAGCGAATTAGTGGCAAAGAATTGGAAATTAAAATACCAAAGAAAAGATGATCCAGCAATTTATTCTCATGAACCGTTTAACAAATTTTTATTTAAACGAATCCTTTTTTGCAAAGGATATTACTACTCGTATTTTTGGCAGAAAAAATTTTTCTGCCGCTAGTTTGCTAGTGCTTGGGTAAAGGCCATTTTTCTTGTTTTTGATAGTCAAGGAACTCGTATGGAAGTTTTTATATTTTTAATTGTGTTTGGTATTGGTATTGTTACCGGATACTATTTTCGTCGTACTTTGGCGAAAAGAGAGGCTGGAACAGCAGAAGCAAACGCAGATAAAATTTTGAATGAAGCAAAAGATAAATATCGGGAAACAATCATTGAAGCGAAAGATAAGGCTTTGGGGGTGATAGAGAAAGCGAAAAAACAAGAGGATGAGAGAAGGGAAGAGATAACTAATATTCAGAAAAGAATTGAAAAAAGGGAAAATTTATTTGATAAAAAAATATTGGAATTTGAAGACAGAAAGCAGGAATTGATTGTTAAAGAAAAGGGAGTTGATGACTTGCGCGCGGGACTTTTGAAAATAAAGGAAAAAGGAATGGAAAAATTAGAAAAGATATCACGATTTAGCCAAGATCAAGCCAAAGAAGCTTTGTTGAATAATGTGGAATCATCTGTTAAAGAAGAGCTATACGCAAGAGTTAGAAAGTTGCAGAAAGAAAATACGGAAGAACTGGAAGAAAAATCAAAAGAAATATTGTCAAGAGTGATTGAACGTTGCGCGACCAATCATGCGGTTGACACAACTACAACGACAGTAATTTTGCGCGACGATGAAATGAAAGGGAGAATTATTGGCAAAGAGGGTCGCAATATTAAAGCAATTGAACAATTAACTGGTACTGAACTTATTATTGATGAAACTCCTGGTACTATTTGGATCTCCGGTTTTAGTCCAATTAGAAGACAAGTCGCGCGCATTGCTTTGGAAAAACTTATGGCTGACGGAAGAATCCATCCGGGCAGGATAGAGGAGGCTGTTGATGATGCTAAAAAAGAACTCGCTTTAGAGATAAAAAAAGCTGGAGAAGATGCAATGTATGCCGTTGGAATTGGCGGACTTGATCCAAAATTGGTGCAGATATTGGGTAGATTGAAATTCAGAACAAGTTATGGCCATAACGTATTACAACACTCGATTGAAGTTTCAATGCTTGCAGGCTTTTTAGCGGAAGAACTTGGAGCAGATGTTACAGTGGCAAAAAAGGGCGGACTTCTACATGATATTGGCAAAGCCGTTGACCATGAAATAAAAGGCGGTCATCCTGAAATTGGCTATGATATTATGAAGAAATTCAGTTTGCCGGAAGAGATTTCTAAAATTTCGTTGGAGCACCATATGGATCATCCGGAAACACTTGAGGGAGTTATCGTCAAAACAGCTGATGCGATTTCAGGCGCTCGGCCCGGCGCTAGAAAAGATACTTATGAGCAGTATGTGCAAAGACTTGAAGATCTTGAAAATACAGCCAAAAATGTTGAAGGCGTTGAAAAGGTTTATGCCATCCAGGCCGGTAGAGAACTGCGAGTATTTGTAGCGCCGAAGATAGTTGATGATTGGGGTTGCCAAAAAATGGCGCGCGAAATTGCAGGTAGAATTGAAGAGGAATTAAAATATCCGGGAGAAATTAAAGTTACTGTTATTAGGGAATCAAGGGTCGAGGAGTATGCGAGATGAGTAAGATAATTAAATTACTCATACTGCTTTTTTATTGCCAGCGCAGATGGGGAATGATATAATTTTAGTGGTTAATTAATAAATTAATAAAGGTCATTTTTAGAAATATATGAATAAAATTGAGTTAATTGAAAAAATATCCAATAAGACGAATTTAGACAAAAAAGCAGTAGCTCAAATACTTGAGAGTTTTGAAGATGTAGTTGTTGATGCTCTTGGAAAAGGGGAAGAGGTGACTTTGACTGGGTTTGGAACGTTTTTGGCGAAATTTAGGTCAGCTAGAGGCGGAGTGAATCCGCAAAATCCGAGCGTTAGGATTCAGATTCCCGCCGTTACTGTGCCGAAATTTAGAGCAGGTAAAACCTTGAAGGATGCGCTTAAGCAGATTCATATAGATAAAAAACCGGAAGTATAAGATAGCGTGTCAAAAAAATCAGGTAAATATGCAAGTATTTTAAATATTTTAAAATAACATGCAAATTTTTTGTTTAGCTATGCTAGACCAGTTGCGTAATAATTTTTTCTGCCGCAACTTAAAATTTTGGTTGCAAATTTTTTTACGAGCGAGTGAATCGATTGTATCTGGATATATTAGTCATATAAACCTCTACATTTTTTCGTTTCACCATGAAAAATTATTATGCAGATGGTCTTATCGTGGCCGTTTATTTTTTATTGGCAACAAAAAATTAATATAGTTTTTAAAATAATTTATTATAAACTTCAAAAATGTTTTTTAATATTTATATGATGGCATGCCACGACCCGAGCCCTTGTAGTGAAATGGATATCACGCTTGGCTTCGGACCAAGAATTTCAGGTTCGAGTCCTGACTAGGGTATTATCAATGACGACGTGGCTGGTTGTTATAGTATTTGAGGATTTGAATTTTTTTAGATAGAAATAGACTAAACTGGCATGAGGTTTGCTATTTTTTTATTTTTATTTTGCCTCGTTAGCTCAGTTGGTAGAGCAGCTCCCTCTTAAGGAGATGGTCGTGGGTTCGAATCCCTCACGAGGTAAAATAAAGATAAAAAATAGTTCTATTTAAATAGGCTGCCCGGAGTTTAGATATAATTTTTGTCGCACAATTAATTAGTTTGTCTCTAAATGTCGTTTTGGCTGAAAACTCATTTGATTATGCTAGGATCAACTGCATAAGCACGAGCGACATCTTTGCTAATCAGTTTTTGTTCAGCGAGCTGTTTTAAAGATTGATCCATTGAGATCATACCCTCATCTGATGAAGTTTGGATGATTGTTTTAATTTGCGGGATTTTGTTTTCCCGAATCAGGTTGGCTATGGCCGGAGTGTTAATCATTATTTCTCTCGCGGCAATGCGGCTGTCATTGTTTATGCCAGATATTAATTGCTGTGAAATAACACCAGCAAGAGAAAGCGAGAGTTGCATGCGAATCTGATCTTGCTGATATGGCGGGAAAATATCAATAATGCGATCGATTGTTTGCGCCGCGTTTTGCGTGTGCAGAGTAGCTAGTACTAAATGTCCCGTTTCGGCTAAAGTAATCGTAGTTGCTATTGTTTCCAGATCTCTCATCTCGCCGACCATAATAACGTTTGGATCTTGGCGCACAACATGCTTTAGGGCTTCGGGGAAAGAAAGAAAATCAAAGCCATATTGCCTTTGACGTATAATGCTTTTTTCCGAATTGAAAGTAAATTCAATAGGATCTTCCAATGTTACGATGTTACACGCTCTTTCTCTATTGATCAAATCAATAATAGCCGCGAGCGAAGTTGATTTTCCGCAGCCAGTCGGCCCGGTTAAAAGAATTAATCCTTGGTAAAGCCTAGCCAATGAATAAACGATATCTGGCATAGCGATTTTTTCCATATTGAGGATTTTGTTCTGAATAATCCTGGCTACCAAGCCCGGCATGCCTTTTTCAAAATGCAGATTAACTCTAAAGCGGCTTACATTGTCTATTTCATAAGCAAGATCAAGCTCTCTCTTTTTTATATATTTTTCTTTTTGGCTGGAGCTTAAAATTGACAGCACAAGCGTTTCAGCTTTAGTTTTTGTGAGAATATCCATTTTTTGCAATTCTACGAGTTTGCCGTGCACTCGCACAATCGGCGGTTTGCCGACCGCTAAATGAATGTCTGATGCGTTTTTTTCCACGCCTGCGGTAAAAATTTGATTAATCGTCATAGATGAGTTTGAAAATTATAAAGTTGTAAAGTTGTCAGTTGAAAATCCGTTTTTAACTGCGAAGATATTAGTCATTATACGAACAAGCAGTCAGCGATATTGCTTCTTATTTTTATTATAGCAAAATAATTGACTTATGCCAAAATAAATGTTAACATATATTTAATCATTGCTGTTGTTATACTATTTTATCATTTTATTTTTAATCTATATGCCACAATTGAAATCATCCGCAAAACGTTTGCGACAGTCTAAAAAACACGCCGCGCGCAACAAAAAAGTTAAAGATGGGTTGGGTTATCTTTTCTATCAGTTTAAAAAATCAATCGGAGAAAATGACAAGCAGAAGTCGTCAGAACTATCTAGAAAACTTATTAAGGCTATTGACAAAGCCGCTCGCAAAGGAGTTTTGAAGAAAAACAACGCGGCCAGGAAGAAGTCCCGCTTGATGAAAAAACTGAATAAACTCAAATAGTTATTTGCAGTCCGAAAATATTAACGTAAAAACTACTCTGGCGCAATGCCAAAGTAGTTTTAAAATAGAATTAATAATTATTGAAATCAGTTTATATTTTTACAACCATGTTTTCTATTATTGCTTTTTTATTTAGGTCGCTACTTTTTAATAATAGATCGGTTGCCAATAATTTTTCGTAGATTTTTTTTAATTTTTCCATGTTGTAGAGCCTGACTTGCGGCATAGCTTTTTGCACGACAAATGGATGAAATCCGAGTTTTTTGGCTATTTGCTGATTGTCCGCCAATCCGTTGAGCAGAGCTGTTTTGACACGAACAATAATACGAAATTGACGGACAATCATTGACAACAAATACATTTCATTCATGCCAGCTTCTAAATTATCGTCAATTGATCTTAGAGCTAATTTTTTATCTTGTTTGGCAATGGCGTCCGTAAGATTGAATATATTGTCAGCGATTTTTGCGAGAGGACTCTCTTCTATTTCTTTTTTTCCAATTTCTTCGTCTTTTTTTTGGGCGATCAATTTGTCTATTTCACTGGCGAGCGCCCACAAATTGCCATCTGATTTACTGGCCAAATAATCGGCGTTTTGTCCATTTATTTTTCCTCCTTTTTCAGATACTCTTTTTGTAATCCAGTTTATTAGGTTGTTGTTTTCCAGTTTTTTAAACTCCTCTTTAAATTTAGACGCGTTTAAATATTTGAAAAGGGCGGTTCTTTTATCCGGTTCAGCCTCAAAAAAAATGATGATATTTTCATCTCCGGACTTGTCTGGTTTTTTGCTTTTTAAAAATTCAAGCAGGTCGCCGTGCACTGCTTTTTTTGCCAAAAAAATATTACGGATGACGATCATTCTTCTTTTTGATAAAAATGACTGGGTGGAAACGGCTTTGTTGAAATCATTGATATTTATTTTTTCGCCGTCAAGCTCAATCAAATTCAAACCAGATTTATCTATTTCGCGGATAAATTTGTTTTTTAGTTCTCTTAATTTTTCTTTGGAACGGAACGTGTCTTGCCCGTAAAGGAAGATGATCATAAAAAAAATTAAACTAACAATCCAAAAACATAAGCTGGCAAAAAATATGCATCAATCTGGCCGACTTTTATTTGACCAAAATAAGTATCTGTCACAGTTATATGAAATTTTGGCTTATATTTATTAATAAAATTAATTACCCCAGCGCTGATTCTTGGTTTCTCAAATTTTCTATATTTTACTTCTAACGAAATTATTTCGTTGTCTTGATTTAATATAAAATCAACTTCATTTTTATTATAATCCTGCCAATAATTTATCCTAAAATCATTTTTATAAAAACTATACCTCTTGAGTTGGTTAAAAATGAAATTTTCCACCAAACAACCAATTTGAGTTTTTTCTAAAGGCAAGTTTCTTATTTTAATTAATTCGTTTCTCATGCCCAGATCATCAAAATAAACCTTGGGCGCCTTTTTATATTCATTGCCGAAACTGGATTTGGGATAAATAAACTCTATGAAAAATAATCCTTCCAAAATTGATGCCAAGTTACGGATGGTTTTAATATTAAGCTGCATTTCCGAAGCCAAATTTTCGAAAGAAACAATCTGACCGATTCTATAACTTAAAATCTCCAACAATTTCTTGGCTGAAAAAAGATGATCGGCTTTAACAATATTTTGCAAATCTTTTTCCAATACAGTTTGAATGATTGATTTCAATTTCTCCCATTTTTGTTGAGTTGAAAGTTCCCCCAGTTCCGGATAACCACCTTCCAACAAATAACTGTTCAATTTATTTTTCAATTCAGTTCCTTTAAAAAAAATATTTTGCTTTAACTCTGTTATATTTAATTTACTCAAATCTGCCAAAAAATCAAATTTTTCCAAAGTATATTTTTCAATAAAACTCAAAGAAAACAAATTAAAAATAATTGACTGGCCGACTAAGCTTTCCGCTATTTTATCTTGGATTTTAAATGAAGAGGAGCCAGTTAAAAATATTTTGGGCATTTTCTCTTTGCCTTGATCATATTTAAGTTTTAAATAGTCAGTTAATTCCGGCGCTTTTTGAAATTCATCAAAAACATATATTTTATCTTTATCGTTTATATGAGTCAAAAAACTTTTGGGATTACTAATAAACAATCCTCTCACTTCCAAATCCTCAAAATTAAAATATTCAATCTGCCGGCTGGTAATTTTAGGTAAAATGTCCCTGACCAAAAACGTCTTGCCAACCTGTCTCGGCCCAATAATCACCATAATTTCCGGCCTATCTAACCATTTTTTAATCTGCTCAACCAATGTTCTTTTATAAATTTCACTACTCATAGGGATGAATTTAATAATAATTTCTACCTTCATTATATCAAATTTAATATGTTTGTCAATTTGACAAACACGAAATAATATGTTACCCTTGTTAATAGTATGAGATAAAATAAGCCGGCGCTTATTTCCACCGGCCATAAACATAAAATTTGACAAAAAATGCCCGGCTCCGAGGTGTTATATCGGGCGAGGATAAAATGAAAACGAAACTATATTCTTTAGTAATCTTGGCGGTCATCACAACATCTTGTGCCCCAGGATTCCGGAATGTCAACGAAAATGGGACAAAAACTTCTGGGGTGGAATTCAATATTGGGACCGATCCAGTCAGTATTGAAGCGATGCGACGATTTGTCGCAACTCAAGGTACAACAGATATGGGCAAAGAAGTCGGAAAACTTTTTGTTCTAATCACCAAAAAAGTTTCCGCTGGCGACATCGTTGATCCACTCCTTCTGACACTTACTCGCGACGCCTATCATGATTATCTCCAGCTTATTTCCCAGCCTGATGATCAGGGCGTAAAACGAATTGACATTGACATAAATCGGAGCGAGGCGAGCGGCGGTAGCGGAACTGGTAATGTAACTGCGCGATCAAAGCCAGTTCCAATTGGATCGGCAAAAAGAGGAGGGGATTATTTCCTCTCTGAGGATAAAAATTTTGAACATCCTCTAAACTGGGATGAAGCGGATCTTTTTGCCCGCGATCCTGCACGCCGAAAGAGATTTATCACGACTTGGTGATAAATCTCATAAAAATTAAAGCGGACTAGCTAATTTAAGTAGTCCGCTTCTTTTATTTAAATCAAA
>Ga0210017_1002386_pt1 | contig 16102 bp, 14 predicted proteins | sample CryGeyCG2014_020_FD_183966 | JGI IMG/M metagenome (GOLD analysis project Ga0210017, IMG submission 183966) | Groundwater microbial communities from aquifer - Crystal Geyser CG08_land_8/20/14_0.20 (SPAdes) (version 2) | ecosystem: Environmental > Aquatic > Deep subsurface > Groundwater | place... | reverse complement strand
AGAAATTTCTCAAAAGAAAATTCCAGCAGAAGAATTGAAAAAAGCCAAGGACTATATTAAAGGAAAAATGGCTTTAAGTTTTGAGGCCTCAGATGTTCTTTCTTCTTTTTACGGATTTCAAGAACTTCTTGAAAATAAGATTTTAACTCCGGAAGAAATTTATGGTAAAATAGACAAAGTAAAGGCCAAAGACATTCTAGAGGTTGCTCAAGACATTTTTCAGCCCCAAAAATTAAATTTAGCTTTAATCGGCCCATTTAACGATAAAGAGAAGTTTGAAAAATTACTTAAAATTTAAGAAGGAACTCGGTTCCTTTTAAAGGGAACCGAGTTCCTTACACTATGAACGAAGAAAAAATTTTAGATATTTCCTGGCGGACCATTTTGAAAATTTCTGTTGCCGTGCTTATTTTTTATATCCTTTTCTCAATCAGAGAAATTCTGATTTGGTTTGTTTTTGCCTTGATAATTTCAGTTCTATTTAATCCAGCTATTAATTTCTTTCAGAGAAAAAAGATTCCCCGGGGCTTATCAATAGTTTTAATTTATGTTGGCGTTTTTGGAATATTAAGTTTATTAATTTATTTAGTGGTTCCTCTTTTTGTCTCCGAAATTAAAACATTTTTAGAGGTCTTTCCTCAATATTTTGAAAAAATCTCCCCATTATTGCGAGGACTCGGCTTTCAGGCATTTGAGAATATTGAAAGTTTTCTTAGAATTTTGGGCGATACTCTGGAAAAAATGGCAGAGAATATTTTTAATGTTTTATTTACTATTTTCGGCGGAGTTTTCACAACCATATTTGTTGTTATTACGGCTATTTTTCTTTCTTTGGAGGAGAGGGCGATTGAAAAAACTTTACTTCTTCTTTCCCCTAAAAAATACGAAGTCCAGGTTTTGGATGTTTGGGCAAGATGCTAAAAGAAGGTAGCTGGCTGGTTTGGCGTCAGAATTTTAGCTTGTATATTTGTTGGCCTGGCTTCTTATGTCGCTTTTCTTCTTTTTGGCATAGAGTATCCTTTTACTTTGGCTCTTTTCGCCGGCGTGTTTAATTTTATTCCTTATATCGGACCCATTTTAACAGGGGTTATTCTATTTTTTATAATTTTTCCAACAGAACCATTAAAAGGAATTTTGGTTTTAATCGCCTTCACTTTAATTCAACAGATAGAAAATAGTATTTTATCTCCAATTTTGATGAAAAAATTCGTTGGTTTGCCCCCGGCCCTGGTTTTAATTTCTTTGGTAGTCGGCGGTCATCTTTGGGGGTTATTAGGTGCTATTTTAGCTATTCCTTTATTCGGGATATTATTTGAATTCCTCAAAGAATTTTTACAGCGCCGGCGCGACCGCCACACCGTAACGGTATAAATTAACTAATCTCACAAAAAAAACAGGCCTGTTCATTTCCCGAACAGGCCATTTTTTTATCGGCTATGCGACCTCAATTTCCTACGATGTTAAGAACACTACGACGGAGAAAGTATTCTCCTTCTAAACTTGCTATTGGAATTTCGTCTTCGTCAATAATGCCCTGGATAGATACACGGAAAATGCCACGTCGAAGGAGCGGTATTCTATCCTTTCGCGGTAAACATTCCCAATATACCCGAAAGCCATCCACGAAAATAGTACGTCTGGGCAAGCTTTCTAAACTTCCTTTTACAAAAACTTCTCGATGAAAACAAACAACAACTCCAAGCTCTACATAATAGAAACATTCATTACTTATAAATATCTTTACGATGACCTATCACAATAAGCCTTATAACTTCAGGGTTTTTTAAATTGAAAAATTATTCGCCAATCGCGAGTAATTCTAAATGACTAGAAACCAACTAGGGGACCAGTTAAGAGTTTAGTATGTAAAAAAGGATGGAAAGGGTTTTGTTGGAGAAGTTCTAATTGTTGAGCTAATTTCTCTTGAAGGTTTTTAGGAAGTCTTCTGGCTGATTTAAGAAAACCCTTACTATAAATTAACGAGATCATGAACTTTTTTGAATCTGGGCGAGAAAACTCTTGGTGTCTTTAAAAATAAATTCTGCTTTCTTTTTGGAGAGTTGTAGGATTTTTTTAACAAATTCTGGTTGATATTCTCCCTCTTGATCTCTGGCTAAAACTCCAATAACAAAAGAACGGAGCATCCCCATTTCCCTTTTTAGATTGGAAACCTCTCGATTAAGTTTTTCTGCGACTTCTTGAGTCATTATTTTATAATAGTCCCTTTAAAAAATTTTGTCAATATGATAGAGTAAAAAAACCTTCAAACTTATGAAAAAGTTTTATATTACAACTAGTATAGTTTATGCTAATGCCTTTTCCCATATAGGATTTGCCTTAGAGTCGGTTCAAGCCGATGCTTTAGCTCGTTATCACCGGTTTTTAGGAGAAGATGTTTTTTTCTTAACAGGAACAGACGAGCATGGAATTAAAATCGCCAAAGCGGCAAAAGAAGCAGGAAAAGAGCCAAAAGATTTTGTTGATGAAATTTCGGAAAGAGTTAAAGAATTAAAAAAGATTTTAAATTTATCTTGGGATGATTTTATTAGAACCACTGATAAAAAAAGACATTGGCCGGCTGTTAGAAAAATTTGGCTGAAATTAAAAGAGAATGGCGATATTTACAAAAAGAAGTATAGAGGATTTTATTGTTCTGGTTGCGAGGCCTTTATTACTGAAAAAGATTTAGTGGATGGGAAATGCCCAAATCATAAAAAAAGACCAGAATTAGTTGAAGAGGAAAATTATTTTTTTCGCCTCTCTAAATATTCAAATAAAATTGGAGAGCTAATAAAAAAAGGTGAACTAAAAATTATTCCTGAGACCAGAAAAAATGAAGTTTTAGGTTTTATTAAACAAGGGATAGGGGATATAAGTTTTTCCAGATCAAAAGAAAAATTAGAATGGGGAATACCGGTACCAGATGATTTTTCTCAAACAATCTATGTTTGGACAGATGCTCTCCCAAACTATATTTCGGCTCTTGGTTATGAAAACGGCAAAAATTTCAAAAAATATTGGCCAGCTGATGTTCATTGTATTGGCAAAGACATATTAAAATTCCATGCTTTAATTTGGCCCGGCATGCTTTTGTCTTTAGGATTGCCTTTGCCAAAAACCATATTTATTCATGGGTTTATTACTGTTGCCGGCCAAAAAATGTCAAAATCATTGGGAAATGTGATTGATCCTTTTAAGTTGGTTGAAAAATACGGGACAGATGCGGTCAGATATTATCTTTTGCGGGAGATTCCTTCTACTGAAGACGGAGATTTTACTTATGAGAAATTTGAACAAAGATATAATTCTGACTTGGCAGATGGAATTGGAAACTTGGTTGCTAGGGTGCAGAAATTAGCTGAAATTTTCAATTTACAATTTTCAATTTCCAATAAATTTTCAAATCCCGATTTCCAAAAAATTATAAATAAAACCCAGAAAAATTATAGAAAAGCATTAGATGAGTTCAAATTTAACGAAACGTTAAAATCAATTTGGGAATTGATTAGTTTTTGTGATAAATACATTGAAGAAAAAAAGCCCTGGCAGAGCAAAGACAAAAAAGTTATCAGTGATTTATTAGTTGTTTTAGATAATATAGCTGGGTTGCTTGAGCCATTTTTACCGGAAACCTCAGAAAAAATTAAAAAAAGAACAACCAAACCCTTATTCCCAAGATGTTAATTGATACCCATGCTCATCTTAATTTTGAGGCGTTTAAGAACGATTTAGATAAAGTAATAGAGCATTGTTTGACAGAAAATGTTTGGTTTATAAATGTCGGGTCAAAATATGAAACAAGCAAAAAAGCGGTTGAGATTGCTGAGAAATATGGAAAAGGCGTTTATGCGGCGATTGGGTTGCATCCAATTCATTCTAATAAAGAAGAATTTGACCCCGTTAGAAATTCCATTTCTAACGGGGTTGATAAAGAAAAATACAAAAAATTGGCTCGTTCAGATAAAGTAGTAGCAATTGGAGAGATCGGACTTGATTATTATAAAGAGTATGGATTATTCAAAGAAAAACAAAAAGAAGTTTTATTAGAGCAGTTTAGTTTAGCCAAGGAATTAAATCTGCCCGTGATTTTTCACTGCCGAAAGGCGCACGAGGATTTGCTGGAGGTTTTAAAAAGTAATCAGATTCGCGGGGTAATCCATTGTTTCACCGGAAATTGGCAACAGGCAAGGCAGTATTTAGATATAGGACTTTATTTGGGATTCAACGGAATAATTTACAAACTGAATTTGAAAGAAGTAATTGAAAAAACTCCTCTTGAAAGAATTTTAATCGAAACCGATTGTCCTTATTTAACCCTGCCCCAAGCCGGAATTGACCGCAACGAGCCCATTTTCGTTAAATACATTGCCGAAGACATTGCCAGAATAAAAAATTTGGATTATCAAAAAGTAGCTGAAACTACTACTATCAACGCAAAGAACCTATTTAAAATCTAATCAAGGACCGGTCTCGGGCAGATTTTAGTTCGTTATTTTGGCGAATTTTTTGTTTTTATGTTATGATAAAAAATTAGAGTATGGATAAATATAAACCCCAACAAATTGAGAAAAAGTGGCAAAAAGAGTGGGAAAAAGAAGAGGTTTTCCAGGCAAAAGATAAATCAAAAAAGCCAAAATATTATCTTTTAGTTGAATTTCCCTATCCTTCAGGAGAAGGGCTTCATGTCGGTCATTGCCGGAGCTATATTGGTTTAGATGTTGTGGCGAGGAAAAGAAGGATGGAAGGTTTTAATGTTTTGTTTCCAATGGGCTGGGATGCTTTTGGCCTTCCTACGGAAAATTACGCCATTAAAACCGGAATTCATCCCAGAATTGTTACCAGAAAAAACACGGCTTATTTTAAGCGCCAGCAGAAAGGTCTGGGTCTTTCTTTTGATTGGAGTAGAGAAATTAATACCACTGACCCTGCTTATTATAAATGGACTCAATGGATATTTTTGCAGCTTTTCAAAAATGGTTTGGCTTACAAGACAAAAATGCCTATTAACTGGTGCCCGACCTGTAAAATTGGTCTGGCTAACGAAGAGGTAATTAATGGCAAATGTGAGCGTTGCGGAGAGAAAGTAGTCAGACGAGAAAAAGAACAATGGATGTTGAAAATAACTAAATACGCTGAAAGATTAATTCAAGATTTGGAGCTGGTTGATTATCCTGAAAGAGTAAAAATTGCCCAAAAAGAATGGATAGGTAAAAGCGAGGGGATAGAGATAGAATTCAAAATTTCTCCCTACGGTCTCCCTATGGGAAATGTCCCGAAGGGACAGAGATCTCCCGAAGGGAGACAATTTTCAATTGATGTTTTTACTACCAGGTCAGATACTTTATTTGGCTGCACTTATTTAGTGTTGTCTCCCGAACATCCTTTAATTGAACAATTAAAGGACAAAATTGAAAATTATAGATTTGTTAAAGCTTATATTGAAGAATCAAAAAAGAAAATAGAAAAAGAAAGAGCCAGTGAAGAAAAAGAGAAAATCGGTATTGAATTAAGAGGAATTAAAGCTATCAATCCAGCAAATAACAGAGAAGTTCCAATTTTTGTGGCTGACTATGTTTTAATGCAATATGGGACAGGCGCTATTATGGCTGTTCCGGCTCACGACCAGCGGGATTTTGATTTTGCCAAGCGCTATAACCTTCCCATAATTGAGGTTATAAAAAGCAATGATTCTGGCCTTCAATTTTTAGATAGCGTTTACGAAGGCGAAGGGATTTTAATTAACTCGGGCAAATTTACCGGTATGAAGTCAGAAGATGCCAGAGAAAGAATAGGAGAGTGGTTAGTGGGACAAAGTGTTGCTGAAAAGGCGGTTCATTATAAATTAAGAGATTGGATTTTTTCCAGACAAAGATATTGGGGCGAACCAATCCCAATGGTAAAATGTGAAAAATGCAGCTGGCAGCCTGTCTCGGAGAAGGACTTACCCGTAGAACTACCCAAAGTTAAAGAATATAAACCAACTGAAAGAGGTGAGTCGCCCTTGGCAAAAGTTGAAAACTGGGTGAATACTAAATGTCCTAAATGTGGGGGTCCGGCAAAGAGAGAGACCGACGTGATGCCTAATTGGGCAGGTTCTAATTGGTATTACCTCGCCTATACTATACTCGGAAATCAAAAATATATTTGGGATAAGAAAAAAATGAAACACTGGCTTCCGGTGGATTGGTATAATGGCGGCATGGAACACGTTACTCTACATCTTTTGTATTCAAGATTTATCTATAAGTTTTTATGGGACATTGGAGCAGTGCCAAAAGAAATAGGTCCGGAACCATATAAAAAAAGAACCAGCCATGGAATGATTCTCGGCGAGAGAGGAATTAAAATGTCAAAATCCAAAGGCAATGTTATTAATCCTGATAAGGTTGTTAAAGAATACGGGGCTGACATAATGAGAGTATATGAAATGTTTATTGGTCCTTTTGAACAAACGATTCCCTGGGACACGAAAGGAATAATAGGGGTAAAGAGGTTTCTCCAGAAAGTTTGGCAGCTTTCTGAAAAATCCCAAATCCAAAATCCAAAATTAGAAAATTTGGTTCATAAAACCATAAAAAAAGTTGGTGAAGATATAGAAAATTTAAAGTTTAATACTGCGATTTCCGCCTTGATGATTTTAACTAACGAGATGGATAAACAAAAAGAAATTCCCTTAATTCATTATTCTCAATTCTTGATTCTTTTATCGCCCCTTGCTCCCCATATTTCAGAAGAGCTTTGGCAAAGAGCAGGTTTAAAAGGACTTTGCTGTCAACAAAAATGGCCAAAATATGATTCAAAATTGATAAAAGAAAAAAAAATAATCTTGATTGTCCAGATTAACGGCAAAGTTCGCGATAAAATACAAGTTGAACCGGGTATTTCAGAAGAAAGAGTCAAAAAACTTGCTTTGTCCCAAGAAAAAATCAAAAAATGGCTTGTCGGCAAAGAGATTAAGAAAATAATTTTTATTCCCGGCAAATTAATTAATTTAGTAATATGAAAAAAATCCTTTTAGGCAACGAAGCAATTGTGCAAGGAGCTCTGGAAGCAAGGGTGGATTTTGTTTCTACTTATCCGGGGACTCCGGCTTCGGAAATTGGCAATACTTTTGCTAAAATCGCCAAAGAAAACGGCGTTTATTTTGAGTTTTCCACCAACGAAAAAGTGGCTTTAGAAGCAGGGATCGGAGCAAGTTTTTCCGGTTTAAAATGTTTAGTGGCGATGAAAAATTTTGGCTTAAATGTTGCTTCAGACGCTCTTTTACCCCTTTGTTATACCGGCATAAAAGGGCCGATGGTTATAGTGGTGGCTGACGACCCTTCTTGCTGGAGTTCTGGCCAATCAGAAGAAAATAGTAGGGCTTATGCTTATTTGGCTCATATTCCGATGTTAGAGCCAGCTGATGCCCAGGAAGCCAAAGATTTTACAAAATTAGCTTTTGAAATTTCAGAAAAATTTAATCTACCTGTAATTTTAAGGACAACTATGAGAGTGGCACACCAGAGAATGCCCATTACGATAAATCCCAAATTCTCCCCCTTCGGGGGATCTCCCGCAGGGAGACAAAATCCCAAGGGGAAATTTATTAAAGATGTTAGAAGGTTTGTGACGATGCCTCCACGGGTTTTGGAGATGAAAGAAGAGCTTTTGGAGAAAATTGAGAAAATTAGAGATTACGTAGAAAAAAGTAAAATAAATAAAATCCGTAGAGGACGAGCCTCTACGGAACTGGGGATTATAACATCAGGGATTTCTTATTTGTATGTGATGGAAACACTACAGGAATTAAAATTAAATTTGCCAATCTTAAAACTTGGTTTTTTTTATCCCTTGCCTGAGAAAAAAATTAAAAACTTTATCAAAGGCCTTAAAAAGGTTTTAGTTATTGAAGAATTAGATCCATACTTGGAAAAAGAGATAAAAATTTTGGCCAAAGAAATAAATCTAAAATTAGAGGTTTTGGGTAAAGATATTCTTCCTCAAATCGGAGAATTAAAAACAGAAATTATTGCATCGGCAATAGTGAAATTGGCAAATAAAAAATTGAAAATTGGAAATTCATTGAAAATTGAGAATTGGAAATTGAAAATTCCTAAACGTTTTCCCCGTTTTTGTCCCGGTTGTCCTCATGCGATGGTTCTTACGGCGATAAAAAGAGCGGCTCCCGAAGGAACAATTTTCGGCGGTGATATTGGTTGCTATATGATGGCAGGTTTACCGCCTTATGAGCTTCAAGATTATCTTTTGTGTATGGGTAGTTCAATTGGTATTGCTCACGGAATTGGGAAGAGTACAAATCAAAAAATTATAGCTTTTATCGGTGATTCAACTTTTTTTCACGCCGGCATTCCGGCTTTAGTCAATGTTGTTTTTAATAAATCAAATATTTTAATAATCGTGATGGATAATTTTATAACAGCCATGACCGGTCTTCAGCCAAATCCTGGAGAGAAAATAAAAATTGAAGAGATTGTCAGGGCTTGCGGCGTTAAAAATATAAAAGTGATTGACCCGATAAATATAAAAGAAATGGAAGAGACAATTAAAGAGTTTTTAGAAAAAAATGAGGCCTCGGTAATTATTAGCCGAAGAATATGTGCTTTATTGGCGAAAAAACAAAATAAATAATATGGCAAAATCTTTCAATATTATAATATCCGGTACAGGTGGCCAGGGATTAATCACTTTACTTCAGATAATAGCTGAAGCGGCTTTAATCGAGGGTTTGGATATTAAAACCTCTGAGCTTCACGGGTTGTCCCAACGCGGGGGGAGCGTGGAGACCCATATAAGATTTGGCAAAGAGATATATTCTCCCTTAGTTGCTCAAGGTTCCGCTGATTTGATTTTGAATCTGGAAATTTCCGAGGCATTAAAGATGCTTTCTTATGCCAGCTCTAAAACCGTTTTTGTCATCAATAAAAATTTAATTTCATATCCCGGCGGGTTTGAGGAAAAAGAGCTCATACAAAAAATAAAGAATTTTGGAAAGGGACCAAAATATATAATTCCTGCTTCGGAAATTTGCCAGAAAGAATTAGGAAAGGAAGTGGTAAGCGGAATTTATCTTTTAAGTTATGCCGTTCATAAAAACTTAATCCCACTGAAAGCCGGGTCAATTTTGAAAGCTGTCTCAAAAGTTGTTCCGGAAAAATACCTTGATTTGAATAAAAAGGCCTTTGAATTAGCCCTAAACTGAAATGAAATTTCAGTCGGGTCATCCCGCTAAAGCGGGAATAGGCAAAAAAATGATTAAAAAAGTGGTGATTGCGGCGGCTGGCCAGGGGACCAGGATGCTGCATCTTACTAATCACAAATCAAAACACTTAATTGAGGTCAAAAAAAGACCTTTTTTGGCATATTTGCTGGACAATCTTTTTTTAGCAGGCTACCGTGATTTAATTTTAGTGGCAGGTTATAAAGAAGAATTAATTGAAGAATTTTTAAAGAAATATAAACCACCCCTGAAAAATTTAAGAGAAAACCAATATAAAATTAAAATGGTAAGCCAGTATGAAATTTTGGGCCCGAAAGAAAAAATTTATGGTACGGCCTGTCCATTAATGTGCGTAGAAAATGTCATTAAAAAAAACCATTTTATCTACCTTTGCGGCGACAATCTTTATTCAATAAAAGATTTAAAAGCAATGAATCTTGGGGGAAAATACAACTATGTAGCAATTATTTATCGCAAAAGTCCCGAAAAATATGGAGTTATTATTGAGGAAGATGGATTTTTAAAGAAAATTATTGAAAAACCAAAAGAATTTATAGGAAACTGGGTTAACTCGGGCCTCTATGAATTTGGCCCTGAAATTTTTGAAAAAGTCAAAAAAATCAGTAAGTCGGTCCGAGGCGAATACGAAGTTACCGACGCAATTTCGCTTTTAGCCAAGGAAAAGAAAGTAAAAATTCTAAGAATTAAGGATTTCTGCCTAGATTTTGGCAACCCGGCAGATATTATAAAAGTTTCTCGTTTTTTAAAGTCATTCGAAAAATTTAAAAAGCTCTTTTGGAAGCATAAAGATTATGAAATTATCTCTGTTAAAACTAGAGACGCAGTTGAAAAAACAGTAGAATATTTAGGTAGAGGGCAAGTTATTATTTGTCCAACAGATACTGTTTATGGTCTTTTAGCTGACGCAACTAACGAAAAAACAGTAGAGAAAGTTTTTAAAATAAAGCAAAGAAACAGGAAAAAAGCAATTCCGGTTTTTGTTAAAGATATTGAGATGGCAAAAAAATTAGCAATAATGGACAAGGATATGGAAGAATTTTTACAAGAGATTTGGCCTGGTAAAATAACCGTTGTCCTAAAAAGAAAAAATAATTGCGGTTTACCAAAGATACTATTTGGGAGAAAAGGAATAATTGGTTTGAGAATCCCAAACCATAAATTAGTTCAAGAAATACTTAAAAAAATAAATAAACCATTGACCGGAACTTCGGCTAACATTTCTGGCCGGGCTTCCTCAACTAAAATTAAAGAAATTTTAGAACAATTTCAAGACAAAGAACAAAAACCCGATTTGTTTTTAGATGCCGGCAATCTCCCAGAAGGATTCCCTTCAACCGTCATCGATTTCAGTACCCAAAAACCAAAAATTTTAAGGAGAAGAAGATAAAAGATTTATTCAAAAATAATTTTTTTAAGAACATGAAGTTAAATAAAATTGATTTGCAAATCTCAAAACTTATTGAGAAGGAAAAAGAAAGGCAGGAAACGACATTGGAGATGATTCCTTCGGAAAATCATACATCAAAAGCCGTCAGAGAGGCCCTGGGTTCTATTTTAACTGATAAATATGCTGAAGGGTATCCTGGCAAAAGATATTACGCTGGTTTGGAATTTTACGACCAAATTGAGGATATTTGTAGAGAAAGAGCAAAAAAATTATTTTCCCCCTACCGAGGATCCGCCGTAGGCGGAAAAGTTGTTCACGTTAATGTTCAGCCGTATTCTGGTTCCCCGGCAAACCAGGCAGTTTATTTTGCTCTTTTGGAACCTGGCGATACAGTAATGGGTATGGCTCTCCCTCATGGAGGTCATTTAACTCACGGCTGGAAAATAAGTTTTTCTGGAAAATATTACAATTCAATTCAGTATGGCGTTGATAAAAAGACAAATTTGCTTAATTATGATGAAATAGAAAAATTAGCCAAAAAGGTAAAACCAAAACTTATTTGGGTTGGAGCAACTGCTTATCCTCGGATTTTTGACTGGGAGAAATTAGGCAAAATTGCCGATTCAGTTGGGGCTTATTTGGCAGCTGATATTGCCCATATTGCTGGTTTAATTGTTGCTGGCGTTCATCCAAGTCCGGTTCCTTATGTTCATATTGTTACAACAACTACCCATAAAACCTTAAGGGGGCCCAGGGGCGGAATGATAATGGTTACAGAAAAAGGATTAAAAAAAGACCTGGAGCTTCCTCAAAAAATTGACAAGGCAGTTTTCCCAGGGCTTCAAGGTGGTCCTCACGAAAATAACATTGCGGCTATTGCTGTTTGCTTAAAAGAGGCATCAACGCCAGCTTTTAAAAAATACGGAAGGCAGATAGTAAAAAATGCTAAAACTTTAGCTCAAGAACTTTTAAAATATAAATTTAATTTAATTACTGGTGGCACGGATAATCATTTAATTTTAATTGACTTGAGAAATAAGGGGATTTCCGGCAAAGAAACTCAGATTAGATTAGAAAAAGCTGGTATTACCATAAACAAAAATACCATTCCTTTTGATCCTAATCCGCCCTTTAATCCTTCGGGAATCCGTTTAGGTACCCCAGCCATTACAACCAGAGGTATGAAAGAAAAAGAAATGAAAAAAATCGCAGCCTGGATTAATAAGGTTATATTAAATCCAAAATCCTGCCTCAAAATTAGAAAAGAAGTCAAGAATCTTTGCGAAAAATTCCCTCTTCCATGAAACTTCTTGATGGTAAAAAACTAGCTGGGAAGATTTTAGAGAATCTAAAAAAAGAAATTAAAAAAAAGCAGCTAAAACTGAAATTAGCTGTAATTTTGGTTGGAGAAGATCCTGCCTCAAAAATTTTTATTAGAGAAAAAGGGAGGGCCTGTAAATTTGTTGGAATTGGTTTTGAATCGTTTATTTTTTCCTTTGAAATTAGCCAAAAAGAATTAAAAAAAGAAATAAAAAAAATTGAGGAAGACTCAATTGTTTCAGGAATGGTAATTCAACTCCCTCTGCCAAAAAAATTCAATACTGATGAGATTTTAAATCTTATTCCTCTCAAGAAGAATGTTGAGATTATCTCTCCAGTGGTTTGCGCGGTAGAGCGTCTTTTGAAAGAATATAAGATTTCTTTGCGGGCGAAGAACATAGTTTTAGTGGGGCGTGGACGGTTAGTGGGACAGCCCCTGGCTGCCTGGTTTAAAAAACAGAAAATAAAGTTTCAGGGACTGTCCTTTCTTGAGGGACAATCCCTGAAAAAAGCCGATATTATAATCTCTGGCGTAGGCAAGCAGAATTTGATTACTGGGGAAATGGTTAAAAAAGGAGTGGTGGTGATTGATGCTGGGGGCGACGTAGATTTTAAAAGTGTTTCCAAAAAAGCCAGTTATATTACCCCTATTCCTGGTGGCGTGGGTCCCTTAACCGTTGCCTGTTTGTTGGAGAATTTAGTAAAATTAAATAGTTAATAAATGGATTTTTATCTTTTTCAACAAATTAATCAATTTGCTGGCAGATGGAATTACCTGGATTTTTTAGGTATTTTCTTGGCAAAATATTTTGGATATGTTTTAGTTTTTTGTTTACTGATTTTTTTGCTGGTGAAATTCAAAAAATATTGGAAAATGGTTTTTCAGGCCTTACTTTCTGCTATTTTGGCAAGATTTGTTATTATTGAATTTATTCGCTGGCTTTGGCAGAGACCGAGGCCGTTTTTGGAAAACAATATTAATTTGCTTTTAACCAGCGACAAACCAGCTTTTCCCTCAGGCCACGCCGCCTTTTTTTTCGCCCTTTCTACTATTGTTTTTCTTTATTTTGAAAAAATTTACCCCCGACCAAAATTTTGGTGGGGGGTTGGAATCTTATTTTTTATTGCCAGTTTTCTAATTTGTTTGAGCAGAATTTTCGTCGGCCTCCACTGGCCAGCCGATATTTTAGCCGGCGCCGGCATCGGAATCCTAATCGCTTGCCTCATCCACAAAATTTCCAAAAAAGTAAAAAAATGCCCCTAAAAAAGGCATTTTTGTTTGTGCCGCCGGTCGGAGTCGAACCGACATGAGATTTCTCTCGCAGGTTTTTGAAACCTGTATGTCTACCATTCCATCACGGCGGCGGATAAATTATTCTGCCAGATTTTTTATGAATTGGCAATCTTTATTACTACATTTTATTTGCCTGCCCCGTAGCTCCGCCGAAGGCGGATGGTATCGGGGTTTTCTTTTTTCTACCAAAAGAGAACCGCATTTCGGGCATCTTTCTCCAGTTGGTTTACCCCGCACCATAATGGTGCGGGGTTTATCCCATAAAGCAAAATCGCATTTAGGGAATTGATTGCAGGCATAAAAAATTTTTCCTCGCCGGGTTCTCTTCTCAACAATTTCTCCCTTTTCACATTTTGGGCATTTTATCCCTAAAGTATTTTTTTCTAAGGGCTCGGTATATCTGCACTTTGGGAATTTTGAGCAGGCATAAAATCTGCCAAATTTGCCCAAACGAATCACCAAAAAAGAATTGCATTTTGGGCATTTTTTTTCTGTTTTTTGAACAGCAATATTTTCTTTTGAAACCTCCTGATATTTTTTCTGTAAATTTTCTTCAAATGGTCCATAAAAATTATGGCAGATTTCAACCCATTTTTTTTGACCTTGGGCAATTTCATCTAAATCCTCTTCCATTCTGGCAGTAAATTTAATATCAACAATTTTTGGAAAATGCTTTACTAAAAGGTCATTGACTACCATTCCAATTTCAGTTGGCTCAAATTTTCTTTGTTGGTTTTTGGTAATGTAGTTTCTTTCTTGGATTGTTGATAAAATCGGAGCATAAGTTGAAGGCCGGCCAATTTCGTTTTCTTCCAAGGACTTAATTAAAGTTGCCTCTGTATATCTCGCTGGCGGCTGGGTAAAGTGCTGGGAAGAGAGAAGTTTTATTAGTTCTAAAATTTCTTCTTTTTCTAAATTCGGGAGTTCGTTTTCCTCCCGCCCTTTTGGGCGAGGCTCGCCTCCAGAGGAGGCGGCAAACTTCATTGAGTAAACTTTAAGAAAACCATCAAACTTTAAAATTTGTCCAGTAGCTCTGAACGTATAATTTGTTGCGGTAATATCAACTACTGTTGAATCGAAACGGGCTTGTGCCATTTGACAAGCGATAAATCTACGCCAGATTAAGTCGTAAAGTTTAAATTGATTTTTATCAAGCTTTGTTTTAAGGATTTCCGGTGTTTGAGCTGGGTAACTTGGCCTAATTGCTTCATGGGCTTCTTGAACTCTGCCTTTTGCCTTGTATTTTCTGAAAAAGCCAGCCCAATATTCTTTACCATAATTTTCTGTAATAAATTTTTTAGCGGCAAAAAGAGAAAGGTTTGAAAGATTTAAAGAATCTGTCCTGTGATATGTGATTGTCCCAGTTTCGTAAAGTTGCTGCGCAACTCGCATAGTAAATTTTGCCGGGAACCTAAATCTTTTCCAGGCCTCCTGTTGTAAGGTTGAGGTAGTAAAGGGCGGCAGGGGATTTCTTTTAATTTCTTTTTTTTCAACTTTCTCAACTTTATATTCTGCCCCATCTAAATCTTTAACAATCTTATCTGCTTCTTTTTTGGATTTAATTCCAAGTTTAGGAATTGTCTCCCCGCTTTTTTTAATAAGAAAAGCTTTAAATTCGCTTTCTTCTTTTTTGAGCAAAACTTCAATTGACCAGTATTCAGTTGGTTTGAAGTTCTCAATTTCTTTTTCTCTTTCGCAAACTAATCTCACAGTTACTGATTGAACCCTTCCTGCTGACAACCCTCGGGCTATCTTTTTCCATAAAAAAGGAGAAAGTTTATAGCCAACAAGGCGGTCTAAAATTCTTCTTGCTTGTTGAGCATCTACCAAGTTTATATCAATTGCTCTGGGATTTTTCAAGGCCTCTTCAATTGCTGATTTGGTAATTTCATGAAAGACAATTCTTTGGGGATTTTTTAAGTCAAGGGCTTGAACGAGATGCCAGGCAATTGCTTCACCTTCTCTGTCTTCATCAGTGGCAAGGATGGTGAATTTTGCTTTTTTAACCTCATTTTTCAAAGCCGAGATAACCTTCTTTGATTTTGGCGGGACAACATATTTTGGTTTAAAATTATGTTCAACATCTACTCCAAGTTCATCCTCTGGCAAATCTCGTATATGGCCAAAAGAAGATCTTACTATGTACCCAGGTCCTAAAAATCCTTGCAGAGTCTTAGATTTCGTCGGACTCTCAACTACAATTAAGTTCATAAAGCTTGCAATTTATATTATTTTTTGTATTATACATAATTACAGAACATTTACAAAATAACACATTATAACCTATTTTTGAAAGGGGAAAGAAATGAAAAAGAACGAAGTAGAGGGAAAAAGACGAGGAGTGAGAAATATTATTAAAGGCATGAAGGCCGAGATTCAAGAGTTATTGGCGAAATTTAAAAAAGAGAAAGGAGAGCAAGAAGAAAAAGGAGAAATTCTAGTAGAGAAAGATGAAATTTTTAAGATTATTCCTTATGACCCAGAGAAAGTTTATCTGGAAAAGGTTATTATAACCGATGATAAGGTTACTGGAGAACTTTTAGTAACAGAAGAAGTTTGCAGCGGTCATAGGATTGGGGGCCAGTTAGTAGTATTTAGGGGAATAGATATTGCTGAAATGGCAGCTCAGCTTTTAGGAGTTTGGGCAGCCAAATACCTCGAGCTTAAATTTAAAACTACTGGCGGCCTAGCTTTTTTGAAAAGATTTATAGCCGAGGTTCCTCCACCAACGTTTAGAGTTCTTTCAGAAGCATCAGACGAAATCCCCCAGGCGCTGTATGATGTTAAACTAATGAAGCAGGTTAAGCTTTTTTAATTCAGGGAGCTTAGCTCGCTCGCTGTTTCTTTGATAACTTCTTTT
>Ga0210017_1002385_pt1 | contig 16105 bp, 19 predicted proteins | sample CryGeyCG2014_020_FD_183966 | JGI IMG/M metagenome (GOLD analysis project Ga0210017, IMG submission 183966) | Groundwater microbial communities from aquifer - Crystal Geyser CG08_land_8/20/14_0.20 (SPAdes) (version 2) | ecosystem: Environmental > Aquatic > Deep subsurface > Groundwater | place... | reverse complement strand
CCCAGTCCCAACCATAATTGCAGTTGGTGTTGCAAGTCCCAATGCACAAGGACACGCAATCACAATTACTGCAGTAAACGCCATAAGAGAAAAGCTTAATGTTGCACCTAGTGCGAAAAACCAAACGACAAATGTAAGAATAGCAATCCCGATTACTATCGGGACAAAATAGGCGGAAATTTTATCAGCAAAATCTTGAATCGGGGCTTTTGATCCTTGAGCTTCTTCAACTAATCGAATTATTTGTGATAGTGTAGTTTCCGACCCAACCCGAGTTGCTTTGAATTCAAAACTTCCGGTTTTATTCATGGTGCCTCCAACAACAATATCATTCACTTGTTTTTCAACCGGCAAACTTTCTCCGGTGATCATGGATTCATCAACTGCAGATGATCCTTTGATAATCACTCCATCAACCGGGACTTTTTCACCAGGTCGGACCATTATAATATCATTATGAACCACTTGATCAATGAGAATATCAAGAGTTTGATTGTTGCGTATGACCCGTGCGGTCTTTGCCTGCAATCCCATCAATTTTTTAATAGCATCAGATGTACGGCCTTTTGCTTGCGCCTCAAGCCATTTTCCTAAAATTACAAAAGTGATAAGAAATGCTGCTGTTTCAAAATACAGTTCGGGAATTTTATCACCTCCAACTCCAATCAGTGATTTTGTATTAAAGTAATAGATAATGTAATTTATTACACTATAAAAATAGGCAACTGATGTTCCAATTGCAATCAGACTATCCATATTAAACGTTCTCATGCGCAGTGCAGACCACATCCCCTTATAAAATCCGCGCCCAACGATCAACTGCACCGGAGTGGCAAGAACAAACGAAATAATTCCAACCAGTGGAAGGAAAAATGCTTTTCCCGGAATCCACGAGAAAAAGTCAAAGAACATGAAATACAGCATTGGGAAACTCAAAACAAAGCTTATCAAAAATTTATTGAATAAAGATTGTATTTCTTTTTTTCGTTTATTTGCTTCAAACTGTGAGTCTTTTTCGTCAATAAATGAGGCAGAATACCCTGTACGTTTGACCACATCAATGAATGATTCTTTTTTAACCGCCGACTCATCATATATAACAAGGGCTTTTTCCGCAGCAAAGTTCACATGAGCTTCTTTTATCCCAGGAACTTTATTTAGTGATTTTTCAATAATCAGAGCGCAGGAACTGCAGTGCATTCCTGAAAGTGAAAGTGAAACGCTTTTTTGTGAGTTGCCATTCTTTTGTAATGGTTTGGTATTTTCCTTTTGAGTCTCTGGAGTTTCAATTTTTATTTCAAACGTTATTTTTGATGGTTCATTCGCCTTGATTGTTTTCTTTATTATTTCAGTGTTGTCTTTTTTAAGATTAAGGTTGCGACCTCCATCAATTGTTGCTATATATCCTGCTTTTTTGACTGCTTGTATTACCTCATTCTCTGAATTTTTTTCTGAATCAAGAATAAGAGACCCTTTTCCGGTTTTATAATAAATATTTATATTGCTGACATCAGGCAATGTGGTTAATTCATCTTTAATCAAAGTTTCACATGATGAACAATGCATTCCTTTAATGGTAAGAGAAATTTGTTTCTTCATGGTTCTTTGTTGATCAATTGTCAATAACTTTATAATGAGTGCCTTGAAGCGCTTGTGTCACTTCATCTCTTGAAATAGATCTGGAAGCGATTATTGATGTGTTGCCGTTTTGTGCGGAAACATGTGCTTGTTTGACTCCATCAATGGTTTGTAATTTTTTTGTGATCACTTTCTCACATGCTCCACAAGTCAATCCTGATAATTGAAATTTGGTTGTTTGAGTCATAGATTTTAATAAAATTTATAATGTTTATAACCGTTATAACGGTTATATGTGTATTTATTCAACAATAATTGTTCCTCTTGGAACGCCCATTGCACAAGTAATGGTGTATGATCCTGGTTTTGTTGGAGTAAATGCTAATGTTGTAATTTTTCCTTTTTCAAATCCTTGGGGATTATTGTCAAGACCCGGAATCATAATGCTTCCCATACATCCTCTTCCGTCTTCTTTTGCCTCAACATCAAACCGTACAGGACTTCCCGCTTTAACGGTAAATTTGGTTGGCTTCACGTCTTCCGAAACAGAATAGGTTGCTTTAATAACCTGTACCGTCCCTTCTTGCGCAGCTTCAATTGGCGCAGTTTTGTCTGCATCAACGGCTGCCTGTTTTTGTACTTTTTGTCCACAACCACATCCTCCTCCACCGCCACCACAAGAACCAGCAGTATTTGGAGATATTGCAACAGTATTTGCTTGAGCTGCCTGTACAGCGTCGGGAGTACTTGTCTTTGAAGTTGGAACATCACCATCAACAACATTAAATGACCCGCTATACATTCCCATGCTGCAGGTAAAACGAATGTTGCCAGTTTCAGTTGGAGTAAACTCAATAATATTCTCCCCGGCTTCAAGATTTTTTCGAATTCCCAGTTTGGGGGAAACAATGCTTGCCGCACAGGAAAATGCATTTTCCGATGTCACAATCCATTTAACCGGAATGCCTTTTTTTATGGTGAATGAATTAGGAGAATACCCGGACGATGTTTGAGTCATTCTTACGATTTGAACTCCATTTTCCATGGTGACATTCGGATCGGTTTGAACTGATGAGGAAGTGTTTTGGTTGAAAAAAGCATTGACGTTAATACCGCTTAAATTAAGACCATTGGAAATGTTAAACACTGCCATAAATATCACCACCAATCCGGCAAATTTGAAAAACGGTTTTGCAAAAGCACCTTTAATCACAGATGTTAATCCACCAACTCCCAAAAGTCCCGGGGCAGTTCCCAGTGCAAATATACCCATGGTAAATGCGCCGATGATTGGGCTTCCACTGCTGATTGCAAAAAGCTGCATTGCCTGTGTAAATCCGCATGGTAAAAAGAAGGTAAAGGCTCCCAAAATAAACGAGTTTTTATGGCTATATTCTTTTTCTGACTGCTCTTTTATTCCAAGAGCCCGACTTATTCCTTTTGGAAGAGTAAACTTTAATCTGCTTAACCGCGGAAAAATTTCGGTTAACTGCAGTCCCATCAGCACCATCACGCCACCAACTGCAATGGTCAGAAGTCCAAGAGTGGTGGTTGATAGTTGGAGAAATGAACCAGCGTATCCAATTATCCCTCCCAATACAAAGAAAGAAATAATACGACCAGCATTAAAAAATAGATGAGGTTTAAATTTTTGCAGAGTAGATGCTTGAGGATGTTTTTCCACAAACCGTGCCGATGCCGCGAGTATCAATCCTCCAACCAAGGCCATGCAGGTTGATATACCAGCAGTGAGTCCAACAAGAAATACAACCGGAAGACTTTTATAACTACCTCCGGCATTAAGAGAAATATTAAATATTCCTAACTCATTACCGATCAAATAAAGAACAACAAGGATTAAGAAAGCAAACCCAAGGTCCTTATAATCTTGAAGATTGGTTGAAATGAATGATTTTTCGTTATTTGTGCCGATCGCATAACCAGCATTACAGACTGCTTGTCCAATTTTTTTATGATCTAAGTTGCCTTTATAATGGATCTCTGCGACTCCATTTTTCTCATTAACATCTACTTTTTTAACTCCGTTTATTTTCATCAACTCATCTTCAATCAAAATCTCACACGAACGGCAGTGCATTCCTTTTATATTAACCTTTATTTTGTTCATAAATATTCTAAATTAATAACACAAATATTATTATGATAACAAATTAAATATGAAGAAATTATGAAGAATATTTTTGTTAAATACGTTTCCATTGTAAATCATTAATATATGTTTTACACTATGTAGTAGATATGAAACAAAAATCGATGAGTAAATTGGAACAAGAAGTTATGGTTATTGTTTGGAAATGCAGATCATGTTCCGTGCGGAATATTATGACTAAACTCACCAACAAAAAGCTGGCGTATACAACCGTCGCAACTATTTTGCACCGCCTTTATAATAAAGGACTTGTTGCCAGAAAGAGTCAAGGAATCTCCTTTAGTTACTCACCTAAGATCGCTAAGGAAACATATATTAAAAGGTTTGCCCAGGCCTTTATAAATAAGTTTTTTTCCTCATTTGGCGATACGGCAGTTATTTCATTTGCGCAATCAATCGACTCCCTTCCGGCAGATAAAAAATCATATTTATTAAAACTGCTCCAAAAAAAATATGAAAGTAAATAAGTATTTACTCGTTTTTTTAGGTCTCTTCTTATTTCTTGGCACGTTAGTAAGCACCGTAGTGTATAAGTTTTTTCCTCTCCTGGTTCATCATACTGTTTACTTTTGTCAAAAGATAACCCATGCCCTATCGCTTCAACTCCCTGGAAATTTGAGAATGTTTTTTATTATTATTATTTTTGTCGTGCTCTTATTTACTGCAGTTAAATTTTTTGCAACTCTGCTACGGATTTATCGGTTTCGCAGTCACCTTCTCAAAAATACGTCAAGACACACTCCATTTGCACCTCTATTAAAAAATCTTGGTCTCATCGACAAAGTTGTGACTATCCAAAGTGAAAAACCATTTGCTTTTTGCTTTGGGATAAGATCTCCAAAAATCTACGTCTCCTCCGCGCTTATTTCTCTTTTTACCAAAGATGAATTTGAAACTATTCTGCGCCATGAAAAACAGCATCTTGAGAGTAACGATACCCTGACATTATTTGTTGCTCATATAGTTGAATCTCTTTTCCCTTTTTTTCCCATTTTGTCGGATTTGATTATTGCGTATCGTACCGAGCGGGAAATGTTGGCTGACAAAGCAGCAATTCAAGGAGGTGCCAATATAAATCTCATATCTGTTTTTAATAAGCTATTGCGGTACAAGCCCAATTATAACCATACGATGACTCCGGCCATTGCCGACCCTCATACGTTGGAAATTCGTATTCGATCATTAATGCATGGCTCTTTATATCGCCCTATTATCTCATGGAAAAATGCACTCTTAAGTCTGTTTTTCTTGGGGGTTATGTTCTTTTTTATCATCGTACCCATAGAAGCCACTGAACTTCATGTAGACGGCCATGATGTGATGGTATTTTGTGCTCAATCTCATTATTTTCAAACACTCCCAACCTATTCTTCATTACGCTAGATGATATGGTTTGACTACTTGACAGAGTCAAAATAAGCTACTACACTTTGTAGTATTACCAAAACATTTATATTTTTATGATAAAACAACAAAAGCCTTTTTCATCAGTGTTTCAATTAAATCAGCAAACGATTCTTGTCATTGGGTTGATGATTGCTTCATTCTTTATTGGTTCACTATATACAAAAAACCAGTATCTTGAAAAGAATACGAGTGTGCCAGCACAAGTTGCTATTCCTCAACAGGCTGATCAACCTGTTGCACAAGCACCTGCGGGTAAAATAAGAGAAGTATCGGGAGACGAGCGAATTCGTGGAAATAAAAATGCAAAACTGACACTTGTTGAATACTCAGATTTTGAGTGCCCATTTTGCAAAAGTTTTCACCCAACAACACAAGCATTATTAAAAACCTATGGTGATAAAATGCGTTTAGTTTTCCGTGATTATCCACTTCCGTTTCATGCAAATGCTCAAAAAGAGGCAGAAGCTGGACGATGTATTGCAGAACTTGGAGGAAGTGATGCTTTCTGGAATTATGCAGATAAAATCTTTGAACGAACAACTTCAAACGGAACAGGATTTGCACTCACAGATCTTGGATCATTAGTTGCTGAAATTGGAGTGAATCAACAGTCGTTTCAACAATGTCTTGATACAGGAAAATATGCAAAAGCCGTTAAAGACGAAATGGCAGACGGCAATGCTGCAGGAGTAAACGGCACCCCAACAACATTTGTTATTGATAGCAATGGAAAAACTCAAATGTTGGTCGGTGCCCAACCGGTAGATGCCTTCAAAACTGTTATTGACCAGATTTTAAAATAACATAAGTGATGTTATTTTCTAAAAGGTTTATCATTCCTACGTTTCTGATAGCTTTTTTTTATGTCATCGTTATTACTTATTCGATGAATGTCCGTATTCTCATGGACACCTTGTGGGGAGATTATGACGTTGCGTATAAACTAAGACTCTTATTTTCCCTTATTCAGGGGATGTGGACTGCAATGAATGGCCCCGGACTGATAGTGTTGTTTTTAGTCGCGCTTTTGACTGGGGCAAATCTTACTTTGCTTTTTGGCAAAATAAACATGTTGAGAAACAGTAAAAATATAAAATTAATGGTTGGGGGCGACTCACTTCTTGGTATTGTGGGAAGCGGATGTGCCGCGTGTGGACTTCCCATTCTTTCTCTTTTAGGATTAAGCGGGGGTGTTGTGTACTTGCCTTTTCGTGGAGTAGAAATATCATATATATCACTTATCCTTTTGATAATCTCATTTTATTTATTAATAAAAAATTCAAGCCAAGTATGTATGCTTGCAAAAAAAATTATTTTGCCTTATTGATAATGTTTTGAATTATTTGATCAATTTCAATCGGCAAATTGCCAAGATTGGCCTTTGGAAAAAATTGAGATAAAACAATCGGGCGCATACCGGAAATAAAAGTTTTTTTATTTTTGACATAAACATTTATCTTGCATGGTAAACACAGGCCAATTTTGATATCAGCTTTTAATACTGTATAAGCGCTCTTGGCATTACAGATTTCAATAATTTTAAACGGCTCAATCTGAAAGTTCTTTTCTGCCAAAGTAGTGGCAACATCGTGGATATAAAGAACCCTAAAACCAGCTTTCTTAGTCTCCTGCTCAACTGCCGCTACTGCCTCGGTAAATGATTTTTCTGTTGTTACAGTATAGTCAAATTCCATAATTTTTTAGAAAGTAATAACGATGATAATTCCTATTTTCATAAAATCATTATAGCATTTACTGTAACAAAATTCGTCGAAGTTTATGTACAATAATAGGTATGGATAAAAAATTACGAATCGGCTGGTTTTCTTTTACTTGCTGCGAAGATTCAACCATTATTTTCACAGAATTGCTTAATAAATATTACAAAGAATGGCTGCAAAAAATTGAGTTTGTTCATGCCCGGGTTTTAAGGAAAGAAAATACTAAAGAAATAAAAGAAATGGATGTGGCTTTTATTGAAGGCGCCATAAGCTCCAACGGCCAGGAAGCTAAACTTAAAAAAATCCGGGAAAAAGCCAAGATATTGGTCGCAATTGGCTCATGTGCCATCAATGGCTCACCCTCAAACCAAAGAAATTTTTTTAATCAGGAAAACATCGAAGAAATCAGACCAATATTGGAGAGATTTAAATACAAAGAAAAGGTACTAAAGGTCTCGGAAGTTGTAAAGGTTGATGAGTCAGTTCCGGGCTGCCCAATGAATGAAACAATATTTCTTGAGCTTATGAAAAAATATTTAATATAAAAACTATGCATGATCCAAACAATAACTTTGATATTAATTTAGAAGAAATTTCCAAAATAGAGGGAGCGGCTTCACTTGAGTTAAAAGTAAGAAATAATAAAATCGAGGATTTGAAATTTTCAATTTCCGAATGGAAAAGATTTTATACCCAAGCCATTAAAGGAAAACCGGCGGCGGCTATTCCGCAGCTTGTTGCCCGTATTTGCGGCACTTGCTCCAATGCTCATCTTTTGGCCGCCATTGAAGCGGTTGAAAAAGCTTTTGACATTGTTCCCTCAGCTCAAACCATGCTTCTTCGAAAACTTCTTTATTACGGATTAATCATCCGTGATCATGCTCTGCATCTTTATGTTTTTTCATTGCCTGATTTATTTGGCAAGGATTCCATTTTGGATTTTGATGAAAATGATCCGATACAACATGAACTCCTTGACGATACTTTTTCTGTCAAAGAAGTCGGCAACCAACTGTCAATTGTTGTTGGAGGCCGTTCGGTTCATGCCCCACAGCCAATGATTGGCGGTTTTTTAAAACTACCTGAACTTGCGCAAATTAAAAATCTCAAAAATGATTTATTAAATATCCGGTCAAAAATTCTTAAATTAATCCAAATTTATTTAGAGTCCAAAGATTATCAAGTATTAAAAGCACCGTTGTCCTTTGCCGGCTTATATTCTTCAGATTTTTCCTTTCTTGAAGGGACGGTAAAATCTTGTACTTCAACCGACCCCAGCGGCAGTTTAGCTATTTGTAAAATGATCGCGGAGGAAAATTTAGGAAGATATCTTGAAGGAATAGTTATCCCCTATTCTCAAGCCCGCGGATTTAAATTTGCCGAAAACTTAATGATGGTTGGAGCTTTGGCCCGATTAAATATTAGTAAAGAAAATCTTAATTCAAAAACTAAAGAAAGCGCGAAGGAAGCTCTAAAATTATTTCCTTCAACTAATATATATCACAACAATTTGGCTCAAGCTATAGAAATTTTACACGCTATTGATGCCTCAATTGAAATTATTGATGGATTAAATGAAATAACGCTAGAACCCCCTATCAGAATTAATCTGCTATCCGGCCGACCAAAAGAAACCATTGGCATTGGCGTTATTGAAGCCCCCCGAGGCAGCTTATACTATAAACTGGAGATAAATACCGACGGTACAGTTAAAAAAGGAGAAATCATTGTTCCGACTGGTCAAAATCAAATTGTGATGGAAAAAGCAATTTATGAACTTGTTGAAAGTCTTTTATTAACCCATATTAGTCAAGAAAAAATTATTGATGAAGTCGAAAAATTAATCCGCGCATTTGATCCATGTATGTCTTGCGCTGCTCATTTTTTAAAAGTAAAGTGGAAATAACATTCGGAATTCCAATTATTTTTACACGGTTAATTTTTTTTAGCTTAATTAATAGCTGCAAATGAAACATAAGATCATAGTCATGGGGAGAAATTGGCGTTGATTTAATACTCTCTAAATTAGAAAAATCTAGAATCATTGGTTTTTTTATTCCTTTAACCGTATCTAAAATAATCAGATCCTTTTCTCCATATGGCGGAAAATTCTCATTAGGATCACAAACTATAAATTCTATCTTTGGGAATAACTTCTTTAAATCAGGTAATAATTTCAGAGGTAAAGAATCCTCTTTTAACCATAGATTTCCAAAAACATAGATTTTCATAAATTATAAAAATCAATGGCTTTTTGAGTATAAAATTCTAAATTTTTCACCTGTCTTTCAGTTAGTTTACCACATACCATGCCCCAATGAAAACTCACCCAATCACCAGGCTTTAAATTCTTGATAAAGCTTTTTCCTTTATAATCTATTTCAATTTTTTTATTTATTAGTATTTTACCTAAAGATAATTTATTGTTATTAATTATTAAATTTCTCGTAGTTATTATTAGATATTTAATTTTTGATATTTGATATTTTATGACTTGTCCCCAACTTATCCTACATTCATCCATAGTTTCCAACGTGTGATTAGAATTAATATTTCCCGTTCTTTTGAAAATATTAAAAACATGAAAACTATGATGGGGTATAACCGGTAAAGAAAAAATTTTATAATTTATTTTTTTATCAAGCAATAACTTTTCTTTTAAAAAACTTGGATAAATAGTGGAAACATTTTTTAGAAATGAATTTCCAAGCCAATATGCTTCAACTACTCGCTCATCAAATGGATCTTTTATTTTATTTGCATAAGCGATTAGTTGTAAATAAGAATAAAGTGTTTCAAATTCTTTTAAAATATGAGTTACTTCGGAATCGGCAATATTTTCTTTTAAATGATCAATCAATGACTTATTTTTATCCGGACCGCAATAACCAAAGTAGTTTGGAGCAACACTGTAGCGAGCGCACAAGAGAAGACCTTTATTATCCATTAATTGATTTTTTTAATGGTTTGAGTGAAAAAATAATGAAAATAGTAGCTGCTAATATTATAGTAGATGAAATAATGTCGTTGGGTAAAATTTTTACTCCGGCAAAACTTCCATTTAAAATATTTCCTACAACTACTGAAAAGGTTAAAACTAAAGTAACTAAGCTAACTGGAGCAAATTTAAGAGCTTTGTACCAGAAAAAAACATAAAATGACAAAATTGTTCCACCAACTAAAATAATTGTTAGTTGTTGATTGTTAATTGTTAATAAAACATTAAGTTTTCTTGTGAATAAAACACTTAGTAAAAGAAAGGATGAACCGATTACCATCCGTGACAAAGCAGCAAGTTCCGAAGAAATATTTTTTAACACTTTTTTTGCAATGATATTTTCCATTGACCAAAGTAAAGTTGCGGCCAGTATCATTATTTCTCCTTGACCCAAATGAAATGAAAATTTCGCAAAATAAAAATTAGCAAAAATTACCAAAAGAAAACTAAGCCAATATTTCCAGTTCAATTTTTCTCTCAAAAAAACCAGCGCTAACAAACCAACCCAAATAAATAATGTTTTATGAATTAAATTGGCTATAATGGCCGAATCTACCATTTTCAATCCGGTAAAAAACAAAAAAAATGGAATTCCGCCGCCAAAAATACCAATAAATAATAACTTAATAAAATCATGTTTTTTTATCTTTTTTAATTCTTTTCTTTTACCTAATAACCAACCCGCCTGCCATCGCCTGCCGGCGAAGCCAATGGCGGGCAGGTAACCAATCACTAATAATCCGGCCGCAACCATATTTCTTGAAGTAGTAAGAATAAGCGGGTCAATCTTTGTGACGGAGATTTTGGAGTAAAAAATCGCAATTCCGGAAATAACCGAGGCAATAAATGCAAACAATATTCCTTTTTGGATATTATTTTTCATAGTTCGACTTTATTCATAATAAATAATTCAACCTCGCTCACTATAAATTAGTTAATTTTTTTAACTATTAAATTCCCATAAACCAAAACTTCATCGTCTTTTTTTATCTTACCAATTTTTTCATCATAAAAAGCCTCAATCCCACTATTCATGAGAACTTTTTTATTTTTAATCCTTTTCACAGTACAAGGTTTTAAGTAACACATTTTTATTTCTTGGGCCGTAATCGTCCCGCTAAGCGTGACGAACGAGCCCTTAGGATAGTTCTTTCTTTTTTTCTTCAAACTCCTTTTTGTTGATTTCTCCCCTGGCGTAACGCTCTTTGAGAATATCAAGAGGAGTTTTATCCTCTTTACTTTGTCCTGAATGGGCAAGATAACGGATCAAAGCAACTACGCCAAGAATTATAAGAACCCAGAATATAATCATAAAGAACCAGCCTAAGATTCCAAATCCCCAGCCCATCATATTGCCCCAACCACCATATCCCATCATAGAATTTTCACCTCCCTTCGTCCTGGTATCACAACCGCTTGATCTTTTACCAAGCGCTATATGCATCTGTTTCTCTCCCCCCTCACCCATCATTCGAACCATCATATTGTTCATCACCTCATGAGATGGCCCTGCCATCTGCCCCATAAAATACTCACCAAGCGCTGCATAGTCGTCATTGGTAAGGTCTTTGCACTCAAGTTGTTTGGCTTGGAATTTATTCCAGATTTCTTTTCCTTCCGCTTCTTCACGAGCAGTATGGTTATCTTGAGCGGAAACAATTGAACGAGTGGGAAGTAATAACAACGTAAATAGTACAATTATTCCTATAATTGCATTTTTTTTCATACGATATTTTATCTTAAAATGTTAAAACCTTGTCATAATTGGTTATTAAATTGTATAAATCTGCTATTCCTCCCACAGGACATTCTTTGCTGTTTTTTTGTTTCCTAAAGTTCATGCATGTTTCGCAAGCAATGATTTTTGAGTTGTCCGATTGAAGAAATTTTTTAACCTGTTCTTTTATATTAAACTGTGTGGGGCTGCTTTTTTCGTATTCAACACCTTCACCGAACAGGAATACAGTTACAATATCTCCTTTGTTTAAGGCTATGTTAGCTAATCTCAATGCGTTCCAGTTAGTTTCAGAATGGCTTGTTGAAAGAATTATGGCAAGTTTCATAAATATTTTATTTTAAATTAATAATATGTTTATTATACGCTTGTAATCATGAATAAATTGTGAAGATTAAATATCATTTTTTCGTTTTCTTTAAGAAGCTGTTTGAAAATTATGGTGAAACAGCTTTATAAAAGCCTGTAATGGAAACTAATTTCTATGATTAGGTTCGGTTTTCAAACATGCTTTAACATTTTTTTCACCAAGAGGTCAAAGTCGGATATGTAGTTTTTGTCCTGTACTTTTTTGTATTCCTCATATTCTCCGAGCGCCAGTGATTCTGCAACTTCGTGAGATATTTTTCCTGCGTTGGTTAAAATTTCATATTCACTAAACTTCAAAAAGGCATTCAGTTTTTCTATCCAATCTTTCATTGTCATTGCTTTTCCCCTTGCCGCCTGCATTTCCGCATGGTCCAGATACATATTACCGATACGATTAAGATGAGCCAATTCTTTTTTGTCTAAATAATTTTTAGCAATTATCACATCGCTTGGCATAATCTTACCTTGCGGAGATTTACGCCATGAAGTCAACCCCATTTTGTCTTTCTTGCTACTTGCTCTATTGGTAATTATTTCTGCGGCGGTTTCTCCTGTGATCGCAAAATGAAGTTTATTTTGGACTGTGGCAAAAAATTGTTTGCTTTCGTATGTTTTTGGTGAATAGTCAATAGATGTTGCATAAATATCAGTAATTTTTTGATATATCATTCTTTCACTTGTGCGAATGTCTTTGATTTCTTCGTAAAGTTCATCAAAATATCTGGTGCTAAAACGGGAACCGTATTTAAACCTGTTACTATCTAACACATAGCCTTTGCGGATATAGCTTTTGAGAATTTTTGTCGCCCATTGACGGAATTGTGTCCCTCTTTCGGAGTTGACACGATACCCAACAGCGATTATAGCCTCTAATGAATACATTGCGGTATTTCTTTTAATTTCTCTATCACCTTCTTGTTGAACTTGTAAGAAATCCTTACACGTTCCCTTTTGATTAATTTCCCCTTCTAAGTAAATATTTTTCAGATGCTGTGTTATATTTTGAGATGTTGTGTCAAAAAGTTCAGCCATTTTCTTTTGGGTGAGCCAAATGTTCTCTTCGACATACAACACTTCAATATTCACCGACCCATCGGACGATTGATAAAAAGTGATTTGATTATCTGGTATTTTTTTCATAGTTTTATTTTAATTTTTTTATTGGTCAGTTATTTATCATGTTCATGAACCTTTTTAAAAACATTGCCAATCCTCCGCCAAAGGCGATGAATAACTCTCGTTGGTTTACCATATTCTCTTAGTCTTTCAAATTCAGAAACAACCCTTTGGTCACGATTACCAACATATTGCTCTATTTCCCTTTTAGATTTCCCATTTGCCTTTTCTCCACTTTTCATTAGATTCTTCGCCGAATCAAGCAATGATATTGTATCTGTAAATTCTTTAGTGAAATGGGTATTTGTTTCTCTGTTGCAGACCTCACAAAACCTAGTTTGTTTTACAGAACCGCAATGCTTACAAAGCATACTAGTTTCTGATTTTGAATTTTGCATTTTAAATTTTTAGTCAAACTTCTCCTAATTTTTTGCTGATTAATTCATTTTGAATTTTCTTTAAATAAAAAGCATAAGCATAGGAACTTTTTTTGTTACCGAACTTGTCTTTGATAAAAAGATATATCAAACCATATTTGCCAATACTATTTATAGTATAAATTTTGTTTATCCTTCCTTTATAGTTTCCAATATATTTTACTTTATCGCCTTTCTTTAACTCCTGCGTTTTAATTGATTTCCAACATCTTTTTTCAATTTCGTCGCCTATCATTGCACTCGCAATACGAAAACTTTTTGATTTCAGATTTAAACCTAATATTTTTCCATAATCAATTTGTTTATTTGTGGCCTTTTTTATCGACATAATTATTTTTATTTTGTTGACCAATTAGTTATTTTTTACCTAATTTTCCATTTTTTCTATACCCCTTGACTTTCGGGATTGTTTCGGTTTATGATATAATTAATAATGAAAAATGTCAATACGTTAATAACTCCTAAACAAAAAAAGGTTTTAGATTTTATCACTTATTTTTTTCAAAAAAAAGGATATGCTCCATCTCTTGAAGAAATAAAATCCCATCTTAAATTAAAAGCCATATCAACGATACACGAGCATATCGAGACTCTAAAAAATAAAGGATATCTGAAAAAAGAAGAAAATCAACCAAGAGGAGTAATTCCTATTGAAAAACATTTAAATACTATTGAGATACCATTGATTGGAACTATCACAGCTGGCGAACCAATTGAAGCCCTTCAAATTCCTGACGAAACAATAACTATAACTCAAGGTCTATTAGGAAATCCAATTAATTATTACTCACTTAGGGTAAGAGGAAACAGTATGGTTGATGAAGGAATATTCGATGGTGATATAGTAATCATCCGTAAGCAACAAACCGCAGATAATGGTCAAACCGTGGTTGCTATTATTGACGAAAATCAGGCAACTTTAAAAAAATTATATCGAGAAAAAAATAGAATCAGACTTCAACCTTCAAATCCTAGCTTATTTCCAATTTATCGAGATGAAGTAGAAATAAGAGGTGTTATTGTTGAGATAATAAGAAAGTTAGACTTTCCCTCTGAAAGAAGAATAACAAAAGACACAAAATATAAAAGAAGGATTGATTATTCATGGGACTATAGGGGTGAAAAAACAAAATCATATACCCATGGTTTACACACTTATCCTGCAATGTTTATCCCCCAAATTGCTAGAAGATTAATTGAAACATACAGTAATAAAGGAGAGACGATATGTGATATATTTTGCGGTTCAGGAACAGCATTGGTCGAAAGTAGATTGCTTGGAAGAAATGCCTATGGAATAGACCTAAATCCTTTTGCTATTTTTTTAGCAAAAACAAAAACAACGGAAATTAATCCGTCAAATATTAATAAAACATACTTTGATCTTCTTAATAAAGTCAGATTGATTAAAGATAATGAAGTGGAAAAACCTATTTTTTGAATATAGATTTTTGGTTTAAAGAACAAGTAGTAGTTCAACTCGCAAAGATTAAAAAAGCGATTAAAGAAATCTCTGATGAAAAAGTTAGAAATCTTTTTATGGTTGCTTTTAGTCAAACTGTCAGACTTGCATCAAATACAAAAAACGGTGAATTTAAATTGGTAAGGATTAAAAAAGAAAAACTAGATAATTACAATCCCAATGTTTTAGAAATTTTTAGAAAACGTGCAGAAATATGCATCGCTGGAATGACAGATTTCTATAATAGCGTAGATAAAAACACATGGACAAAAATTATCTTTGGCGATTCATCAAAAGATAATGGTATTAAAGAAAATAGCATTGACTGTATTGTCACTTCCCCACCATATGGTGATAGCAGAACTACAGTAGCATACGGTCAATTTTCAAGACTTTCTGCTCAATGGATAGATATATTTGAAGATCCAAATAAAGCTCCAGGTGTTGATAATGAACTTTTAGGAGGCAAACCCACAAAGGATTTAGAACATGAATTAAAATCTGAATATCTAAAAGATGTCATTAAGAAAGTCCGTGAACAAGATGAAAAACGAGCTAAAGATGTACTTAGTTTTTATCTTGGATTAGAAGAATATTTAAAACAAGCTTATAAAATTTTAAAAATTAACAAATATTTCTGTATTGTTATTGGTAATAGACTAGTTAAACAAATAAGAATTCCGACTGATTTTATTATTGCAGAATTATGTGAAAATATTGGTTTCACCTGTGAAGATATTTTTGTTAGAAACATACCTGGTAAAAAAATGCCTAGTAAGAATTCCCCCACTAACATCGTCGGAGCATTAGAAGAAACTATGATGAAAGAAAGTATTGTAATTTTAAAGAAAACTTAGGCCGCATTCACTAATAACATGATATCTTATTTCATAGGAGATGCGGCACAAAGGGTCGTATCCGTAAATAATAGACCCGACCTAAAATAACAAAACATTCTCCTGCTTTTGTATTTTCTTTTCAACTACCCTCTTTTTAATCCATAGTTTTTCGGATCCTGTTTAAAATTATAAAGATAACAGCAGTTTTTAAAAGCTAAATCAGCAAATTGAAAATTGTTTCCGGCAACAGCGACCCTGCTTTGTTTTATATCT
>Ga0210017_1002380_pt1 | contig 16114 bp, 16 predicted proteins | sample CryGeyCG2014_020_FD_183966 | JGI IMG/M metagenome (GOLD analysis project Ga0210017, IMG submission 183966) | Groundwater microbial communities from aquifer - Crystal Geyser CG08_land_8/20/14_0.20 (SPAdes) (version 2) | ecosystem: Environmental > Aquatic > Deep subsurface > Groundwater | place... | reverse complement strand
TCCGAGCTGATTCCAATTTAGAGATTTTCTCTATAGCGGACATCAGAGGACCAATTCAGGAAAGAATTCCTTTTCATTCTTTCCGTCTGTATTATAACAAATTTATCTGCTTTTGTCAATATGACAACTCCCCTCCCAAAAACAGCGGTTTTTATTTATTTACGACTTGCGATGTCATTCACTTCGTTCATTTTGTGCTGATACGTTTAAAACGAATAAATAAAAATTGCCCCGACCGCGGTCGGAGCAATTTTTATTTACAATCCAAATATCTTTGTAAAAGGTTTTATTATTGTGCCGAATAAATTATTGGAGTTCATAGTCGCGGGAGCGGGTTCGGGTTGAGGCGCGGACTCTGAAGGAGGCGGCGGGGCGATGTTTTCAGTCCCAGACTGCATCATTGGCTGTTGCGGTTGTATTTGTTGCATGGGCGCTTGTTCTCCTTGTGGCATCATTGGCTGTTGTTGATATTGCCCTCCTTGTTGAGTTTGAATAAATTGGCCAGGCTGATTTTGCGGAGCCATTCCAGGACTTGTTCCTGGAGCCGAACCAGCCGGCGTCATTTGCTGTTGATACTGCTGATATTGCTTTTCTATTTGTTGTCCTTCCAAGCCTTGCGTTCCGGGCTGCATATTTTGCGTACCAGGCCGCATCGGCGGTGATTGGAATTTTTGACATTCTTCCTGATGAGTTTCACAATATGATTTACATTCTTCGGCCCCTTGACATCCGCCAGGACCTCCCTGTATTTGTTGCGGCATCGCTTGAGTCGGACCGAAATTCTCCCGTTCTTGTCCCGGTTGCATTGTTCCTCCCTGCCCCGGCGTCATTCCTTCCGATTGTTTAGGTTTAAAACCTTCAAAACATGTACGCATTTTTTCGCCAATTTCTTGCGAGGGCATTACTGACCCGCTCTTTATTTTTTCTGCCATTTCAACCCCAAACGCCGAACTAAGACATTCACTAACTTGCGGAGGCATATTGGTAAATGCTTGCTTCATTTGCTGTTTCCCCTGCTCCATTTTTTGCAAATCTTTTTGCGACATCATTCCATTGTCTTTAGCAAAATTCATGCAAGTTTCCTGATTTTCCGGAGTATTGCAAAAAGCTTCACATTCAGTTTTGCTCTTACAGTCTCCCGGACCTTTACCTCCTGTCCTACGCATTCTATCGGCATCTTCTTTCTTCATCATTCCCGTAGCTTCGCCAAATTTAATACACTCTTCAATATGAGCGTCTTGCGAACAATAATTTTGACATTCTTCTTCACCCCTGCAAGCGGGCGGTTTAATCCCCCGCTTTATCGCGGAAAGCATTTTTTGCGCGTTCTCTTGTTCTTCTGGGGGCATCAAACCGGCTTCAATTGAAAAATTCATACATTCTTCCATATGGTCGGAAGAAGAACAATAATTATCGCATTCTTTTTTGCCATTACATGCCGGCGGCTTGACGCCCTTTTTTATGGCCGCCAAAACTTTTTGCGATTCTTCAAGCTCTTTTCCCGACATTAATCCGTTTTGCTGCGCAAACGTAATACACTCTTCCATATGGCCGGACTCACTGCAATATTTATCGCAAGAATCTTTTCCGTCGCAACCGCCCGGGCCAATCATTCCGATTTCCTTAAATTTTTTAGCCATTGCCAATTCCTTGGCGCTCATCAAATTATTTTTTTCCGCGAAAGACAAACAAGCGTCTATATTTTTAGAATCATCGCAATATGCCTTACAGGCCTGCTTGCTTTGGCAATTACCCAATTCTTTTACGGGATATTGAATGCTATCAAGTGGACTCTGTTGCCCCTGCGCCATCGCCGAACCGATAACGGCGCCAGAAATTATTACAGAACAAATTAATATTGAAACGCTTAAAAATTTTTTATCCATGTTTTATTTTAAATTAATTATTGAAATGGATTTGTTTTTATATCAGAAAAAGGATTAGTGTTTGAAATTCCCTCTGCCACATTGTCTATCACCGCCGAAGTATCCATGTTCGGCAAAACGCCTTTTGAAGCGCTTTCTGTTATCGCTTGCGCCGCGTCAACGGCATTTTCCAAAGCAGCCGATTCTTCCGCGGCCGGCGATAAGTAATTTTGCCAATAAAAATATCCAGCCACTCCCAATATGACTAAAACAACGGCGATTAATATAAAGATGTTCTTCTTTTCCATATTTATATTATAGCATATTTAAAATACCAAAGGTGGATAACTTTAAAGTAAAGTTGTATAATATTTTCATGCAATTAGTATATTAAACACAGCTGATTTTTGGTCTTAGCGCTTTAAAATGTTAATAGACGACGTAAAAATAAAAGTTTCTTCGGGAAAAGGCGGCAAAGGCGCCGTGGCTTTTAATAAAAAAGTTTTTTGAATCCTGCCGTATTAACCCAATAATTACTTTTCCTTGTTTTTAACGCCTTAATTAAATCAAAATATTGATTTTGGATTTTATTTTTAACAGATTTACTCTTATGGATTTTACTATTGTTAATCAATGCGTTTGAATGAATTCCGTCAAGAAAAGAAACAAAATGGTGCTTGCTCGAAAATGGCCTATTTTTAACCAAATCAATTAATTCCAAAATTTGTTTATTTTGTTCGCCTCCTCCGGTATTTAAATGTTTCGCCTCTATAAAATAAATATCTGAATTCATTTTGACAACTAAATCCAAGGTTTTACCCTGAGTATTTTTACCAATATTTATGTTAAATTTTTTCTTTAAATTTTTATTGGAAAAATCTCCTGATTTGGAAAATTTAGCCACGCATTTTTTATTTTTATCAAAATCTTTAAAAGTTTTTACTTTAACGTATCCTTTGCCTTCTAAAATTTTAACTAGCTTGTTTTCGCCGGCATGACCCTTTTTTCTAGACGCTTCCTTATCTATTAACGCCTGAATCCACTCAGAAGGAACAATATCGTTTAATTTTCTTTTATCCAAATATAAAAACGTAACCTCTTTTAAAAGAATTTTATCATTATAAACTTCTTCAATTTTTGAGTCGCAAGCATTTATAAAAGCTCCGAATTCGGAATAATTGGCGCGTTTGCCCAATTCTTTTTGCAGCTCTCCTAATAGTTGTTCAATTATTTTCTCTGATTTATTTTTGTTTAATGTTTCTTTGATTGCTATCAATTTATGCTTGATTACTCTTGTTTTATTTGCGTAATCGGTTAAATCTTTGTCTTCGTTAACAAACATATAATTATAATCCAAGAATTTCTCCGGATTTTTTACGCAAAATTCTAATAATTTAATATTGTCCATAATTTTTTACGCGAATAATGATTCTTGTTTTTGCTTTAAAATATCGTTTAAATATAAATGATTTATAAGCTTGTAAACAAAATCAAACGATATTCTTTTCCTGTCGTTATCTCTATAATTGGTTAGAAACAAAGAAAGATAATCTTGCCGCAATTGATTAATTTTTTTATTAAATAAATCCATCATTAACTTTTGTTCCTCAACGCTAATGCGCTTGTCAAAAACCAGTTGAACCATATGGCGGGACGACTCTTTGCTTATAAGACATTTAACATTATAATCGTTTATATTTTCAATGGCTATTTTTCCTTTTTCCGTGCCGCTGTCAATCGCTTTAAGAAGTAAAATGTTTGAATTTAGAAATTCATACATATCGTTTGATATTTTTACTTCCACAAATTTTTTTACATGCGTATACGCGGCTTTTATTTTTTTCTCGCCCTTCCCGTTTTCAATGTCCTTTTCAACTAATCTGTGAACTCCTAAATAATTCTCTTGTTTTTTTATTTCATTCAAAAATTCGCCTCCGATAATCCAATTGAATTTTTTCTCAAGTTTGATATAAATATCTTTATTTTCGGGGAAAACATGAGTTTTTATTTCAAAAAAATCCGGCTTAATTTTCTTTTTGTAATAAAACGCTACGACATTATAGGTCGTATCGGTAAAAACCCTATGCTTAAAATAATTCATTTCCACTATTTGGAATTTTGAAAGGAACAGATTCCTGATTTTCAAAGAATTTTCCGCGGACAAAAAATTTATCGGGACAATAACAATTCCCTCTTCGCTATCCATAATCGCCGAAAACGATATTTGATACAAATCTTCAAAGTCGGAATTATTAAAATATTTTTCTTTGGTGATTTTATCGGCTTTATTGACATTAAGATATGGAGGGTTTGTTAAAACGAATTTATATTTTTTGGGATTATTTAAGCTATCATTATAAAAGATATTTTTATTGTCAATTAAATTCTTATCAATGTCCAATCCGATTATTTTTTTAGCTTTTTTATTTCTTGCCCAATTTAACAAATCTCCGCCTCCCGCAAAAGGGTCGGTAATTATTTTACCTTTTACGTATTTATCCAAATTCTGCAATATATAATCTGAATTTGTGGTAAAAAATTGCCCCAATTGCTTCTTGCTCATATTTAAAACTATACAACAATATTGCCGGAAAATTAAGTGTATATCCTGTCTAACCAGTGAAAAAAATGTTATAATATGCCTAAATGCTAATAGACGATGTAAAAATAAAAGTTTCTTCGGGAAAAGGCGGCAAAGGCGCCGTTGCTTTTAATAAAAATTTGATGAGTTTGGGGCCCACGGGAGCAACCGGTGGCAAGGGCGGAAGCGTTTATGCCGAAGCCATAGCCGACTTAAGCGCTCTTAATCAATTCAGATTCAAGAAAATTCTCTCCGCCGAAGACGGCCAAGAAGGCAGAAGCCAATTCAGAGACGGCCAAGACGGAAAAGATTTGATATTAAAAATTCCCGTCGGCACGCTGATTCATAATTTAACCACTGGAAGCGAAATTGAATTGATAAAAATCGGCGAACGCGCTCTTTTGGCGAAAGGCGGAAACGGCGGCAGGGGCAATTTTCATTTTCGTTCTTCCCTAAACACAAGCCCGAAACAATTCCAGCCCGGCCTTCCAGGAGAAGAGTTTGATTTCAGACTTGAATTAAAGCTTATCGCCGATATCGGCTTTGTCGGGCTTCCAAACGTGGGAAAATCCAGTCTGTTAAACGCGCTGACAAATGCCAAAAGCAAAGTGGCAAATTACGCTTTTACCACGCTTGAACCGAATTTAGGCGTTTATTACGAACTGGTCTTAGCGGATATTCCCGGATTGATTGAAGGTTCTTCTCAAGGAAAAGGCCTGGGCATAAAGTTCTTGCGCCATATTGAACGGACAAAAATAATTTTTCATTTTATTTCCGCCGAGTCCCCTGACCCGCGCAAAGATTATAAAACCATAAGAAAAGAGCTTAATTTATACAACAGCGAGCTTCTTAAAAAACAAGAATATTTATTCTTAACCAAAAGCGACCAACTCGCGCCAAAAGAATTAAAAGTTAAGCTTTCAATTTTAAAAGGAATAAATCCGAAAGCCATAGCCATATCTATTTTAGATGACGAAAGCGTTTATGAAGTTAAAGAAATTTTAAATAAAATTAAAGCTGAAAAATAACCTAATTTTTCACATATAACAAATTGTTGACGATCGACAATATTTTGTTATATCGCGTAGAGTCATAATTTGTCACGATTTGCGGATAAAAATAAAAGTGGCCATTATCTCCTCCCTCTGTATGGACTGAATTTTTTATGTCCTGTAAATTTTTTATTTTTATTGAAATTGCTTCTGCTAAAACGAGACTCTGTTTTTTCACGTATCAAATCACTTTTCCTAAAGGGAGGAAGTTGGGGAAGTTTCGAAAGAGGCAATGTTGCCCTAATAAGCCGTTCTATTCCTTTCACTTTCCCGCGCTGGTCGGGCGTGGCAAAAGAAATTGCATGCCCGGCAGCGCCTATGCGCGCTGTTCTGCCGATGCGATGAACGTAATCTTCAGAGCTCTGCGGAAGGTCATAATTTAAAACAAGCTCAATTCCCTTTACGTCTATCCCCCGCGCGGCGATATCCGTTGCCACAAGAATTCGATATTTGCCATTTCTGAATCCTTCAAGCGCTTCTTGCCGTTGTTTAAGAGAACGATTTGAATGAAGTTCTATAACGGTATGCCCCATTGAACGAACATTTAAAGCTATTTTCCGCGCCGCGAATTTTGTTTTTATAAATATTAAAGCGGAACCGCGATATTCATATAAAAGTTTTTCCAAAAGTCGGGGTTTATCGTTTTTTTCCACAAAAAAAAGTTCCTGAGTGACTTTTTCCGCTGTAGTTCCCGAAGGGGCGATTTCAACGCGTAATGGAAGTTTCATATTCGCTTGCGCAATAGCAATAATATCTTTCGGCATTGTCGCCGAAAAAAGCAAGGTTTGTTTTTCCCGGGGAACCGCCTGAAGTATCAATTTTAATTGCGGGGCAAAGCCCATATCAAGCATTCTGTCCGCTTCGTCAAGTGTGAGCACGTCAACCGATTTAAGCGAAATAGTTTTTTGCTCCAAATGGTCGATTATTCTTCCCGGAGTGCCTATTATAATTTGCGGATTATTACGAATACCCCGAATTTGATGACGAATTGGTTCGCCTCCAATAAGAACAGCCGTTCTCACGCCGAGAGGCGTCCCAAATTTATGGAAAACTTCGTCTACCTGAGAAGCAAGCTCTCTTGTTGGTAACACCACGAGGCCTTTTTTACCGCTAAGCGCGGCTTGAATCATCGGAATCGCAAAAGCAAGCGTTTTCCCCGTGCCTGTTTGAGCAACACCTATCATATCTTTTCCTTCTATAGACGATGGGATAGATTTTTCTTGAATTGGAGTAGGAATTTTAAAGTTAAATTTATCAAGTATTTCCAATATATTTGGAGCGATGCCGAGATTGTAAAAACCGGAAGATTTATTCATAGGAAGTAAAATTGCTATTGTAATTGAATGCCTAAAAGTTCAACCTCAAAAATTAAAGTTGAATTTGCCGGGATTAATCCATCGCCAATGTTTTGATCACCGTAAGCGAGCGCCGGCGGAATAATAAGCTTTCTTTTACCGCCAATTTTCATTCCTGCGACTCCCTCATCCCAGCCCTTAATAACTTGTCCCGTTCCTAAAACAAACGAGAACGGCTGGTTTCTATCATAAGAACTGTCGAATTTTTTACCGTCAAGTAAAGTGCCGACATAATTTACGCTAACCACATCTCTGGCTTTCGCTTCCGCGCCCGTCCCAACAACTTCATCTGTTATTTGTAAATTATTTTCCAAAGTTTTATTTTCCATTTGATTTTGATTATTAATGCTATTGCTTAAATTTGCTTCTAACTTTTGATTTTCTTTTTTATTCCCAGAAGAAAAATGAATGCCGACCAGAGCGGTAACGATTACCACAAAAACCAACAAAATGGTTAAGTTTTTACTCATAAATAATACTTTACACCAATTTGAATTAAATTACAAATAAAAAATCCCCGGGCGGTGGAAAACCTGACCCGGGGACGTGAAACACATTATAAAAATTTGAATTTGTACAACACTACAGCAATTGAGCGACCAATTTGGAAAACTCGGACCTTTCACCCATTCGGAGGGTTATCGTTCCGAAAACTTCTTGCCCTTTGAATCTTTCGATAACATGCGTAAGGCCATTGCTGACGGAATCAAGATACGGCGTATCAAAATGCATTCGCCGTAACCCGCAAATTGATGTCTTTGCTGATAAGGGCGATTTTTTCATATCGCGTTCCAGATTCAGTTTCCCATTGAAGCGCCGTGGCGATGATTCTGTTATCATTCGTTTTTTCCATGCCCGGCATGAACTTTTTAAAGCTTTTCTCGGTGCCATTGCAGTCAACAACGATCACTCCATCTCTTTAATCAAAAAAGCGCTCCGGCATTAATCGGGGCGCTTTGTTAAAACTAATTTTTCACCTCTCTTCTTACTCGCTTTCTCTCAATTTCAGTAAGAAGTATTTTTCTAATACGAACGCTTTTCGGCGTGACTTCAACCATTTCATCGTCGCCGATGTAATTCAAAGCGTCTTCAAGAGTAAGAGTAATAGGCACTTCAAGCTGGTCATGAAGCCCTTCGTTTTTGGCTCTAAAGTTTGTCAGCTCTCTTGTTTTGCAAACATTTACGGGAACATCGCCGGATTTGGCGTTTTGGCCGACAACCATTCCTTCGTAAGTAGGCACGCCGGCGCTCATAAAGAGCTTTCCCCTGCCTTGCGCGGCAACCAAGCCAAAGTTATTGGAAACGCCCGTTTCAGTCGCCACAATTGAACCGCGAGTCTCGGACCTAATTTCGCCTTTATATTCTTCATATCCTAAAAAGATGCTGTTCATTATCCCCATACCCTTGGTGCTGGTTAAAAATTCTCCGCGCGAACCGATTAAGCCCCGCGTCGGTATGGCGAAATCCATATAAACTATCCCCTGGTCAACGCGCATTTCTTTCATTATGCCGAAACGTTTGCCCATCATTTCAATAATTGTCCCGGAATATGCCTCAGGCGTTTCAATAGAGACAAGCTCCATAGGTTCCATTTTCTTCCCATTTGTTTCCTTGAAAATAACATGGGGCTTGGAAACTTCAAGCTCAAAACCCTCCCGGCGCATCTTTTCAATCAAAATAGCCAAATGCAATTCTCCCCTTCCGGAAACAACCCAACGGTCGGTTGTTTCGCCCGGAGCGACTGAAAGCGCGACATCGGTTTCAAGCTCATGTTCAAGTCGTTCTTTTAAATTGCGCGAAGTGGTAAATTCTCCTTCTTTGCCTTTAAACGGCGAGGTATTCACGCCAAAAGTCATTTTGATGGTTGGTTCGTCTATTTGAATTGTCGGCAAAGCGATTGGATTTTTCGGGTCGGCAATAGTTTCACCAATTGAAATATCGGGAATTCCCGCCACCGCCACAATGTCTCCGGCATCCGCCTCTTCAACGTCAACTCTGTTCAAACCGTCGAAAAGCATAACCGAACTTAACTTGAGCTGTTTTATTTCGCCATTGCGATTGATATGCGCTATAGTTGTCCCTTTTTTTAAAACTCCGGAATAAAGCCGGCCTATCGCAATTTTACCCTTATAATTGTCGTACGCCAGATTGACCGTCAGCATTTGCAGAGGTTTTGATTCGTCCACTACCGGCTCGGGAATATATTTTATAATAGTCTCAAAAATAGATTCCACGTTTTCCATTTTCTCAAGATTCGGTTCATATCCGGCTTTGCCCGAAATCGCCGAAGCGTAAATCACCGGAAATTCAATTTGCGATTCACTGGCGCCGAGTTCAAAAAACAAATCATAAGTGGCGTTTAAAACCCATTCCGGCCTGACGTTCGGCTTGTCTATTTTGTTTATTACCACGATTATTTTGTGACCCGCCTGAATGGCTTTTCTTAAAACGAATTTCGTTTGCGGCATCGGGCCTTCTTTGGCATCAATAAGTAAAAGCGCGCCGTCAACCATGCGCATAATGCGTTCAACTTCTCCTCCGAAATCAGCATGCCCGGGAGTATCAACAATGTTTATTTTTATATCACGGTATTTTATTGAAGCGTTTTTGGAAAAAATGGTGATTCCTCTTTCCCTTTCAAGTTCGTTTGAATCCATAATAAGTTCTTTCGGGGCGTCGGTTTTCATTTTGAAATTTTCTGATTGCTTCAAAAGAGCGTCCACCAAAGTGGTTTTTCCGTGGTCAACATGAGCGATAATGGCTATATTTCTTATATTCATACACTAAAAATGCCCTAAGGGGCGTTTAATAAACATTAACATAATAGATTGATAAATTCAACGCTTTAAAGTTTTTAAAAAGATTTACGCCGCCGCGTTTTTCATCACTTATGCCATTTTTGAAATGGCAAAAAACTTTTTCCCCAAAAGCTATAAATTGAATGAATAAGGAGTAAATGAATAAATCTTTTCCTGCCTGCCGCCCTGCCTGCCGGCAGGCAGGCCCGCCTGCCGATTTTCAGCTCGGCTAAATTATCTATCTATTTGTGATTAATGTCCAGTCAGACGATCGTCTAACTGGACATTTTTATAATTGAAGGATGTGGTTTGATTTTCGGATTTATTTGTAGATTCAGATGAATTCGTAGTTTGAGATTGCTGTAATAAAAAACAGGCAAGTCATAAGCCGGATTTTGTCTTGTCCCATACATAATTATGTGTGGGATGTAACGATAATTTATCTAGCCCTGAAATTACTCCCAGGGTCTTGCGGTATTCTCCGACCGAAGCCGAAGCACAACCTTGCACCCGATAAGGATTTAGCCGTTTCATTTCCGCTTTCTTATCTCTATGGCGAAATTAAGCCTGCTACGTTGAGATTGGGCCTTTCCAACTCTTTCGAATCGGAACGTTTCTGCTCGCACCTCTAGGATTACTCCCGACGGCTGTTAGCCGCTACCTTTTTATCCCGACGAAATGTCGGGAGGGTGTCCGGACTTTCCTCCACCACGCTAAGCGTGGCAGTAATCGTCTGACTTGCCGATTTTCTATATTATAACACAAATTTTAATAAAATCAAGGATGATTTTTATCCAATGGCGGGAAAAGATTTGTTTGCCACTCTTTACCTGTGAAATCCCAAATCCGCCGGATTGTCTTTGCCCGATATATGAATTATTGCTCCCCCGCCCTTCTCAAACTTTTTCCGTAGGTCCATTACCAAATCAATGAACTCAAAAAACTCGCGCGAAAAATTTTCTTCCTTCACACACCCTTTTGACCAATAATTAATTACCAGCTTGCTGTCGCCGAAAACTTTCTTCGCCTTTTTCTTGATGGCTATTTCCAAAGCAAATTTACACGCCAAAAGCTCGCCGTAATTATTTGTTTCTCCGCCCTTAAGAAGATATTTGCCGAATTTGTTAAGCTCTTTTTTAGGCAAAACATCGCTCAAAAAATTATTGCCGTTTTCATCAACCACGCTCACCTCAACTCCATTTCCCCTGCCGGTGCCGGCGTCAAAATAAATTCCGGGTTCAAGTTCTTTTTCGGAATCGTAATTCGCTCCTTTTTTAAGCCATTTTTCCGCTTCTTTTTTTTCGGCAAAACCTTTAAATCTCGCGCCTGTTTCCCCTTTCACCATTTTTTCGCAATCTTTCCAATTATCGGTTATCCCTTTCGCTCCGATTCGCGGGACAAAATAAGAATAATATTTGTTTTTCATAAAAACATGACGCTAATATGCTAATTTAATGCTAATTTACAAATTGCGAATAAATTTTAATAAAAATTCGCAATTCGCGTTATTGGCATATTATTCGCATATTGGCGTCATTTAAATCTTAACTAATTTTGCAAAAATTTTATGCGCCGCGCGCGCATCGTCCATCGCCGAATGCGGTTTGTCCTGTTTTACGCCGAAATAATTCGTTAATTCTTTGAAACTCAATGATTTTATCGCCGGGTCATTGCGAAGCTTAAGCCATGCTAAAGAAATAGTATCTAAACCTTTAAACCAAAATGTCGGTTCAAGACCGCACTCGTTTAAAGCTTTATGAATGTAAAACCAGTCAAAAACCAAATTATGGGCGACAAGTATCGTATTTTCCGTTTTCTCAAGGAAAGTTTTCATCGCTTCGCGTTGCTCGACGGCGTTTTCCCAATCGGCCGGATTATAGTGATTTATTTCGAGAGCCTTTTCTTCTGCGATTTCGATTTTCTTGGGTTTTATTTTTGCCTCCCATTCGTCCAAAACTGCAAGATTAAAAGCGCTCGCGCGGACAACCGCTATCTCAATTATTTCGTGCTCAAATTCCCTGCCGGTAGTTTCGGTATCTATAAAAGCCAAATCAAAATCCTTAAAGTTGCCATAAATATTCTTGTTCATCCCACACATAACTTACACAATCAATGAGTTACATAGCCTTTCTTTAAGGCGACGCAAACCTTGAACGTGTAGCTTTAATGATTTTTCTCGATTAAACGCATCTTTTTTTGAAAATATATGCCTCGCAATATATCAATCTCCAAGGCGCGTATTTCTTGGTATGATATGACTTCCCTTGATTATGTATTGCTAATCTCTTTTTTAAATCAGATGCGCAACCCACATATAAACTTTTATTCTTTAATGATTGTATTAAATATACACAATACATAATCAGTGTAAGTTATGTGTGGGATTAATTCTATCTTATTGTGGGGTTCATCCTATTTTATCGTCCTCCACGGAATTTGTTGCCCGCCATCCAAAGAAAACCCCGCCGCCTGCTTGTGTCCTCCTCCTCCATATTTTTGCGCTAATTTTGAAACATCCACTCCCTTCAAAGACCTGAGAGAAACTCTGATTCCGCCATTTTTCAACGACCAAATTATAACTACCGAATTTTTTGTTTTTTTGAGCAAATATTCTCCCAGCTCCGAATTAAAAATCGGCGAATTCACAACACTGGCTTTTTTGCCCTCAAAAATCGCGTCTTCCGAATTTGAGGCGAGAATTTTAATAATCTTTTCCACAAAACCGGCAATCACTTTCCCTTTTTTCAGATATTCGGAAAATTTATTTTTATTTTCCATTTCGGAGATAACCTTATCCCATATCTTAAAATCCCTGGGCAACGCTTCCAAGAACGGTATTATTTCACGAGTATCTTTCAATTTAAAACTCCATAAATCTATATCTTCAACATATTCAATTAATTTAGGAATCTTTTTGCCGTAATGAAAATATTTCCAGCTCAAAACGCAACCGGCGCGTTTAATATCCCAAATGTACTCTTTTAAAATTTTAATAGTGTCTTTCTGGGTTATATGATGGTCTATCACAATCAATTTCTTGTTATTTTTTAAAATCGCCCTTGTTTCAGTTTCAGAATAACAGAAGTCAAGTATGTAAACTTCTTTATTTTTTAATCCCACAGGCATAGATTTGCCGAAATCAACCGCTAAATAATCCGCTTTATCGCCGAATTTTTTCCAGGCCGCCCAGGCGGCTCCAAATCCGTCTAAATCGTTGTGATATAGAATAACAATATTTTTCATATAGATATGATGCTAATATACTAATTAAATGCCAATTTACAAATTGCGAATCATTTATTATTCACTAGATGCGCTATTTTTTAAAATCCTTTTCGGACGTAAATATCTATCTCTAAAATTAACTAAAAGCCCCAGCTTTTTATTAAACGCCCTCAAATAACGCATAATCTGATAATATTCTTCACGAGATAAAACGTTCTTCGCTTTTATTTCTATAATAATTTTGTTTTCTATCACGAAATCGACCTTATTTCTGCCTTCCACTTCGCCATCAAAAGAAATAGGTAAAATCTTCTCTCTTTCGTAAACAATATTCAATTTTTTAAACCCACTTTCTAAAGCATCGGCATATTGTTTTTCATTACAATATCTGCCCAACTCATTATGTACCATAAAAAATACTCCATTTATTTTATACGACAAATCTGGATATATTAATTTATTAGTAATTCGCATTATTGGCATATCATTTGCATATTGGCATCATTCAAGGGCTGAAAGCCCAGGCAATTTTTTGCCGGCCAAAAATTCCAACATCGCTCCCCCGCCGGTAGAGATGAACAATTTTGAATTTTGCCTGCCCCGTAGCGAACTTGCCTGCCCCGTATAATTCCGAAGGAATTTGTTTGAGGTTCTGCTTCGGGGAATTTTAAATTTTGAATTTTGCGCCCTTAAAAGAGCGACTGTTTCTCCGCCACCGATAACGCTAAACGCCTTGCTTTCTAAAATCGCTTTCAAAATAGCCTCACTGCCTTTTTTAAATTTTTTGTCTTCAATATAGCCCATCGGGCCGTTCCAAATAATCGTTTTCGCTTTTTTTATTATTTCGGCGTAGTTTTTTCGAGTTTTAACGCCAATGTCTAAAATACTATCATTTTTAATAATTACATCAACGGGTAAAATTATTTTTGGAGATTTTAACAATTTTTTGCAAAAAATGAGTTTTTCTTTTTCATAAACCGAATTACCCATCGGCATTTTCTGCGCCGCAAAAAACGTATTGGCAATTCCGCCGCCGATTAAAAATCCATCCGCTTTGTTCCAAAAGTTTTTAATCAAACCGATTTTATCGGCAATTTTTATTCCGCCCAAAACAATAATTAACGGCTTTCTTGGATTTATCGCTTTGGATAAATTTTTAATTTCGCTTTCCAAAGAAAATCCCGCGTACGAAGGTAAAAATTTCGTGATCGCCTCAACCGAAGCATTTTTTCTGTGGCTCACGCCAAAAGCTTCGTTAACATAAAAATCTCCCAGTATTGCCAATCGCTTGGCGAATTTTTTGTCATTTTTTTCTTCGCCCGGGTTAAATCTCAAATTTTCCAAAAGAAAAACATCCTTTTTGAATCTTACGAATCTTACGAAGTTGAACTTCGTAAGATTCGTAAGATTATTAATTTTACTGAATTCAACAAAGCCAACCGGTTCTTTAAGCAATTTTGATAAAATTTTCGCAAAAGGCTTTAATGTGAAGTCTGAAGTTTGAAACTTGAAACTTGTAGTGTCCGGGCGGCCCCGATGGCTTAAAATTACAACCTTCGCTCCTTTTTTGGTTAAAAAATTGATTGCCGGCAAAACCGCCGCAATCCGCGGATGGATATTTTTTTCGGACAATTCCGCATTTTCAATATTAAAATCTGCCCTTAAAAGGCAAATTTTACCGGATAGATTTTTGGTTTTTAACGAAGAAAGATATTTCATATTGAGCGGGTGATGGGAACCCCGATAGTAAAAACTTCGTTTTACTACGGGACAGGTCGAACCCATTAATATTTTAACCTGAGCGGGATACGAGAATCGAACTCGCGTCTCTTGCTTGGGAAGCAAGCATACTGCCACTGTACTAATCCCGCAAATTTTCCCTAAATCCTAAATTCTAAATCCTTATTTCTTAATTATAACCGTTCCGTCTTTCCATTCAAAGCCTGGCAGGAAAATCATAATTTTTGCCTGTTTTTCCGCATTTGCCAACCATTGGTCAAAACTGCCATTTTCCAAGCGCAACCGAGCCTCTAAAATTTCCCTTCTCGCTTGCGGTTTTAAAAAATACTTCGTAAATTCGCTTACCGACAAACCGTAAAGCGTTTCTATTTCTTTTTTAATGTCTTTGCCTTGAATTGCGGCGGTAACGTTTTTATCTATTTGATTTTTTAATTCCGAACTTGAAAATATTTTCTTAAGCTCGTTTAAAATTAAAATATCCTCTATTAAAGCCTCAAGACCGGCGCGCTTAATCTCGTTTCTCACTTCCGAAGAATTGATTATATCGGTATTGCTTTTATTGTACGTTGAAATGGCTTTTGTATAATAGAAAACCGCCGAATTATAATTTTTATTAAAATCACCATAAATAACCGGTTGCCAACCCACAAAAGCGATCGGATACAATTTCGCGGAAAGGACAATTATTATAATTACCGCAACCGCGGATGATATCAAAATTATAAGTTTTTTTCTGTCCATAAATTTATCGACAACAGGAAAATAAAATCTTTACGGCACCACTATCATCATTTTTTCTCCCACTTCCTTATAATTAAATCTTGATTTGAATTCTTTTTCTAAATTTTCCGGATAGGAAAAATATTCTATGTTTGATTTCAAATTGGTATTTTCTTTGACGAGAGCCTCCATTCGCCCGTTTAAATCGTCCAAATCTTTTTTAAGGCCGTTGCTTTCTTTTAAAATTAAATAAACCTGCGCCGAAACGCCGATTAAAACCAGACATAGAATTATAATAATCGCGGGACGCGTCATTTTTTAACAACATGATGCTAATTTACAAATCTTATGCCAATAATGCTAATTGCGAATTTTTATTTAATACTTTATTCGCAATCTGTAAATTGGCATTACATTCGCGTATTTGCATCTCATTTTGATTATTTTAACAAATCTTTGAAGATTTTTACAGGGATTTCAACGCCCTCCGCCTTGCCTACCGGCAGGCAGGCCATTTTTAAAAGTTTCTTTTTCCCCCTTTTCTGCTTTTTCCAAAGTTTCATTTTTCTTGAACGGTCGCCTCCGTAAAGGTAGCCGGCAACGTCTTTTTTAAGCGCCGTAATCGTTTCCCTGGCGATTATCCGTCCGCCCACCACCGCCTGAATCGCCTGAGTAAATTGTTTTTTAGGCAAAAGCTCTTTCAATTTTTCGACCATTTTCCGGCTGATTGTCTCAACGTCTTTTTCGGGAATAATCCGGCTCAAACCATGCGCTACTC
>Ga0210017_1002376_pt1 | contig 16124 bp, 17 predicted proteins | sample CryGeyCG2014_020_FD_183966 | JGI IMG/M metagenome (GOLD analysis project Ga0210017, IMG submission 183966) | Groundwater microbial communities from aquifer - Crystal Geyser CG08_land_8/20/14_0.20 (SPAdes) (version 2) | ecosystem: Environmental > Aquatic > Deep subsurface > Groundwater | place... | reverse complement strand
AGAACTCCCGCACCAGAGCAAAGCACGGTGCGGGACTAATCCCGTAGTGAAATTTTACTATTTTATAACATTTCGCTTTTGGCGAAATGGTTGTAAAATTTCTACTACGGGGCTTGATTCGCTAATGTATGAATAACATACAATCTTGAATTATGAACTTAAAATCAACAAAAAATCAGACCAAAAAGGAAATTGAGAAAGCTAAGAGCTTGAGTGATTTGGATAATATTTTTAAAAAATACCTTGGCAAGAAAGGATTATTAAGGACCGAATTTTTAAAAATTAAAAAACTTTCCAAGAAAGAAAAGATTAGGATTGGCAAAGAACTTAATACCTTAAGAGTTTTTCTTCAAAAAGAAATTGCTAAAAAAGCCAAAGAGTTTCGAAGAAAAGAGCTTAGTAAACAAGAAAAAGAGGAAGAGTTTGATATTACTCTCCCTGGCAAGAAAATAGAATTTGGTCATTTGCACCCTTTAACTTTAGTTCAAAGAGAAATTGCTGGAATTTTCCAGTCAATGGGGTTTGAAGTGGTTGAAGGTCCAGAAATTGAGACTGAATGGTATAATTTTGACGCTCTGAATATTCCCGAGGACCATCCGGCAAGAGTTGCCTTATCTCTTGGAAAAACCTTTTATTTAAAAGGAGGAGGATTAATGAGAACTCATACTTCCTGCGCCCAAATTCATTATATGGAGAAGAATAATCCACCCCTGCGAATTATTGTTCCTGGAAAGGTTTTTCGAGCTGAAGCCACTGATGCCTCTCATGAGACAAATTTTTATCAGATTGAAGGTTTAATGGTTGGAAGAGATGTATCTGCAGCCAATTTTAAAGCAGTTATCCAAAAATTTTTAGAGGAGTTCTTCAAAACATCGATTAAGATTAAATTACGCCCAAGTTATTTTCCTTTTACTGAACCTAGTTTCGAGCTGGATATGAAATGCACTGTTTGTGCTGGGAAAGGGTGTTCGGCTTGTAAATATTCTGGCTGGATAGAATTATTAGGAGCTGGAATGGTTCATCCAAATGTTTTAAAAAATGGAGGATTAAATCCCAAAAACTGGCAAGGATTCGCCTTTGGCATGTCTTTAGATAGATTGACTATGATGAAATATAAAATAAATGATATTCGTTTATTCCATAGTGGAGATTTAAGGTTTTTAAAACAATTTTAATATGGTTTTTTCTTACAATTGGTTACAATCTTTTTTTAAAAAGAAACTCCCGAACCCAAAAAAATTGGCAGAGATTTTAACTATGCATTTTATGGAAGTGGAAGAAGTAGAGAAAGAAGGAAAGGATTGGGTTTTAGATATAGATATTTTGCCCAGTCGTGGAGGAGATTGTTTTTCTCATTTAGGAGTCGCCAGAGAATGCCAAGCTCTTACCAATTCGAAACTTAAAATTCAAGATTCGAAATTAGTAGAGGCTCAAGAATTAAAAACAAAAGATTTAATTAAGATAGAAATTAAAAATAAAGAGGATTGTCCTCGTTATACTGCTCGGGTTATCACTGACATTAGGGTTGGTCCTTCGCCAAAATGGCTCCAACAGAGACTTAAAATTTGTGGTTTGCAGCCAATAAATAACGTAGTTGATATTGCTAATTATATGATGTTAGAAACTGGTCAACCGCTTCACGCTTTCGATTTTGGAAAAATCGAAGGCGAAATTCCCAATTTCCCTGGACGCCAAAAGGCGGATTCCCCGGAGGGTTGCTTTCCAATTTCCAAAAAAAATCCAAATTCCTTGCTCGGACGGCAGGCAGGCAAATTCCAAATAAAGAAAATTATTATTAGAAGGGCAAAAAAAGAAGAAAAAATTACAACCTTAGATGAAAAAAAATATACCTTAGATGAAAAGATTATAGTGATAGCTGATACCAAGGACCCGGTGGCAATTGCAGGAACTAAAGGAGGTAAAAAAGCAGAAATTGACAGGAATACCAAGATAATTCTTTTAGAATCTGCCAATTTTAATTCCCATTTAATAAGCAGAGCTTCCAGGCAATTAAATTTAAAGACAGATGCTTCTTGGCGCTTTGAACATAACTTAGACCCAAATTTAACAGAAATGGCAATTAATCGAGCTGCTTATTTAATCCAGAAAATTGCTAATGGTAAGGTAGCAAGGGGTTTGGTTGACATTTACCCCAAAAAAACTTTAGCAAAAAGAGTTAGCTTAGATTTAAACTATATAAAGAGTCTTCTGGGAGTAGAAGTTTCCAAAAAACAAATTCTAACTATTTTAAAAAGTTTGGGTTTCAAAATTTTGGATTCTAATTTTAAAGTTCAAAATTCTAATTTCCGAGCGGAGCGAGGAAACAAGGTTCTGCGCGCAGCAGGTTCTAATTTCCGAGCGGAGCGAGGAAACAAGGTTCTGCGCGCAGCAGGTTCTAATTTCCGAGCGGAGCGAGGAAACAAGGTTCTGCGCGCAGCAGGTTCTTATATTTTAGTGGAGATTCCTACTTTTCGGCAAGACATCTTACTTCAGGAAGATTTAATTGAAGAAATTGGTAGAACCTATGGTTTCCAGAAGATTAAGCCCATTTTGCCTTTAGCATTTTTAATCCCTTCCAAAAGAAATGAAGATATTTTTTGGCAAGATTTTACAAAAGATATTTTGAAAGAAGCTGGTTTTTCTGAAGTTTATAATTATTCATTCTTAGGGGAAAAGGAAAAAAGAATTTTTGGATTTAAAAAGGAATTAGAAGAGTTAAAAAACCCAGTTAGTATTGAGTTAGAGTACTTGAGGCCAAGTTTAATTCCCATTCTTTTGAGAAATGTTGCCGAAAATTTAAAATATTTTAAAGAAATTAAAATCTTTGAGTTGGGAAAAGTATTTCTAAAGTCAAAAATTACTAAAGAGAAAAGAATGTTAACGGGAGTTATGGCAGCTTGTTCTTTTTATGAAGCCAAAGGAATCATAGATTCATTTTTAAATAAACTAGGAATAAGTAATATTTGGTATGATGAATATGAACCCTCATATGAGGAAGGTAAATGGCCTATTTGGCACCCTAAAAAATGTGCTGAAATTAAGGTAGGTTTAAATGAGTTAGGTTTTTTAGGAGAGATTTCTCCAAGAATTCTCTTAGAATTAAAAATTCTTCAAAAAGTCATTGCTTTTGATTTCGATTTTGAGAAATTACAAAAAGAGTGTTCAGAGGAACATGAGTACCAACCGATTTCTCGTTACCCGGCAGCAGTTAGAGATGTCGCAGTCTTGGTACCAGGATTTACTAAAGTAGAAGAAGTTTTGAATCGAATCAATAGCGCCGGAGGGAAACTAATTAGAGATGTTGATCTCTTTGACTTTTACGAAGGCAAGGAGGTTCCTCAAGGGAAGAGAAATTTAGCCTTTCATATAATTTTTCAAGCAGAAGATAGAACCCTGACTACCAGAGAGATCGATGAAATCCAGCAGAAAATAATAAAAAATTTAGAAGAAGACCCGGAATGGAAAGTCCGAAGGTAAAATCTTGATTAAATATGACCCCTAAAAAAACTCAAAAAAATAAACATAGTTACGAAGCTAAAGATATTTACATCCTTGAAGGGTTGGAGCCGGTTCGTAAAAGGCCGGCAATGTATATTGGTTCAACGGGTTTAGATGGGCTTCATCATTTAATTTTTGAAGTTATTGACAATTCAATCGATGAAGCAATAATGGGCTATTGCAATAAAATAGAAGTAATTCTGCATCAGGGAGACAGGGTTGAGGTGAGAGATAATGGAAGAGGTATTCCAGTAGAGATTCATCCACAGACAAAAAAATCAGCGCTGGAAACAGTAATGACCACCCTTCACGCTGGTGCAAAATTTGGTGGGAAAACTTACCAGGTAGCTGGTGGTTTACATGGCGTAGGAGTTTCTGTGGTTTGTGCCCTATCTTCTTGGATGAGAGCTGAGGTTTCCAGGAATGGAACTAAATTTTCTCAGGAATATTCTTATGGGAAACCAAAAACAAAAGTAAAGAAAATTGGGAAATGTAAAGAGAGTGGTACGGTTGTAATTTTTGAGCCAGATAAGGATATTTTCAAAGAAATAAAGTTTAGCAGGAAAAAAATATTAGACCACCTTAGACAGCAGGCTTATTTAACAAAAGGGACCAAAATTAATTTTTATGACAAAAGTAAAAAAGAGGAAACTTTTGAGTACCATTTCTATTTTGAAGGAGGAATTGTCCCTTATCTTAAATATCTTATTAAAAACTCTACCCTTTTGCATCCCAATGTTTTTTATGCTTGTGGTGAAAAAAATGGAATTTTAGTTGAAGTAGCTCTTTGCTACACTGATGAGTACGAATGCTATGAGGAAAGTTTTGCCAATAATATTTATACCTCGGATGGAGGAACCCATTTAACAGGATTCAGGGCAGCCTTAACTAGAGTAATCAATGATTATGCCAAAAGAGAGGGTTTTCTTAAGGGGACAGAGCAAAATCTTTCAGGAGAAGATACTCGAGAAGGTTTAACAGCAGTAATTTCAGTTAAAATTAAAGAGCCTCAATTTGAGGGGCAGACTAAAACAAAAATAGGCAATCCTGAAGCAAGAACTGCTACCGAAGGCAGTGTTTCCGAAGCCTTATCCGATTTTTTTGAGAGATTTCCTCAGGATGCCAAAACTATTGTTGAAAAATGCGTTTTATCTGCTAAAGCTAGAAGGGCAGCAAAAGCAGCCAAAGAAACAGTTTTGAGAAAAGGAATATTGGAAGGCTTGAGTTTACCTGGAAAGTTATCTGATTGTAGTTCTAAAAATCCTGGAGAATCAGAACTTTATATTGTGGAGGGAGAATCAGCTGGAGGATCGAGTCGCCAAGCCAGGGATAGGAGATTCCAAGCTATCTTACCGCTCAGAGGGAAAATTCTGAATGTAGAGAGGGTTCGTTTAGATAAAGCTTTGGCTTCCAAAGAAGTTAAATCTTTAATTATTGCTTTAGGGACCGCTATCGCTGAAGATTTCAATTTGGATAAGTTGAGGTATCACAGAATAATCTTAATGGCGGACGCGGACTCCGATGGTAATCATATCAAAACTTTGCTTTTAACTCTTTTTTATCGTTACTTTAAACCAATTATTGAAAAAGGATGCCTCTATATTGCTCAGCCGCCTCTCTATAAGATTCAAACCGGAAAACAGATAGAATACGCTTATGCCGAAGAAGGCAAAACAAAAATTCTAAACTCTATAAAAAAAACTAATACTTCTGTACAGAGATATAAGGGCTTAGGAGAGATGAACCCGGAGCAGCTTTGGGAAACAACTATGAGCCCCCAAAATCGAATTTTACTTAAGATTAACATTGAAGATGCTAAAGAAGCTGACAACATTTTTGATACTTTAATGGGTAAAGAGGTTTTGCCTAGGAAAAAGTTTATCCAGCTTTATGCTAAAAAAGTTAGAAACTTAGATATATAAGGTATCAAATTGACATTTCGCCTTCTCTTTGTTAACTTTAAAATATGGATTTAGGAAATATTTTTAGGAAAATTTCTACTTTTTTCAAAGAAGTTAGAACAGAAATGAAAAAGGTTAATTGGCCTACCCGCCAAGAACTTTTAAGATACACCTTAATTGTTATTGGGGCTTCGGTAATAGTGGCAGCCTTTTTAGGCGCTTTAGATTATCTATTTATTAATGTACTCCAAAAATTTATATTTTAATTTACCACTAAAATAGTAAATACCAGAGAGGCTTGGTTAGAAATAAATATGCCTAAACAACAAATTTCCAAAGAAAAAAGATGGTATGTTCTGCACACTTATTCCGGATACGAAGACGCAGTAGCCAGCAGCTTAAAGCAGAGAATTGAATCTTTTGGCATGGAAGACAAAATTTTTAATGTTCTAGTGCCAAAAGAAAAAAAGATAAAAATCAAGAATGGTAAAAGAAAAGCAGTAGAAGAAAAAATTTATCCTGGTTATATTTTAATAGAAATGAATGTTACCGATGATTCTTGGTATGTAGTGAGAAATACTCCTAATGTGACTGGTTTTGTCGGGGCAGGAACCGTCCCTGTTCCAATTTCAGATGAGGAGATAAAGGAACTAAAAAAAAGAGTGGGGCAGGAGGTTCCTAAGTATAAAATGGATTTTAAGATTGGAGATTCGGTAAAGGTGATAGATGGTCCTTTTAAGGATTTTGATGGCAAGGTCTCAGAAATTGACAAAGAAAGAGGAAAAGTAAAAATACTGATTAATATGTTTGGCAGAGACACACCAATGGAACTGGATTCATTACAAATTAAGAAATTATGAACCCCGTTAGAAGTCTTGGGCAGAAAAAAATTATAAAAATTTTTTTCTGCTTTGAGATAACGGGGTATAATTAAAAAACTATGGTCTGCCTGAAATTAACTGTTTGTTATATAATGACAGACTTCTAACGGGGTGAAAAAAGTTAAAGCAATTATAAAACTTCAAATTAAAGCTGCTCAGGCAACACCAGCTCCGCCCGTAGGGCCAGCTTTAGCTCAATATGGAATAAATATCGCTGAGTTCTGCCAAAAATTCAACGAGAAGACCTCAGAAAAAAAAGGTTGGACTTTACCAGTGGAAATTACAGTTTATGAAAATAGAAGTTATGATTTTAAAATGAAAGAACCATTAGTTTCTGAGCTTCTCAAGAAAATGGCTGGAATAGAGAAGGGTTCTGGTCAGCCTAATAAAAAAAAGGTAGCTAAAATCACCAAAGAACAGCTTAAGAAAATTGCCCAGCAAAAACTCTCAGATTTAAATACAGATGATACGGAAAAAGCAATGAAAATTATTGAGGGCACAGCCAGAAATATGGGAATTGAGATAGCCGAGTGAGAAATAATCGCGGCAGAAATATTAAAATAGGATAAAAATTACTCCGTTTATTTTAAGAAAAATGCACAGAAAAAAGATCATTCTCGCTATTCTTATTGTTATTCTCGGAGTAATTTTTCGCATTTTTTTAGTAGAGATTATTAACATTCCAAATTTTGAAGCGGTAACTGCTTTATCTCTGCTCTCTGGCTCATTTTTCGGCGGAATCTATACGGCCATAATTCCTCTTTCAATAATATTTGTTTCTGATTTTCATTTTGGTAATACCTCAATTTATTTTTTTACCTGGTCAGCTTTTATTTTAATTGGAATTTTAGGCACCCTTATTAAAGCAAATTCCAGCTATTATATCTTTAAGATTACCGGAATGGGGTTTTTATCAACCCTGTTTTTTTATCTTTGGACTAATTTTGGTTGGTGGTTAACTTTTGGAATGTACGAAATGACCGTTGGGGGACTAATGCAATGCTATATTGCCGCTTTGCCGTTTTTGAAAAATCAAATATTTTCGGTTCTGATTTTCGTTCCCAGTTTCGCTATTCTGCTTTCTTTTGCTTTTAGTAAAATAAAAGTTCCCCAAAAAGACATAAAAATTAAATTGGCTAAAGAAGAAATGAGGTCATGATTAAATCCTCGCAAAAAATTATTTTAGATTATCAAAAATTAGTCAAAGCAATTAAAGCTCATAAAGTTCTCAATAAAAAAATTGTTTGCACCATTGGGTCATGGGATGTATTGCACATTGGTCATCTCCGTTATTTAAAAAAAGCAAAAGAATTGGGCGATATTTTAGTGGTCGGGGTTGACAGCGATAAAACCATAAAGACTTATAAACATACTTCCCTAGGACCGATAATTCCTCAGGATGAAAGAATAGAAATGCTTTCTTATCAAAGCTTTGTTGACTATATAACTTTGATAAATGACGTTGATAAAAAAGGACGGTGGAAGATGGGATTAATAAAGTCAATAAAGCCCAATATTTTTGTCGCCACTACCGGAGAGAGCTATCCAATAGAGCAGAGAAAGGAAATTGCTAAATTCTGCGGTCAGTTAAAAATCCTACCGCGCCAGGCAAGAAACACCTCAACAACTAAAATTATAGAAAGGACATTTAAGAAACATTTAAAGTATATTTTAAGTAACACCAAATTATGAAGGTTAGTAAAAAAGTAGTGAACTTGAAGTATGCTAAATCAAAAGAATACAGGAAGGTTCTAAAGATTATTGAGAAAACGGAAAGATGTCCTTTCTGTAAAGAAAACTTTAAATACCACAAAAAGCCAATTTTTAAAAAAGAAAAAGGATGGTTTATAACGGACAACAGTTGGCCCTACAAAAATACTCAATACCATTTTTTAATTATCCCCAAAAAACACAAAGAAAATTTTATTCAATTGAGTTCTTCGGATTTTAAATCTGTTTTTAAATTAACAAATTGGGCAATCAGAAGATATAAAATAAAAGGCGGGGCGCTTAATCTAAGATTTGGTAACCCGCTTTATACCGGTTCAACGGTTTACCATCTTCATTTTCATTTGATTGTTCCTCGAGTTAATAAAAAAACTGAAAAAGCCAAGGTGGTTTATTTTCCCATTGGTTAATTTTGGTGAAATGGCAAATTTTTTGAATAAAAAAATCTTGGTTATTGGAGAATTTCCGGTTATTCACAAAGGATATATTGACTTTTTTAACAAAATCTTAAAAAAAAACAAATCAGCCAGTTTTTATTTTGGTTTTTTAAATGGAAAAATCGCCAAAAAAATAATGAAACTTGAGCCGGATATTAGAAAGATTCCTATTCCCGAGGTCAAAAAAGTAATTGCCGTCTATTTTCCGGTAAAGAAATTTTTTCTATTTAATAAAAACAACTACTCGGAATTAATAAAAAATGTTGGTCCAAAAAAAATTGTTATCCTCAAGGGAGAAAAAAGTGAAAATTTTGCTGCTGATTATTTAAAAAAATATCAAAAAATTATCCAATATTACGATATTAGATTAAGATGGCCATCAAAGAAAGTTGCTGAATTCAAAAAAGAAAAAACTCACCTTTTAAAGAGAGAATTAAATCAATATAAAAAATTTATGAAAGAAGCATTTAAAGAGGCAGAAAATTCTAAATGTTGGTGGCGTCAAGTAGGAGCGGTTTTGGTGAAAAAAAGAAAAATTATTTTAAGGTCTTTTAATGAAATGATGCCATTTGATGACGAGTGTTATAAAATAGGATGTATTCGTGATGAAATCCCTCCAGGTAAATTTCCAGAAATTTGTAGCGCCGCTCACGCTGAAGCTACCATTATTGCTACTGCTGCTCAAAAAGGCATTTCTTTAAAAGATACAACAATATATGTGACTCATTTTCCTTGTCCGGCTTGTGCCAAATTGATTGCTATATCTGGAATTAGAAAATTAGTTTATTCTAGGGGCTCGGCTGTTTTCGATAGTCAAAGGGTAATGGAAGGCAGGGGACTTGAAATGATAAAAATCTAAAATAAAAAAATATGGAAAATGAAAAATGGCCGAGGTATTTTAAAGATAATCTGGTTTTAGGCAACCTAAAGAGTGAGGTCGTTCTTGTAACTCTCTGGACACCGGTTAAAAAGATTATCGAAAAAATAGATAAAAACCTGTTTTGTTTGGCCGGGCAACTTTATTCAAAAGACGGGATAAATTATATTATTAGGAATTTTTTATCTCACCCAACAATTTACCATTTAGTTGTCTGCGGCCAAGACCTATCCGGAAGCGGCAGGGCTTTAGTTGATTTTTTTAAAAAAGGAATTGACCAAGATTATAATATTATTGATAATTCTTTTGCTTCAATTCATAAAGAAATACCAAAGGAATCTTTAGAAATTCTTCGTCAAAATGTTAAAATAATGGACTTAATCGGAATCAGAGAACCTAAAAAAATAACTGAAGCTTTAAAAGCTTGCCAATCAATTAGAAAACCATTTGCCACAGCTCAAATTTTTCCTGACCACAAAGAAGAGAAAATTTCGATTTTCCCCTCCGAGCAGTCGGTTTTTAAAATAAAAGATGAGTATATCGGACCTGCCTGGCTTAGATTATTAAAGATAATTTTAAAATTCGGAATTATCAATAAAAGTCGTTATGGAAACGAAGTTAGGGAGCTTTTTAACATTGTCGCCGTTATTACTGACGAAAATCCTCTTAAACCAAAAATTTTTCCTTTTTTTCAAGTGGATAAAAAAGATATAGAAAAATATCAAAAAAACATAATGAAGGGCGGTAAAGGAGATGAAATATACACTTACGGAGAGAGACTTTGGGGATATAAAGGGATAAACCAAATTGAGGAGGTAATTTTACCATATCTAAAGAAAGACCAAAATGATAGAGCTGCCCTAGGTATAACATTTGATATGACTTATGATCATACAGCTCCTCATTCTCCCTGCCTTTGTCTTTTACAGGCGACGACTTTCAAAGATAAAATAAATTTAACCGCCTATTTCAGAAGTCATGCCATATTTTCTGGTTGGGTTTTAAACGCCTTCGGTCTCCGTCGGCTTCAGTATTATATAGCTCAGAAGTTATCAAAAGAAGTGGGGTTTTTGACGATTTTTTCAAATTGCGCTCATATTTACGATAATGAGTGGAAAACTGCTCAAAAAATAGTTGAAAAATATAGTCTCCAGCAATTTAATTATCCCTTAGACCCTCGAGGATATCTCGTTATCACTGCCGAGGAAAACAAAATAGCAGTAAAACACTATTCTCCCCAAGGTCAGTTTTTACAGGAGTTTTTTCAAGACGGTCTGACGGAAAAAGCGGCCATTAAAATGTATCACAAATTAATTTTATCCGAAGTCGTTTCTGAAATCTCCCATGCCTTCGACCTGGGCGCTGAGCTTCAAAAAGCAGAGATTGCCATAAAGAATAATTTAAAATATACTCAAGACAGAGAATTAATTTTATGAAAGAAACTTTTGGAAAATTTATTGTTTTTGAGGGAATAGATGGAGCCGGGGTTGAAACCCAAGGAAAGCTATTGTGTAATTATTTAAGAAAACAAAAAAGATCTGTTGAAAGATTATATTATCCGGACTATGAAGGACCGATAGGAAGATTAATTCATCAATATCTCCATAAACAATATGAATTTTCGGTCGATGTTCAGTTTCTCCTTTACTTTGCTGATTTTATTAAAAACAGAGAGAAAATAAATCAATGGAGGAAGAAGGGTAAAATTGTGATTTGTGATAGATTTTTTAGTTCAACTCTTGCTTATCAGGGTCTGCGAGGTTTCCCAATAAAAAAAGCATTAGAATTAGCTCGAACATTCAAACTTCCAAGGCCAGATTTGATAATCTATTTAAGAGTTTCGCCAGAAGTTTCAATGAGCAGAAAATATAAAGAAAAAAAAGACCTTGATAGAAACGAAGCAGATAAAAAATTTTTGAAAAAAGTTGGGGACTCTTACGAAAAACTAATTAAAGGCAGAATTTTCTCAAAGTGGGCAGTAATCAATGGCGAAAGGTCAATTGAAAAAGTTTTGAAAGATATTAAAAAGATAGTTAAACCAAAATTATGAAAAAAATAAAAGACATTGCTAAAATAATTGACCACACTAACATTAGAAAGGATGCTACGGAAAAGGAGATTAAAAAAACTTGCCAGGAAGCCAAAATTTATGGTTTTAGAAGCGTTTGTGTAAATCCGGAATGGGTGAAATTGGTAAAGAAAGAACTAAAAGGTACAAACATAAAAATTGTTTGTCTGATTGACCCGCCGATAGGGGATAGTCCTCATAAAAAAAGGATTGAATCCTCTTACAAAGCAAAAAGAGATGGAGTAAATGAGTTAGATGTGGTAATTTCAATTCCTGATGTAAAACATGAAAGATGGGAAAGAATTTTAAAAGATTTAAAGGAAATTTGTCAGATTTTACCAACAAAAGTAATTATCGGTTCGGGTTATTTAACTGATGAAGAAATCAAAAAAGCATCCCAAATTGTAAAAGAAGCCGGTGCAATTTGTGTAAAAACGGCTACCGAGAAAGACCCTTTGGAACATCGGGAATTGAAAGAAAAATTTTACCATCTAAAATTGATGAGAGAAGGGGCTCCCGGACTTCTCATTAAAGCCGCCGGCGGAATCAGAACAATTTCTGATGCCGAAGAAGCAATAAAAGCCGGCGCCGACATCATCGGCACCAGCTCAGGAGTGGAAATTCTAAAGAAATCTAAAAAAAGATGATGTAATACATTTTTTACGATCGTAGAAATTGTGTGATAGAATTATAACGAAGTCTGATTTCGTTATATTAATATTTTTATGAAATATCAACCAATTCTGGGCCTCGAGGCGCATGTGGAACTTAAGACTAAAAGTAAAATGTTTTGTAGTTGCGCTAATGATCCTAACGAACGACACCCTAACATGTTAATCTGCCCGATATGTACTGCGCAACCGGGAAGTCTTCCAGTGATAAATAAAGAAGCAGTAAGAAAAACAATAAAAACAGGTCTGGCTCTAAATTGTCAAATTCCTGAATATTCTAAATTTGATAGAAAGAACTATTTTTATCCTGATTTACCAAAAGGTTATCAAATATCTCAACTGTATCAACCTTTCTGTAAAAAAGGATTTTTGGAAATAGACGGAAGAAAAATTAGAATAAGAGAAATCCATTTAGAAGAGGATACTGGCAGATTAGTTCACCCCGAAGGCGCAGACTATTCCTTGGTTGACTTCAACCGGGCAGGTATTCCTTTAATGGAATTAGTTACTGAGCCTGATATAACTTCAGCCAGAGAGGCCAGGAAATTTGCTGAAGAATTACAATTGATTTTAAGATATTTGGAAGTTTCTGACGCTGATATGGAAAAAGGACAAATGAGGGTGGAAGTGAATGTTTCCCTTACTAAAGAAAAGGGGAAATTGGGTACAAAAGTAGAAATTAAAAATTTAAATTCGTTTAAGGCGGTAGAAAGAGCGACTAATTACGAAGCTCAAAGACAAAATAAATTATTAGATAAAGGAGAAAAAATTATTCAGGAGACACGAGGATGGGATGATGCCAGAGGGATAACTGTCAGTCAAAGAGAAAAAGAAGAAGCCCATGATTATAGATATTTTCCTGAGCCGGATTTACCGCCACTTCATCATTCAAAAAAAATTATTGAAGAGATTAAAGCAGAAATCCCTGAATTGCCCGCCCAAAAAAGAGAAAGATTTAAAAGAGAATATAATTTAGATGAAAAATCTATTGAAATTTTTGTTCAAAACAAAGATTTAGGCGAGTATTTTGAGAAAATTGTAAGCGAGTTTGAAGCAAGGCTTAAAAAAGAAAAACTTTTTAAACTGATTAAACTGGCAACTAACTATTTAATAACAGACCTTTTAGGATTATTTAAAGGGGAGCAATTTTCTGAGAAAAGATGCAAAATTGATCCAGAAAACTTTGCCGAGTTTATTAGTCTCATTGAGGAAGGAAAAATTTCAAGTAAGATTGCTAAAACTATTTTACAGGAAATGTTTTCTACAGGAGTTGATACTTCCCATATTATTAAAGAAAAACAGTTGATTCAAATTACCGATAGGATAGAGATTGAAAAAATTATCAAAGAAGTAATTTCAAAAAATCAAAGAGCGATAGAGGATTTTAAAAAGGGGAAAGAAAATGCTTTTCAATTTTTAATTGGCCAAGTTATGGCAATCTCCAAAGGGAAGGCTGATCCTCAAGTAGTAAAAAGCGTTTTGAAAAAGAAACTTTTAACCTCTTGACAATTTTTTAAAAAGGTGCTATCTTATAAATAGACAAAATCATAGATTCGTTATTTCTATTCGTTTCTAAGGATTAAGTCAAAGGTCGTATTATAAACCTTTATAAATCTTAATCCAGATTGCAAAAAGAATGGTAGTAGGAGTAGCGGATCCTTTGTCAGTTCTTTTAAAATCTGGATGGGATTGTCTTAAAAAATTTATGTTAAATTCAGGATATTTCGCTTTAGCTTGTTATGAGGGAAAATTTCCATTAGTTTATGTTCCCAATGCGCAGAATGCAGAAGAGGCTAAAAATAAAGTTCAAGATAAGATTGGAAAGGCATTAAGCATGAATCCCAAAAGAGATTCTAACGCGCCCGTTCTATTTGTAGTATATTCATTTGAAAAAAATGAATTAGAAATTTCTTTTGAGAAGAATGGCCAGACCAAGAAGATAAAAAATATAGATGAGGTTGATCCAACATTACGAAGGGGATATATCCAGGGATTAATGAAATCAATAAAAATTCTGAGAGAATCAATAAGTAGAGAGAATTTCGAGATTCTTCTTGAATACGCAGGGATTAAAACAAAAATCCAATCAGAGAATAAAAAAGCTCGTAGAGCTTTTGCTGACTATCTGGAAATTTCTGAAGCTCAACTTGAGGAAATTTTTTCCTAAGAAAACATAAAATGAGTTCTTAATTTGCCGCTAACAATTAAGGACTCTTTTATTTTTCTAAAAATTTATTTATTAATTTCTTAGCCCATTGGTAAGAATAATGGGTGCTAAACGGTATCCATTTGATTCTTTTGTCTCGTTTGAACCAGGTTATTTGTCGTTTAGCAAATTGGATAGTATGCCTTATAATTTCTTGTTTTATTTCCTCCTTTTCATTTTTTGTAGAGAACCATTCTTGATAACCGATAGTTTGCATCGACGGGATTTTCCAGCCATATTTTTGAGTCAAGTTTTCTACTTCTCTTTCTAAGCCCAATAGAAACATTCTCTTTACTCTTTTTTCTATTCTTTTTTTTAATTCTTCCTTCTTTGACTTTATTCCAATTTGTAAGACTTCAAAGAGAGGCCTCTCTTTTTTTCTTTTTTCCCAAAAAGACCCTCCTGTTGCTTTACAGACCTCAATAGCCCGAATCAGCCTTCTTTTGTTTTCTTTTTCAATAAATTTTGTCCCTTTTGAATCTAATTTTTCATAGATTTTAAAAAGCTCTGGAGCTGATTTTTCCTCTAATTCTTTTCTTAACTCTTTTTGAGATGGGACTTTTGGAAAATTAACATTATCAACTACGGCTTGGATATAAAGCCCGGTCCCTCCGACTAAAAATGGCAGTTTTCCTCTTTTTTGAATATCTTTTATTTTTTTAATAGCTAATTTTTTATAGATTGCCACATTGAATTCTTCATTAGGGTAGACAACATCAATTAAATGATGGGGAATTCCTTGAATTATGTTTTGCGTCTGTTTCGCATTTTTGTTTCGCGTCTGTTTCGCGGACACTGTTTTAGCGGTACCAATATCCATTCCTTTATAAACCTGCCTTGAATCAGCGGAGACAATTTCGCCATTAAGTTTTTTAGCCAGTTTTATAGCTAACTCTGATTTCCCGGAAGCCGTCAGACCCAAAATAACAATGAGTTTATTTTTAATTTTTACCATTTTTTAATTCTGAACAAACTGTAAGAATATACAACCCTGCAAAGAGTTGGAATATTGATTATTCCACTGACTTTCCTTTTTCTCTTTTTTCTTGATTAATTTTGTATTTATGTTATAATAATGATAGTTTTTCTAAAGGTCGGAAGACAAGCAATACTTAGTCTTTCGACCATCGGAAGACTACATTGCTCATTAACATTATTAAATAACCAAATATGAAAAAAATAAGACCGTTAACTGTATTTTCTATAAAATATCCATACGGAATGGCAGTCGATTGGGACTTATGGAAGAAAAGGAGATGGTGGGAATCCTATTCATCATATGGACTTAAATGGTATCCGGAAGAAAAACCGCTAAACAAAAAAGGATGGGGAGCTATTTTAAAGAAATTTCACCTCTGGTATTTTAGAAAAGAGTATCCTATTGAGAGAATTGAAAGAAAATCTCCAGCTTGGTTTATGGCGGAGCGGAGGAAAAAAGAAAAGAAATATGGATTACGAAAGGCAGGAAGAGTTTACACCGACAATATAGGAGGAGAAGGTTGTCATGCAGAAATGTACCAGTAGGTTAGATTATTTTATAAAAAGAGAGATGCTAAAAGCATCCCTCTTTTTTATCCAGTGATTAATTTTCCTTTTAAATCCCAAGACGTAGCATCAATGATTTTTACTTTAATGAACTGACCAATTAAGTTAGCTTTTGGTTTATAGTTTATAGCTTTTAGATTGATCTTTACTGTTTTGTAATGGCGGGATTTGCCAATTAAAAAGTCATTTTTTCGACCATTAACTAAAACCTCAACTTTTTTCCCGATATATTTCTTATTTTTTGCCAAAGCCATTTTTTTTAAAATTTCAGTTAAAATTTTCCATCTTTCCCCCTTCTCATTTTTTGAGATA
>Ga0210017_1002375_pt1 | contig 16124 bp, 12 predicted proteins | sample CryGeyCG2014_020_FD_183966 | JGI IMG/M metagenome (GOLD analysis project Ga0210017, IMG submission 183966) | Groundwater microbial communities from aquifer - Crystal Geyser CG08_land_8/20/14_0.20 (SPAdes) (version 2) | ecosystem: Environmental > Aquatic > Deep subsurface > Groundwater | place... | reverse complement strand
TATCACGTCAGAGTCCACGGTTATCGAAACCCGATATATCTATGATTTCATTTGGGTATAAGTATGGAGTACCGGAAGAGGCGGATATAGTACTGGATTCGAGAATACTCCCGAACCCAAAATATATTAGTTCGTTAAAAAATTTAACCGGTAAAGATAAACTCGTTATACGTTTTGTGATGAATCATATCGTATCCCAGCGTTTCATAGCACGCACGGTTTCATACTTGAGACATGTCCTTCGCAAATATCTTGGCGAAGGGAAGGACCATGTCACCATTTGCATAGGTTGTACGGGCGGACAGCACCGTTCGGTCGTAGTTAGTGAGAAAATAGCAAACTTGTTAAGGCATCATAAGTTTCACGTAACAGTAACACACAGAGACATATCCCGGTAGTTGCAGAGCTTGCTCTGCTTTTGTTATTGCGTAGCACTACCCAAAAGCAATCCCGTTGCCGGAGGAGTATTTCAAATGATATCAGTAATTATTGCCGCTCATGGAAACCTGGCCGACGAACTAATCAAAACCGCTGAGATGATAGTAGGTAAACAGACAGATATCTGGTCTATTTCGGTTACGTGTGAACAAGGACTTGATACCGTCCAGCAAACCCTGGAGAGCATAGTGCGGAAAATACCCGGCAATATGGAAATTTTAGTATTAACTGATATGCCCGGTGGTACACCCTGTAACGTTGCTTGCTTGGTTGCATCGCAAGAGCGCATCGGAATCGTAAGTGGTGTTAATCTGCCGATGTTAATAAGCGCGCTGAACTGGCGTGGTGGACTTGCATTGAAGGATCTTATTCCACTCGTGTGCACGGAAGCAAAAGAATGTATTTTTGACGTAAAAGAACGGTTGCAGAGAATATACCATAAGAATTAAGTGGTTCTTACTTTATGCCCATAAATGTATTTCGGATAGATGACCGGCTTGTTCATGGACAGGTAATCGAAGGATGGATGAGACAACTTGGGCTAAACCGGCTTATCGTAGCCAGTGATTCCATGCCTATATCGTTAAAGCACCTTATACGTTTGTCGATTCTACCAGACATTAGGTTGGACATAGTTAGTACATCTTCGGTGGCCGGACTTCTGTCTAAACCAGAAATTTTTCAAGACCACATTATGCTTTTGGTTGCATCACCTCTCGACGCTTATAGTGTCGTTGTTTCTGGTGTGAAGGTAAATAAAATAAACATCGGAGGCATGCATTACGCGCCAGGACGGCGTCAACTGGTTAAAGCAGTTTCAGTCAGCGACTCCGATGTAGAAATACTCAAAAAGTTGAAAGAAAAAGGTATCGAACTAGAAATTCGTTTATTGCCGCGGGACGTTCCAGTCAATATTATGGGGATGATTGAATGAATGCGATGAATAGAAAATTCAATCTCGGTTTAGTTATCCACTGTCATCAACCAGTAGGTAATCTGCATGAGGTGATGGAAAACGCATATGACCACGCATACAATCCTCTGGTTAAAACACTTGCGAGACATCCCAGGATTAAGGTTGGTTTGCACTTCTCTGGCGTACTCTGGGAGTGGTTCGGGTTACATAAACCCGAGTTTCTTGTCTCAATTGCCGATCTGGTTTCTAACGGACAGGTTGAATTGCTCACAGGGGGATTTTATGAGCCGGTGCTTGCTATGATTCCAGACCATGATAAACTCGGCCAGATAAGGATGATGAGTGAATTTCTAGAGCACAAGTTCCACGTAAAACCAACTGGAATATGGCTCACGGAACGCGTATGGGAACCGCAGTACCCAAGAGTTCTGAATGAGTCCGGCGTTCATTATACCCTGATAGATGACACCGTATTCAAAGCAAGCGGGTTCTATGACGAAGATATGTTTGGTTATTACATTACAGAAGACCAGAGCGCTCGCGTAAAGGTATTTCCGATATTGAAAATCCTCCGTTATCTAATTCCGTTCCGCGCGCCTGAGGAAACCTTGCAATACCTTAGAGAACAAGCAGATGTACATGCCGGGGGAATAGCAGTTTTAGGTGATGATGGAGAGAAGTTTGGTGTCTGGCCAGGCACTCACGCTCTTTGCTATAAAGAGCGCTGGCTCGATAAATTTTTTGGACTACTGGAAGAAGCAGAGAATTGGCTCCAGACATGCCATTTGCAGGGTTATGCAGCATCACATGAACCGCTTGGCATGGCATACCTTCCAACTCTCTCGTATGAAGAAATGATGGAATGGTCTCTGCCCACCCGCGCACAGCGCGAGTATTCAAAACTTACAAAAGAAATCAAAGACTCCGAATTCCCGCAGAGCTATGCAAAGTTTGTCCGCGGCGGTTTCTGGAGGAATTTCCTGGCTAAATATCCAGAGTCGAACTGGATGCAGAAACGTATAACAGATATAAGCGACCGTTATCACTCTCTTGTCAGTCAGATGAAACTGGTTTCACCACGCGTCAAGAGTATTCAACGTTATATCTGGCAGGCACAATGTAATTGCGCCTACTGGCATGGTGTTTTTGGTGGATTATATTTGCCACACTTAAGAGAAGCGATTTGGGAAAGATTAATAACCTCTGAAAAGGAAATGGAAACATTGGTATATCCCAGAAGCAAATTATTATTTACTCAACACCGTGATATAGACCGCGACGAATTTCTAGAAGTATGTATGGGAAACAGTATCTATAATATTTTCTTCTCGCCAAGGAATGGCGGTAGTGTCATCGAGCTCGATTACAAACCGTCTGGTGTTAACTATTCGAATGTACTCACCAGAAGAGAAGAAGCGTACCATAACCGGATTCCAGATTCACCAGAGAAATCTGCACAGTCTGCTGCACAATCTATTCATGAAGAGCAGACCTCAAAAGAAGCAGGGCTAAAAGATTATCTGAATTTTGATTGGTATCGTCGCATGTCACTACTCGACCACTTTCTTCACCCCGACACTACCATCGAACAATTCTGGCGGTGTAAATATGGTGAGCAGGGTGATTTTATTAACCAGCCATATGAAGTGAAAGATACGCTTGGTAAAGGTGCAAAAGTGGTACTACATCGTACAGGCTCGGTCTGGATAAAGGATAAACTGGTTAGCGTAAAGGTTAGCAAGCAATTGGGGATTGGTGTTGCAAGCACCGGAATAGATATTTCGTATATTATCACGCCCGCAGACGTAAAAGATGTTGAAGTTTGGTTCGGGTGCGAGTTCAACCTTCATTTTTCATCTGCTGATGCACAACAAAACTTCTTTTTTATCCCGGACGCTACTTCTGAAAATAAAGTAGAGCAAAAATTAGGGAACTTAAAAGAAACCGCTGAGTATGGTCCCGTTCATGCTTTCGGTATTCGTGACGGATTGAGAGGATTGGATTTGATTCTCACATGGGACGCCCCAGCAAAAATATGGGTATTCCCGATTGAAACCGTATCAAGTTCAGAGGCAGGATTCGAGCGTTCATATCAGGGTAATTGTTTATTATTCCACTGGAAACTAAACCTTACGCCTCATTCGTTATGGGAGGCGAAGTGCAATTTATCCGTAAGGCCAACGGCCGCATAACTTCTATGTACAGATAATATAGTCCGCACTAAAAGGTCGCCTGCCTGGCGTCCCGCACGCGGACTCGCTCGTGTCAAAACTCTATGTTAGGTTTAGATTATTTTAATGCCTCGCTATAGATTTTTTGGCATAATGAAAAATTTACTACATTAAATACTATAAGCCAAAAAATCAATGTCCGCTTAGCGGGAACGCCGGCGCGGCGACCTACATAAATGTATTACTACGCATCATGTAATGTGCCCTAAAATCATCCTCATCTCTTTACTTTTGGGACTTATGAATCTTGATACTATGTCAATCGGGCAATTTATGCTTCACCGCCCGTTAGTTATAGGTGCGCTGCTTGGGTGGTTGTTTGGAGACCTCTCAACCGGCCTCTATATAGGTGCAGTTGCTGAATTACTGACGCTTGAACGGGTACCAATGGGAGCCGATATTCCACCGAATGCAGCTATTTCTGCAGGAATAGCTATTAGCGTTGCATTGCTGACAAAAGTTGATATGCCGGGCAGGGTTCTTTCTCTTGCACTCGCAATGCCAGTTGGTTTTCTCTCTACCCGCGTAGAGCTTGACGTCCGACGCAGGTTTGGCCGGTTGGGTCATTATCTTGAAGACAAAGTCAATCAGGACAAGCCGGGAGCAATTGCGACGGCAAATATGATTGCGGTATCCGTAATATTTGCTATGGGCGTGCTTATCTCCTTTGTTTTCATAGCGTTGTTTACAACGATAATACCCCCGCTCCTCAAAATTTTACCTTGTGGAGTACTCACAGGGCTTGTGTATGCTTATTGGCTATTGCCAGCAGTAGGACTGGCATCTCAGACAAAGGCGTTCTGGAAAAATGTCTAAGAACTCGTTTACAATAATTTCGCGTCGTAATCTCTTAGGGGTATTTCTAAGGTCATTTTTTATCGAAGCATGCTGGAACCTTGAACGTATGCAAAATTTAGGGTTCTTTTTTGCTATCTACAAACCACTTATGAAAATCTATCAGGGTACAGCCTTAAAGAAGGCAATGTTATTACACCTGGAGTTTTTCAATACACACCCATACCTCGGACTGCCAATTATGGGTTCCACTATCGCTATGGAAGAAGAGCGTCGACTTATTCCTGCCGGGCCCAAACCAGAGGAAATATCTCAGGTCAAATCACGGTTTTCAGGACCACTCGCTGCAGCAGGAGATACGTTTATCTGGTCAATCTGGAAGTCGTTATGTTTTGTGCTCGGCGCAGGCGTGATATTGTTAAGTAAAGATGCCCCGAATGTCTGGCTCGGAGTCCTTGTTCCGCTTACGGCATTTAACATTATGCATCTCTGGATAATGTGGCGTGGCCTCGAGCTGGGCTACCAGCGAAAAACTAGTTTTGTATGGCTCCTGCAACGTCTTCACTACGGACGGAATGCAATGCACTTAAGCATAATTGGGCTTATTATGGTGATAGCAATTGCCGTTTCTTTAACGTTGGCAAGTCCTTATCCAGTTGCTTTCGGTTGGACGTTTTGCATTGCGCTATTTCTCAGTATGCGCGGATTAAGTGTGCTTACGATTATGTATGTCCTGCTAATACTCATTGTACTTAGTTTTACTTTTGGCAGGTAGAAAGGACAAAAACAGGGAAGTGAAAGAAAAAACATTTACAGTAAGTGACCCATATGGCTTGCATGCGCGCAGCGCATCACTCATAGTACAAACAATACAGTCACACAAGGGCGATGTCTGGATAACAGTAGATGGTCAGTCAAGTCCTGTTGCCAATGGTAAAAGCATAATGGATATTCTTATACTTGGTGCAACCAGGGGCACAAAACTCAAATTTCGGGTTGAGGGCGAAGACGAAGAGAAAATATTATCTGAGGTAGAGGCGCTTTTTCTCAATAATTTTAATGAGGACAGTAGGGGGTGAGGGATTATGTTTAAGGGTATAGCAGCTTCACCTGGAATCGCAATCGGGCCTGCATGGATAATAGAAGAACAGCATAGAGAAATACCACGTCGTCAGATAAAACCATCGGAAACGAAACAGGAAGTTCTCAGGTTTCGGCAGGCGCTTGGCAAGGCACGCCAGAAATTCTTGAGTATCAAAGAGAAGGTCGCGCATTCGCTTGGAACAAAACATTCCCTGTTGTTTGACGCGTACAATCTTATACTTGAAGACGAGATGCTTCGCGGAGGAACGATCAAAGTTATCGTTCAGGAGCAAATCAACGCAGAGGCTGCGCTTGAAAAGGTAACTGACCGTATACTGAAAGCTTTCAGTCAGGTGAGTGACCAGTACATTTCAAAGCGTGGTCATGACGTAGTTGACGTCAGCCGGACTATTATGTCAAATCTTTTAGGCAGCGAAAAACAGGTATGGGCTTCTACCAATACGCCAAGCATAATAGTCGCCCACAATCTCACGCCTGCGGATACCATTGACATACACAAGGAAAAAGTCGTTGGGTTTGTAACTGATGTTGGAGGAGCAACTTCGCATACCGCAATACTTGCACGTTCCCTCGGTATTCCTGCCGTTGTTGGTATGAAAGATATAACCAGGCGCGTTGCGACAGGCGATACGCTGATAGTTGACGGAATACGTGGAATTGTAATTATTAACCCCGAACAGAACGTAATCGATAATTACACCAATGAGAAAGTTAAGCTTGAATACGAGAACGAACAGCTTGCAAAACTAAAGGATTTGCCAGCAACTACTCTCGATGGCAGGACGATTGAAGTTTTTGCAAATATTGAATTGCCCTCTGATGTAACGGTTGCGCTTAATTATGGTGCAACCGGAATTGGGCTTTTTCGGACCGAATATGCCTACCTCGATCAAGACAACTTGCCTGGCGAAGAAGACCTCTATCATGTTTACTCGTTGGCTTGTAAAAGAATGTTGCCATATTCCGTGGTATTCAGAACGCTGGACCTTGGCATAGAGAAAGTTGACCCTCGTTATATGCTTACTCCAGAGCGAAATCCATATATGGGATTGAGGGGAATACGCCTGTGTCTTGCAAACCATGAACTCTTCAAGACGCAGTTGAAAGCAATTTTGCGCGCTGCAGTTGAAGGCAACGCTTCGCTTATGTACCCGATGATAGCAACAGTTGAAGAATTCAGACAGGCGCAGGAGATTCTTGAGCAGGTGAAGGAAGAATTGCGTAAAGATAAAGTTCAGTTTGACGAAAACATCCAGGTTGGAATGATGGTCGAGACACCTGCTGCTGCTCTCTCATCCGACGTACTTGCACGGGAATGTGCATTTTTTAGCATTGGAACGAATGACCTGGTACAATACACGATGGCGGTCGACCGCGTTAACGAAAACGTTGCATACCTGTACGAACCGTATCATCCCGCAGTACTAAAGATGATTAGAGACGTGATTCGTGCGGGGCACCATGCAGGAATTCCGGTTTCGATGTGTGGTGAAATGGCGGGTGACCCGGCTCTAACCAAGCTGCTCATCGGACTTGGGATTGATCAGATAAGCATGAACCCGCACGCGGTCCCTACAGTGAAACAACATATAAGAGAAATCAAATATGAAGATGCACAGACATTTGCTGATGAAATACTTACAATTACCGATATTGACGAGATAAGAAAGCGATTAAATATCAAGTAAACTCGGTGAGTCCGCACGGCAATGAGAAGTTTCTTAACGATAAAAACTCTCGTTCTATCGTAAAGCGCAACTCAATGTAAAAAAGAGTTGCTTTACAGAGAAGATGGTGAACTCGAGTTTTTATCTAAAACTTCTCAAATTGCCTTAGCGGACATCGCCTTCGTCAGTTTGAAAGGCATATACTGTGCGGCTTGCCCAAGCAATCTCGTACCATTAGAAAGGTTTAACAATGGACAAGATGTTTGATATGCTAGTCAAATTCCCCCAACAGTGCAGACAGGCATTAGAAATTGGTGAAGAAGTGCCGATTCCTGACTGGTGGCGGAATAGTCGCGGAATAGTCGTTGCCGGAATGGGCGGTTCATCGGCAAGCGGCGCTCTATTACGTGATGCTTTGCAGGGCAGGTTTCCTGTCCATCTTGTGAGGGATTATCAATTGCCACTGTGGGTGGATAAGGAATGGTTGGTCGTTGTTGTGACGTATTCAGGAAACACGCGCGAGGCATTGTCATGCTACGAAATGGCACGTGATAGAAATTGCCGGACATTTGTAATTACAAGTGGCGGTGAAATAGAAAAGCGCTTAGAAAGAGCACAGGTTCTCTGCGCCAGGATTCCATCCGGACTTGCTCCACGTGCTTCGCTCGGATACTTATTTTTCCCTCTACTTTTGTTAGCAAATAAAATAGGACTATATCCAACCTTGAAGGATGATATGGATGACACACTAAAGAATCTACAGGAATTGTCCGCAGAAGCAAAATCTGATACTGACAATAATCGTGCTAAATCCATTGCAAAGTGTCTGCTCGGTAAAATTCCTGTCGTGTATGGAGCAACGTGCCTGGAGTCCTGCGTATGGCGAGTCAAAAACCAGATTAATGAAGATGCGAAGTTACCTTGCATAGCTAACGTCGTCCCGGAACTGTTGCATAATGAAATTGAAATGTGGGGAAGCCCGAGAGATGATTTCCACGTAATTTTTTTGAGGGATATCACAGAGACGCCAGAGGTCTCACAGAAAATGGAGCGGCTGGTCAGTATATGTAAAGAAAAAAACCGCCAGTTTGATGAAATCCGTGCGCCAGCAAAAACGTTTCTCGCACGACTACTCTGGTTTCATTATTATTCCGATTGGCTAGGTTACTGGCTAAGTATAATTGGGGGCATAGACCCGTTGCGTACACCGTTAATAGATAGTGTCAAACTTCCGTAATTTTTGTATCATTGCGCACATTGACCACGGTAAGTCCACCCTTGCAGACCGGCTCATAGAGCTTACTCACGGAATTGACCCAAGACAAATGAGAGACCTTGTGATGGATTCTATGGACCTGGAACGCGAGCGTGGGATTACCATTAAGTCAAAAGCAATCCGGCTGGAGTACGAGAAGTCGGCAAGCGAGAAATACGTACTTAATCTGGTGGATACTCCAGGCCACGTTGATTTTTCATATGAAGTTTCGCGTGGACTTGAGGCAGTAGAAGGCGCAATACTTCTGGTAGATGCTACGCAGGGAATCGAAGCGCAGACACTTGCTAACCTCTACCTTGCGCGGCGTCACAATCACGTAATCATACCAGTTATCAACAAGATTGATTTACCAACAGCCGACCCGGACAAAGTAGAAATAGAAATGCTTGAATTGTTAAGTAACCAGGACCATTGGCGCTCTTCAGATGGTGCCACAAAAGACATCTTGAGGATAAGTGCGCGGCAGGGGACCGGCGTTGACGAAGTACTAAATGCGGTTGTCACGCGTGTACCACCACCGTCTGGCAATCCGCAAAACCCACTGCGTGCGCTCATTTTTGATTCAGTTCTGGACCCTTATCGTGGTGTCATTATATACGTTCGAGTTGTTGACGGAGAATTAAAGCAAGGACAAAAAACGAAATTGCATAAGAGCGGTTGCACGTTTGATGTTGCAGAAATTGGCCATTTCCGGCTTGATAGAATATCATGCGAGTCACTGAAGACAGGCGATATCGGATACGTAGTTACAGGTATTAGGGAATTGGAGCATATAAAAATAGGGGATACGCTGACAGACGCGCGGGACAAGACCACGGAACCGTTGCCTGGTTTTCGTGAACCAAAACCATTCGTATTTTGTGGAATTTATCCTGTTGCAAATGAGGACTACACTGAATTAAAAAAAGCAATTGAGACGCTTCGTCTAAGCGACGCTTCGTTTGTGTCCGAACAGGAAGAATCGCCGCAGCTTGGCGGTGGTTTCAGGATGGGGTTTCTGGGGCTTTTACATCGTGACATCATAGGAGAACGTATCAATCGTGAGTTTGACATAGAAATTGTAATGACCGCACCAAATGTGGAGTACCGTGTCATGACGACAGATGGCAAATTGTTAACAATAGATAACCCCGCAGACCTCCCCGAATCCAGTAGCATAAAGAAAATTCTCGAACCATACGTAGAAGCAACTGTCATAACCCCGCCCCAGTTTATGAGTCCTGTTATTGAATTTTTGAAAGACAGAAGAGGGGCTTATGTTGAGGTCAAGTATTTGCACGAGGAGCGGGTAGTTATCCGCTATGAATTGCCACTTGCTGAAATATTGACTGATTTTTACGATAGATTAAAGTCCATATCGCATGGCTACGCATCTTTTGATTATCGGCACCTCGAGCCCAGAGAGGGCAACCTGACCAAAGTAGAAATACTTGTGAACAACGAACCTGTGGATGCGCTTTCGTGGATAGTACATACTACCAGAGCGCAAGTACGTGCAAATGGACTTACTCGCCGGTTGAAAGAAGCAATACCAAGACATCAGTTTCCGGTGCCGATTCAGGCGCGTGTCGGTAAAAGAATCATTGCTCGCGAGACAGTACCGGCATACCGCAAGGATGTCATTGCACACTTATATGGCGGTGACGTAACAAGAAAGGACAAACTACTTAAAAAGCAAAAAAGAGGTAAGAAAAAAATGAAGCAACTTGGTAAAGTCAGCTTACCTCAGGAAGTATTTCTTACAGTAATGAAAATAGACTAAAGTAAGAGTGAGGAGGTAGCCGCAGGCTTTAGCCTGCGTTGTAGGCACGTGCTTGCCCGTGCGACTGTCATTGCGAGGCCGCGTATGCGGCCGAAGCAATCTCTTAACAGAATAAGGAGGAATCACGTAATGCCAATGGAAGGCCGGCTTTTAATAATTGCTGCTGTGTTGGGAATAGTCAAATTTCTTATGAGTAGCTACGCGAGAAAACGCCCTAAGGAAGCGAAACGCCGAACATGGAATGAGACAAAAGAATGGGTAGATACCGGTTTTATTGCTCTTATCTTAGCAGCGTTAATAATGGCTTTTATTATTCAGGCATTCAGGATTCCCTCCAGTTCGATGGAAGATACCTTGAAAATAGGCGACCACCTGTTCGCTCTCAAGTTCACCTACGGGACCCGAATTCCGTTCACGGATAAATTTATATGGTCACTTAACAGTCCCTGCCGTGGAGACATAATAATTTTTAAGTTTCCAAGAGACCCTAAACGTGATTTCATAAAGAGAGTCATGGGAATTCCGGGTGACACGGTTGAAGTTAGAAATAAAGTTGTCTATGTAGATGGAGAGCCTCTTAGCGAACAATACACAAAGCATTCTGATTACCAGACATATCCGGATGACCCCTGGCTTCCCGAATCGTACAGACAACGGGATAATTTTGGCCCGGTAAAAGTTCCTGATGACTGTTACTTTGTGATGGGCGATAACAGAGATGCATCGTATGACAGCAGGTTCTGGGGAGCGCTTGAGCGTAAATACATCAAAGGCAAAGCATGGATTGTCTACTGGCCTCCATCGCGTTGGAAAGTGATCCACTAACTGCCATGAAATACATAACCCAAATTGATAGTGCGCGTGCCGGAAAGCTCACCCAACTAATGCGCACCGTTGCACAAGCAGAAAATTGCAAGCCGGAATTTATCCGTGATGGTATCCGTAATGGAACTATCGTTATTGCCGCAAACTCCCGTCATAAGAAACGCCTTCCCTTTGCAATAGGCGCTGGTTTACGCATCAAAGTAAACACAAACATAGGTACGTCTCCAGACCTCATCTCGTTAAAAACTGAACTCGAAAAGTTGCGTGTAGCTATCAGGGCAGGCACCGATGCGGTAATGGATTTAAGTATTGGCGGAAATGTTAAAAATATCCGTCAGCATATACTGGATGAATGTCCGGCTGCGCTTGGAACGGTCCCGATTTATGAAGCAGTGCTTCGTTGCGTAAAAAAGGGGCACGACCTTACGAAAATGGATCCAGAGACGCTCTTCGAGGTAATCGAAGAACAAGCAGAGCAGGGTGTTGATTTTATGACTGTCCACTGTGGAGTTACAAAATATTCGCTTAAGGTATATGAAAATACAGGCCGGCTTGGTGGAGTTGTAAGTCGTGGCGGCGCAATCACTATGCTTTGGATGCGCACCCGTAATAAGGAAAATCCGCTCTACGAACAGTATGACCGTCTCCTGAAAATTGCAAGAAAATTTGACATAGTCCTGAGTTTGGGCGATGGACTCAGGCCAGGCGCGATATACGACGCAACCGACCGTGCGCAGCTTGCAGAATTAAATATCCTTGGAGAATTGGTTACAGCTGCGCGCAAGGCAGGCGTACAGGTAATAGTTGAGGGTCCCGGTCATATTCCGCTCAATCAGGTCCAGGCAAACGTACAACTTGAGAAAAGCATTTGCAAGGGTGCTCCGTTTTATGTTCTTGGCCCCGTTGTTACCGATATTGCACCCGGATACGACCATATTACCTCAAGCATTGGTGGTGCTGTTGCTGGCTGGGCAGGTGCAGATTTTCTGTGTTATGTAACACCTGCTGAGCATCTTCGGCTGCCGACAGTACAGGATGTTCATGATGGAGTCATCGCAGCACGCATCGCAGCGCATGCTGCTGACATTGCGCGTGGTCTGCCCGGCGCACGAGAGCGTGACAATAAATTATCCCGTGCAAGACGCAAGCGCGACTGGCAAAAACAAATCAAGTTATCTATTGACCCTGAAAAAGCAAAAACAATAAGGGATTCAAGCCATCCAGGTGCACCCGACCAGTGCACAATGTGTGGTGACCTCTGCGCCCTCAAACTAAGCAATGGCTCCAAAAGTAAAATGTAGTATGCGAGCTTGCTCGCAAACAGGAGAAATATTTTTGCAAAAATCAGATTTTTGTGTAATAATGCGTTTACAGCCCCTTATAATACCGGTACAGATAACTTTAAGCAAGTAAAGAGAAGGAGGTATGATGGCAGGCAAATACGTGTATTTTTTTGGTGAAGGAAAAGCAGAAGGCAATGCCGGAATGAAGAACCTTCTCGGAGGTAAGGGCGCAAACCTTGCAGAGATGACGAATCTCGGAATTCGTGTTCCTGCCGGTTTCACCATAACAACCGAGGTATGTACGTTCTACCAAAATGAAAAGAAATATCCGGATGGACTTGAAAAACAAGTGGAAGAAAATATAGCAAAAATTGAAAAAGCAATGAATGCCAGGTTCGGCGATAGCATTGACCCGCTGCTGGTATCGGTTCGTTCAGGCGCAAGGGTCTCAATGCCTGGTATGATGGATACGGTGCTTAACCTCGGATTAAATGACGAGACGGTGAAGGGGCTCGCGAGAAAGGCCGAGGACGAGCGTTTTGCATACGACTGTTATCGCAGGTTTATACAGATGTATGGTGACGTAGTTATGGGTATAAAACCAGCAGAGAATGAGCGTGACCCATTTGACCTTATGATAGAGGAGAAGAGAAAAGAGCGTGGTGTCAAGCAGGATACCGAATTAGCTGCGTCTGATTGGCAGGATGTTATCGTGAAGTTTAAAAGACTCATACAGGATAGAGCAGGTAAGAGTTTCCCCGAAAATCCAATTGACCAGCTATGGGGTGCAATAGGCGCTGTCTTCGAATCGTGGAATAATAAAAGAGCAATTGAATATCGTCGAATAAACAATATATCAGGTGATTGGGGAACAGCCGTCAATGTGCAGTCAATGGTATACGGCAATATGGGTGAAAATTCAGCAACCGGTGTTGCGTTTACCCGTGACCCTGCAACAGGAGAAAAAAAGTTTTTCGGTGAGTTCCTTCCAAATGCACAGGGGGAAGACGTTGTTGCGGGGATACGTACGCCTCAGCCGATCAACAAACAAGATAAAAAAGACCCATCAGTCATTTCGCTGGAAGAAATGATGCCCGATGTATTTAGCGAGCTGGTAGACGTTTATCACAAACTGGAAGACCACTACAAAGAAATGCAGGACATTGAATTTACAATACAACAGGGCAAACTTTACCTGCTTCAAACAAGAACAGGTAAACGCACAGCACAGGCAGCAGTAAGAATAGCGGTGGAAATGGCGCAGGAAGGTTTGATAGACAAAAAGACCGCGGTTGCCAGAGTTATGCCGGAACAGCTGGATATGTTACTACATCCGATGATTGACCCAAAGGCAAGAGTAAATATTCTGGCAAAGGGCTTGCCTGCGTCACCAGGTGCAGCAAGCGGCAAAATTGTTTTCAGCGCAGAGGATGCCGTCGCAGAAAAAGAGAAAAATCCAAAAGCAAAAGTGGTCCTCGTCAGATGGGAGACGTCACCTGAAGACATAGCAGGAATGAACGTTGCAGAAGGGATTCTCACAGCTCATGGAGGCCTTACGAGTCACGCGGCAGTAGTAGCACGAGGTATGGGGAAACCTTGCGTGGCAGGATGCGGTGCACTGGAAATTGATTATGGTAAGCAGGAAATGAAAGTGGCAGGCAAGACGTTTAAACGCGGCGATGAAATTACAATTGATGGCTCAACTGGAGCAGTCATTGCAGGTATTGCGCCAACCGTCCAGCCAGAAGTTGGAGGCATGTTCGGTACTTTGCTTGAATGGGGTGACGAAATAGCAAAACTATACGTTCGTGCTAATGCAGATACTCCAAAAGATGCAGAAGCAGCGCGTAAATTCGGAGCAAAAGGTATTGGCCTTTGCCGCACCGAACATATGTTTTTTGGTGAAGATAGAATCAAGGCAATGCGTGAGATGATACTTGCTGACAGCATGGAAGATAAAAAAAGAGCGCTTGCAAAAGTTCTGCCATATCAGAAGCAGGACTTCATCGGTATATTCAAGGCAATGGAAGGCCTGCCTGTAACAATACGGCTATTTGACCCGCCATTACATGAGTTTTTACCTCAAACAGATGATGCAATATCCGGACTTGCGAAGGAAATGGGCATCCCGGTAGAAAAAATTGCAGCACGTGCACGGACAATGCATGAAGCAAACCCGATGCTTGGCCATCGTGGCTGCCGCCTTGGAATCACAAATCCTGAAATAACCGAAATGCAGGCACGTGCAATTATGGAAGCAGCATGTGAATTGACCAAACAGGGCGCAAAAGTTATCCCTGAAATAATGGTTCCACTTGTCACAATGCTTTCCGAGTTCAATAACCAGAAAAAACTCATCGTCAAAGTCGCAGAAGAGACACAAAAAAAATACGGTGTGAAAGTAGAGTATACTGTCGGTACGATGATAGAGACGCCTCGCGCTGCACTTGTTGCTGACGAAATAGCGAAAGAAGCTGACTTTTTCTCATTTGGCACAAATGACATGACGCAGATGACCTTTGGTTTCAGCCGCGACGACGCTGAGCGTTTTCTACCATATTACATTGATAAGGGTATCATAAACGCAAACCCATTTATGATACTTGACGAGTCAGGTGTTGGACAACTTGTGAAAATTGGTACAGAGCGCGGCCGCAAAACAAAGCCGGGTTTGAAAGTCGGTATTTGCGGTGAGCACGGAGGCGAACCGTCGTCAGTGAAATTCTGCCATAAGATTGGGATGAACTACGTATCGTGTTCACCGTTCCGTGTGCCAATCGCGCGTCTCGCATTAGCACATGCTGCCCTTGAAGAATCGTAATATTGTCATTGCGAGGAACGAAGTGACGAAGCAATCCCGTACCATACAAAATTATCATAACATGAAAAAAACCTGTTTTTACTTGCTACTCATTTTACTTGTAGGACTCCCACTCGGCATAGCATCTGCAGATGCAACCTGGACAGTAATGGTCTATATGGCAGCGGATAATAATCTGGAGCAATGTGCTATCGATGACTACGAAGAAATGGTAGACGCATCATCTGCAACTAGTGTGAGAATCGTCGTTCAACTTGACCGATGCAATGGCAATACAACTGCTTACTATGATGGTTGGACTGATACCAGGCGATTTGTAGTTGACACGACTTCGGGACCTTACGCAGCGGCGGCAGTTCAGATTCTTGGAGAACAAAACATGGCAGACCCGGATGTTCTTAAGGATTTTATTATATGGGCGAGCACCGCCTACCCTGCCAGCAATTACGCTCTTATTTTGTGGAATCATGGTAGTGGCTGGCGCAGCCGTGCATCCCGTGCTGGTCCACAGTATGCTGTATGTTGGGATGATACCAACGGCGGCTTCCTGTATAATCATCAGGTCAGTGATGCAATCGTGGGCTCAGGAATTGGCGATAAGCTTAAGCTAGTCGGTTTTGATGCTTGCCAGATGCAAATGCTGGAAACTGTCTATGAACTACGAGGTCTTGCAGGTGTCGTTGTCGGTTCGGAAGAAAATGAGCCGGGTCAGGGCTGGCCATATACAGAAATTCTGGATTATCTCGTAACTTCATATTCTACTGCGACCGCAGTAAGTTTTGGTAATAAAATAGTTGAAGAATATGGAAAGTGGTACGTTGCTATTTCTACGGCGATAGCAGCTGAAACAACCCAATCGTGTTTTGATATGGATAAACTTACTTCAGTTACTGATGCAGTAGATGCGCTCGCCGATTGGATTATAAGTGGTTCTGATGCCTGGTATAGCGGAGACCTTCGCTGGTTGGCGTTTTCAAGTGCTCTGAATACCGATGCCTATTACGGT
>Ga0210017_1002373_pt1 | contig 16131 bp, 17 predicted proteins | sample CryGeyCG2014_020_FD_183966 | JGI IMG/M metagenome (GOLD analysis project Ga0210017, IMG submission 183966) | Groundwater microbial communities from aquifer - Crystal Geyser CG08_land_8/20/14_0.20 (SPAdes) (version 2) | ecosystem: Environmental > Aquatic > Deep subsurface > Groundwater | place... | reverse complement strand
ATTGTGAAAGTTTTCATTCTGCATTTAAGAGAGTCTATGGAATTATTAGAAAAATAAGAGTTCATAGCAAGTTTGTTCAAGTTAGTGCGAGAATAATCTTGCATAATCGAGCAAGATTATCTTATTTCAAGAGAGTTAAATAATTTGTACGCAAAGCTTATGTGTAAAAAATGCCTAATCTGCATCTCACCAAAATCACAAAAACCTCTCACGCCCGTGCCGGGAATCGAACCCGGATCGCAGCCGTTCTGCAAGTTTTTATCAGTCTTTTCCTTTTGAAGGAGGTTGACTGTCAAGGAACCTTGGTTCCTTACATGCGACAGGGCTGAGTGTTTGCCGTTGCACCACACGAGCAGTTTAGTGCATAAGTATCTTATCCTATGACTATAACTTCTTAATAAGAAGCTTTTGCTTTTTTAAATCTTTTCTATTTCTCTCGAGTTTATTATTTTACAAAAATTTAAATAGCCTTTGTTATTAATCAGATTATGAAAAAGAGTGTAATGGTAGGGGTAATATTAATTTTAGTGGGGATTTTTCTAATTTGGTTTGAAAATTCACTCGGGGAGCAAACGAAAAATGTTGCAATTATCTTTTGCCTTGTTGGAGTTATTTTGATCTCTATCAAGAATACATGGCGAGAAAAAACACCTTCAATGAATTTTGGTTTGGTTGGGGGGTTTATTTTGATAGTTATCGGCATTTTATTAGGACTAATCTTCAAATTTTCATCAATCCAAATGGTCTTTGGTCTTGAGGCAGACATGGCAATTGTTTTTGGGGCGGGGATAATCTATTATACTCTAGGTAGGAATCTTACAGAACCCAATGTTACCTACTTTCTATTTTTGACGTTACAAAGCTTTATTGTTGGATTTCTACTTGGCGGAGCAGTTGGGGGTATTTATGAGTTTTTTAAAAAACACACTTCATATAAAAAACCTAAGATTTAAACAGGTATATCAATTAATCGCCTAATTCAAAGAATTCTTTCATAAATTAAAATAGAGTAATGGTTATCACCAAACACCATTACTCTAGTAAGAATTATTCATGGTTTTTAAATGTTTTTTCTTCAAAAAAACTTATGTTTTACCCACAGCCTGTATTAGCAGAACCCAGAGGAAGTGGGAAAGCTTCGCAATATGTAGGTGTAAATATCGGGTCCAATCTTGTAGTCGCAAGATGTGCTGTATAAAGACTTCCTGCTTGCCCGATATTATCAACTCCTTCGCTGAAAAGCTTTTGAATTAATGGTGGGGCAGGATTTCCCATGGGATCTCTAAAACACTGAGAATTCCCTACAGATGGATTGTTAGGGGATTGAAACCCTGTAAAGGGATCTGGTTCATGTAGATTCGCGCAGCCACAATGCACCCCGAGCATCCTATTTCTTCTTATGCAATACTCTTCATCATCTTTCCGTCTCCAATAATCTCTCATTTCTATATCAACATATGGTTGGGGTTGCATTTTTTAACCTATTAGAATCAAAGCGAAGAATTATTTATACTTTTCGGTTATGGAAAACTGCCCCCAATTTTAAAAATCTTTTTCCATTAGATTTTTAAACTTTCTTTTCTTAGCTTTTTGATAAAAATGAAACAAAAAAGAGGGCAAGAGAAGAGTCCAATCGTGCCGGCTAAAGAGAAAAGTCTAATTATGCAGCCAAAGGAGAAGAGTCCAGTTATATCAACAAAAGAGAAAAGTCCGGTGGTACTAACTGTCATCTTAATACTTTTAGTAGGAATTTTCGTTTTTTTAATAATACTTTTATTCAAGTATCTTCCAGGAAAACCAACAGACCTGAATGTTACACTTCATCCGCCCCCACAAACAACCATAAACTTATCTTATGTGGTTAAGCAATTTTATCCAAACATGAAATTTAATAGCAACTCTATTTACTACAAAATCGCCGCCGACTGCAATTCTGAAAAAAAACAAAGAATGTTGGCAGCTTTTAGCGAGCTTAAAACTAACATAGGGATTATAAAATTTTACGAAACTCAAGAAGATGCCGATATAAAAGTTGTATGTTCTGAAGAATCGAGGAGTATAGAAGATATAGACGAGGATTTTTTTATTGCAGGTGAAGGCGGAGCCAAGGAGGTTGTGCAAACCGGGCGTTATAATGTTATAACTGAAGGAGTTATTCTTTTGTACAATACTTCAAGAGGAGTTAAATGTACTTGGCCAAACATAGAACTGCATGAATTGCTGCATGTTTTTGGCTTTGACCATTCGTTAGATCAAAACAGCATTATGTACCCTATTTTGCAATCTTGCAGCCAGCAATTAGATAACTCCGTTATCGAAGATTTAAAAAAACTTTATTCTCAAGAAAATTTAGCTGATTTATACTTTTTAGACGTTGAAGGAGTTAAAAAAGGGATTTACCTTGATTTTAATGTTACTGTAAAAAATTCTGGAACAATTGATGCAACAAATGTTATGTTGAGTGTTATGGACGGAGACTCAAAAATCGAGGATTTTGATTTAGGGGAGATTGTTTTCGGAGGGGGCGTTGCTTATTCAGTTACCAATCTAAAACTTAAAAAAAGGTCTGCTAAAGAAATCAAGCTTGTTTTGGATAAAGACAATTTAATCGGAGAACTTGATGAAAACAATAATATAGCCATAATTAATTTTGAATGAAATTGAGGTATTTTTGATTTTCTGGTTTGTTAAGCTAAAATGAGCAACTTACTAATTCTCTGTTATCATAACAAACTTTAAAGTATTTGTAACATTCAAGAAATAGTAATTAAATTCGAGTAAATATCTTATCAATTGAAAACTTAGTTTGAAATTATATGAAAACATCTAAGATTTTTCCTCTAAAAGAGGTTCTAATCCCATGTTTTCTGATTATTTTTTTCCATTGAATCAATAGTAAGGTCTTCAAACTTCCCCCCTAAAAACACTCTTCTTAATTCTTGTCTTTGTTCTTCAGTCTTGGCTTCTTTGCTCAACCTTGCTGCCACAAGCGGGTTCTCTAGGTCTTTTAAAAATAATTCAACAACAGCTTTTCTTAAACCCTCCCCGGTAAGCGAAGAGGTTAGTTCTCTTATCAAGTATCTTGAGTCTCCCTCGCCAGATGTATATTTTGCAGAGCAAAGATATCTCCTAGGAATTCCATAAGTTAGTTCTTTTGGTGTTTTATCTGTTGACGCCAGAGTTGCTTTGCTGCGAAAGCTAAAGCGCCCCATAAAATAATAAAGAAGAACAAAAATTTATATATTGTCAATAGTGAGCAACAACTTTGTTCCAATTAATCCAGTGAAAATTTTTTCAAATAAAAACTCGCGACCCTGCTCGCAATATTACTTTCAATTAGTCTCGCAGAGTCGCTCGATCCCACCACCCGGGCTTTCGTAGTTTCTTTCTTAGTTCTTTTCTTTAGCTCCATTAGTTTTTTCTTTTAGAGCTTTTCTTTTTTTCTAAAAAAGAAAACTCATTCGAACCGGGGATCTTCCGGGTTTTGCGTTGGCTTTTAGGGTTTCATATTATCCGTAAAACGGAAAAATCCGCCTTAGTTTTCTACAGCCGGACGCTCTACCGCTGAGCTATGGTGGGATTAATATAAAATATTTAAGAGATTTTTAAATGTATGTTTATCATAATAATATTTATAAACAAAAAGTTTATTATTTTTTAGATGGGTGACTTTAATTCATTTTTGAAAAGCAGAAGGCGCATGCAAAACAGACCAAATACAACAATGAGACCATGTTTAAGAGAAGATATTGTTGGTTTGTTTGGACTGAGAGAAAAAGGAATAACCATGACCCCTTCTATGGTATCACGAAAATTAGGTGTGCCCCTTGAAGAAGTTAGATATTCAATGCGTGCTTTAGAAAGTGAAGGAACAAAAGTGTTATACAGCGGATGGGAAAGACACGAACTATATGCTTTAAATTTCCTTGATTTATGGAAAGATCCCTATCTTAAGAAAAGATATGATACGCTGGTTGCACAACAAGAAACTCTAAAACAACAAGCCCACCAACCCAGACCAACGATCGTGCGAGATACTGTTGAAACAAAAGTAGCTGATGCGCCAGCGCCAATTGTGCAAGAGCCTCCTGAACAATATGTTCCTCTTGCGGAAGCCCAACAAGCAAATAGAAACCCCTTCGCGACCTTCTCAACCGCCTCCAATCGGCCAATCTTATGGTCCTTAAATAACTCCCAATCAAAAAAGTATTCTTGATCTATTAAAAACAATTAATCTCTAGTACGCTTTCGCCCTTTCAATTTTCTTCGGCTCGCTTACAAAAAATACTTTGTTGCTGGAAGTTTCTTTAATTTTGCCGTTTCTTTCATAAATCAATCTTGTCGAAGGCAGTTCAAACCTTCCAACTATGCCGATTTTAGAATAAACAATATAAGAGAGAATTGTTTCCTCATTTACGTTTAAACTTTCAATGTTCCATTCTACTCTTCTATTTTTTTCATCAATTCTATCCGGAGCGATTGTGCCATATCTCTCATAAAGCTTGACTATCGGAGGCAATTTGTCTACAACATTTATTTTTTCAACGAATTTTCTTGCTTTTAAATTTATACTTACTTTTAAGGCAAATTCTCCGTTTTTAGTTTTCACTTTATTTATCTTTTTCTTGACAATTATGTCAGAAACCAAATAGATTCTAGCTAGAACTATCAAAACTATCACAACAATAATAATTATTATAAGGATATACCAATTTGTTTTAGCTACAACATTCAAAGATTCTGCTGGTCTTAATTCTTGTTGCCATATATATCTAACGCTCAAACCACTTGTTTCTGATTTAGTTGGCTGTATATTAAAGGAGGTAAAGAGCCTGGAGATTAGGTTTTTCTCTATGCTTATTTCTGCCAAAGCAATAGTATTTCCTTCGTTTATTTTTTCTATTTCGTGCCTTCTTATCAGGCTGCCTTCTTTGTTTTCCTGAACCGATATGCCTGATTTTTCTAAAAACTTGATTGTAGATTCTAATCTTGCAGAAGCATTTTCTGTTTTAATATCCGCATCTAACAGATAAGAGCCGGCAATTAAAGTTTTTAATATCTCTGGGTCTAATTCTTCTGTAAATGATTTTTCTTCTAACCCTCCCAAAGAAAAATTTTCGCTAAACTTAAAAAACACAGATGAAAACTCTGCTTCTATGTTTTGAAATTCAAACTCTTCTCTATTTTGAACATGAATAGTTGCCTTATCACTCTCTGGATTTAGATTATCTGCGCTTAATCCCAAAACATTTTTTAAATCAGTGATTTTTATGGTTATTCTATCTTCTTGTGTCCCTGTGTTTTCACCCTTTATTTTGTAAATAAAAGTAAAATAGCCGGGGCTCTTTTCAAAATTTTTTTTAATGCTCTCTCCGGCCGTTAGTTTGACGTTTAAATCTTTTGTTTCTCCGCCGGCGATGCTAAACGGTTCTTTTGGGCTTATGCTTACATCGACCAAAGAGTAAATTTCAAAAGTGTCAGATTCACCCAGATTTTTTATTGTGAACTTAAAAGTTGAAGGATTGTTTAATTCGCTGACTATAACATCATTAATAGGCTCTTTTTCTATTTGCAAATTTATTGCAGAAGCTACATTGATTAACAAAATTATAAAAACCAGCAAACCTATTTTTTTAAACATCATACCCAAAACAAATAAATGTCATATTTAAATATTTTTCTTTTCTTTAATATGCTTTAAAGAATATACATCTAGCTTCTAGGAGGCTGTTTACCTTCTATAGCTAAAAAAGATTTTGTTTGTGCTACAACTTCATCAACTTCGTCTAGCAATTTGTCTTCATACGAGTCTATTCTTCCTTTGATTATATACCTGTCATAAACTCCTCTTAAAAACTTTATAAAAGCAGTATCCTCCCACCTATGTTCGTAGTCTTTTTCGAGTATCGCCGTGAACTTAATCTCTAGATGTCCTTTGTTCATCTTTATTTTAGCGCCATTTTTCTGCACTTCAACTTCACTCATTCCGATTATACGCCAATCAGCCTTGATTAAAAATTTGAAATAATCAGATATCTTTTTCTGAGCTTCCCATTTTATCTCTATCTCTTTTCCATCTGTTTTGATCTTTTCGTCGTAATTTTTTTCAATTATCTTATAATTATGATCAGTAAACCAATCATAGATAAATCTATAAATTTCTTTAAAATCCCACACCCCAGTGTATTTTGTTTTTCCTGAAAAAATTGTATCTTTTTCTGACATGTTCTGAACCCTTTTTATACTTTATTAAAAGAAAAAGAGTATTTAAATATTTTCTTGCGGTTAGCCTATCCTTTTATCCATTAATTCTATCAATCCTCGGTGAACTTCCTTTGTTCCAATATAAACATGTTCAGGAACCTCTTGTAGAGGGAAAATGCTTTCTCCACTAAGGTTTGTCACTTTCATTCTGCTTTTTGTTAGTGCATTTTTAGGTAACCCCTCATCTCTGAAACTGCTTTTGATTAAACCATATTGCCCGGTATATTCTAAACTCACTGGAACTGCCTGGTTTTTTATATCCTCTATTTTTATAATTCTTGCGAGACTCTCTGCAATAACACTAACATGTCCGTGCATACCATCTCTATAGAACAGGTGTGTCGACTCTCCCCCGTAAATCACAAGTAATGGGGCCTGGGGCATTTCAGGATCATCATTCCAAGTTAAAATTGGTCCTCCTGATGCTATTTTTCTATCTAGCTCTGTTAATCTTTTTAATTCTTTTTCTGTTCCTAAATATTCTACTAAATGTCTCATACTAGATCAATACAGAAAGAATATTTATAATCTTTATTATACTCTAGAACATAATCTCCTACATAACATCTCTGCATGCTTCGCAGATCGTTCGATTATCTATTTTATATAAAAGCCCAAACTCTCCGCATTCTTCGCATAAACCCTCTCTGAAACTCTCTCCCGCCTTCACCCTCTTTAACTTTTCACTTTCTTCCTTTATCTGCATTATTTCAGAAGCTGTTTCGAACAAGCTCGGCTCAATTCTCAAAATATCCTTTATTGTTAAAAAACCAATAACATTTTTGTTAACTGCAACTGGCAACCATCTGCATTTTGTTTTTTTCATTTTTTGCAGTGCATCATACAAGTCTGCAGAAGGCTTGATTGTAATAAGTTTTTTTGGTGCTATTTCGCTTGCTTTTATCCTGCTTAATTCTTTTCTTGATTTTTTTGTCAATGCCCAGATTATGTCTCCTTCAGTTATTATCCCTTTCAATTGGCTTTTCTCCTCGAGAATTAAGCTTCCTACTCTTTTCTTTACCATTTTTTTAGCACAATCTAGAATAGAAGTATCTGGTTCGACAGAAATAAATTCCCTTGTCATTATATCTCCAACTTTCACACCAATTTTCATTTTTCCTTTTAGTCTACATTAAAAATAAGTTAAAGGGGTTTATAAATTCTGTGCACAACTCTTTAGTTGTAATTGTACAAGCCAAGATTTCCAAAAATAAATTTTTTATTAATATTTCTTGATTTATTAAATACTGAGATTATTTTAATGAATCTACTGAACTCTGCTTAACAATGTTAATTAATTATACCAGCCAATAGCTTTTAAAATAAATTTTATATTATCATATTAATTTATAAGCCAATCTAACTCATTTCAGCTTTCCACTCTTTTTCAAAAAATGAATATAACAGCGAGGATGTATGCCCCACCTCTCATTCAGATGGCTGAGCCAGACCTCGCTGTGAAAAATTAAAGAAAAGCGTTCTATTAAAATTTCTCGATATACAATATATAAAATATATACATATTATGACTACGCAAACCTTAAAAGCTTTGGGGGTATATACTAATATATATTGTATAACATATATATCAAAGAACAATATATATTTTTAAATAAGAAAACTTTGATTTTTCAGATTAAGGGGAAGATGTATAGAACAGACTTAAAGCCTGAGCTAAAATGGACCAAAGAAAATTAATCAAACTTGGAAATTCGAGTTTTGCAATCGCTCTTCCTAAAGACTGGGTTGATAAATCTGGCTTGAAAAAAGGCGATAGTATAATTATAAACCCAAATTCTAACGGGGAGTTGATAATACAATCACAATACAAGAAAACAAACGATTCAAATGAAACAACTTTAAGTTTAGAAGGGAAAAAAGAAAGGGACATTAATCGCGAGATAATCGCATCTTATATAAATGGAGACAATTTAATTAATATAAAATTAGACAAAAAAGATTTAGGAATTGCCAAAGCAGCTCTTAAGAATCTTTTTGGTATTGAAATAATAGAGTCTAATCACAATTTAATAACGGCAAAAGGTATAATAGACCTCTCTTCTCTTTCTATAGATAGCATAACAAGGAGAATAGATAATTCTGTGAGAAACATAATTGAAGAGCTAGAACCACTTATTAAAAAAGGTTATTTAACAAAAAAAGAATATGAAGAAATTGTAAATGCGAATAAAGATGTTAACAGATCTTATTTTCTTTTGTGCAGACTTATGGTGCAGGGGGTTGGCAATCCTTCTATACTCAACACATTCAAAACAAACTCCTCATCTTTAGTTTACTCTTGGGTAGTTGGATTGTATATAAAGAAAATAGGGGACTCTTTGGGAGATTTGGCTGAAGCTTTATCAAAAAACAAACTTAAAAAAGGTGAAATTGAATATATATCTAAACTATTCGAAGAAACAAAAGAAAATTTTGTAACCTGCCTTACTGCTTATCATTTGAAAGACAAAGAACTTTCATTTAAAGTTACCCAAAACAAAGATAAAACTTATTCAACATGTACTGAAACAAATAAAAGAAGTGCTGTAAGAGAAATTTGCAATATTTTTGTAAGAATTCAACACGATATCCATCACATTGCAAGGTACATTATGGATTTTATAAAACCTGAACTTGAAAGGAGAATAAAATGAACGGAAAATCAGCTAAACTGCCAATTCCAGCCGGTGTTGTAAAAGATCTTTTGTCTAAATCACTTTCTAGAACTTTTAATGAGCAAGTTGAAATTACTGATTTTACTGCTGAAAGACTCTCAATTGTTGGTAGAAAATCTGATGTTTATAAATTAGATTTGCTCTTTGATTTTCCAGGAAGAGTTTTTAGTCTCCCGCCAGTTGTTGCAGCAAAATTTTATCTTTTAGATCACACTGAAGATATTACAACAAAGGCTGAAATACAAACAGAATATAACACAGAGAAACAAATGCTTGGTTTATCTGACGACTTAGTTTGTAGAGTTGAAGATAAAGAAGTAAGAGTTCTTCAACGTTTTTTTAGTGAAAAAGTTGGAGAGTGTGATGACCACTTAGCTTTAATAAGAGAGTTTGCTCCTGAAGACTCTTTATCTGCAATAGTTTTGGGAAAGCAAAAGAAACAAGAGGATGTTCATTGGACGGATATAAATGGTACAATTTTTCCATTAGCCCTGCTTCATTTGTATGACCTCTGGATAAGAGAAAGAGTTGTTTTGCCTGAACACGGACCAGGTTGGGTGAGTGATACAGCTGTTACACATTTAAGAAGAATAGCTAATCATATAAACAGAGAAGATTTAGAAGAAGATTTGGCAAAAGAACTTAAAGGAGGATTTATGAAAATATTCACAAAATATTTATCTAATCCTGGCTTAATTAGAGTTATTAATGGAGACCTAAATGTTTCTCCTCGCCATGCAACTAAAGGCAGATTATTAGATGCTGGGCGTTCATCTATAGGGCAGGTTACAGATGACTTGGCACTTTACTCAGATCAGCTTTTTAATAATGTTTTAGATTCTAAAGATAAAGTTATGGGTTTGTGCGCTCGCGGGAAAAGCGCAATTGGAGATTATATTGCTTGTTATAATACTCTAGCCGAAATTCTTTACTATCCAGAATTTCCAAAAGGAATCTCTAAAGATTTTCTTATGATGAGTTTTTTAGCTTCTGCTTTAAGAGGCAATTTAAAAGGAGCTTCTGCATCTCTTGTCTATGGTAATAGATTTTTAGAACAACCAAATTTAACAGAAACAGGCAGAAAAAGAGCATCAGAAAATTATGCTGCGGGCGTTTATGATTCTATAAGATTACTGGGCGAACTAGGAGATACAGAGGATAGAATAACTCTTATAAACCTTAGTACCCAAATCAGAAATGCAGGTTTAAATTCCCCTTCCCCTTATGAACATGAGACAATCAGACCTCAAAGATGCCCCAGAGCGCTTGAGACCCAATATGGAGCTTACTGGCGTAAACATACACGTCCAGAAAATTCGAAGAAACCACAACATAAAACACCATATACAAAAGAACCAGCATAATCAATTTATATTCTAAGATATAACAATCTTTAAAAACAAAACTTCACAAAGAATTTAAGATAAGATAAGGGAAAAACAATAAAATGACATCAGATAGACAACCGATTTTTATTTTGCCTGAGAATGTGCAGAGGATAATTGGCAAAGATGCGCAAAGAAATAATATTATGGCCGCGCGCTTAGTTGCAGATGCAGTCAAGACAACTCTCGGCCCAAAAGGAATGGATAAGATGTTAGTTAATGGTATGGGCGATATTACTGTCACAAACGACGGAGTTACAATTCTTGAGGAAATGGAAATTGAGCATCCTGCTGCAAAAATGATGGTTGAAATTGCAAAGACCCAAGAAGATGAAGTAGGAGATGGTACAACAACCGCTGTAATGTTGGCAGGAAAACTTCTTGAAAATGCAGAAAAATTATTAGACTGCAAAGTGCATCCAACTGTTATAACAAGAGGATATAGGTTTGCAGCAGAGCAAAGCCAGAAAATTTTGCAAGAGTTGGCTGTTAATGTAACAGCAGACCAAGAATCAGTTCTAAGAAGCATTGCAATGACTGCAATGACTGGAAAAGGAGCTGAAACAGTAAAAGAAAAATTTGCAGATATTATTGTCAAGGCTGTTAAGCAGATAAATGAAAATGGAAAAATAGACTTGACAAATATAAAAATAGAAAAAAGTAAAGGAGAGGGCTTGGAGAATACCGAGCTCGTTTCTGGAATTGTTTTTGATAAAGAGAAAGTTTCTGTTGACATGCCTTCAAAAGTTGAAAATGCAAAAATTGCATTGCTTGATGCTGCTTTGGAAATAAAAGGCCCTGAAACTGAAGCGAAGATATCTGTGTCTTCACCAGAACAATTTCAAAGTTTTATAGACCAGGAAGAAAAAATTATTAAAAGAATGACAGATAAAATTAAAGAAGTTGGAGCAAGTGTTGTTTTTTGCCAAAAAGGAATTGATGATTTAGCACAATATTATCTTGCTAAATCAGGAGTTTATGCTTGTAGAAGAGTTGCAAAAAGTGATATGGAAAAGCTGGCAAGAGCAACTCAAGGGAAAATCATAAGCAATTTAAACGAACTTACTTCAGACCAGCTTGGAAATGCAAAAATAGTTGAAGAAATAAAAAACGGAGAAGATGTTTTTACTCATGTTAAAGGATGCTCTAACCCAAAAGCTTTGACAATTTTAATTCACGGCGGAACCGAGCATGTTTTAGATGAAATGGAAAGAGCAATTAAAGATGGTTTAGGAGATGTTGCTTCTGCTTTAAAAAGTGGAAAAGTCGTGGCAGGTGCAGGAGCAGTTGAAATTGAGCTTTCAAAGAAATTAAGAGAGTACAGCAAGAGCTTAGGGGGAAGAGAGCAATTAGCAGTAGAAGAGTTTGCTTCTGCTCTTGAATTCATTCCATTAACACTTGCTGAAAATGCAGGGCTTGACCCAATAGATGTTTTAACAGAGCTGAAAGCAGCACATGAAACAAGAAAAAACGACGGAATAAATTTATTCACAGGAAAAGTTGAAGATTCAATTAAAGCAGGAATTATAGAGCCTCTAAAAATAAAAACTCAGGCAATTAATTCTGCGTCTGAAGTTGCGATGATGATTTTAAGAATAGATGATGTTCTGGCTTCTGGAAAATCATCAGGCGGAATGGGTGGAATGCCAAGAGGCATGCCACAAGGCATGGGTGAAGAGTATTAAACCTCAGAAATTTTTATTATAATCTTTTAATACAATAATCCTTATAAACCAACTTCTAATCAAATTTAATATTGCTCTGCCAAAAATGAAAAGAAGAATGAGAATTCCAAACGGAACATTTGACGATTATATTTTAGACGATGTTAATAGACGCTATCCTTCTTTAGATTGTTTGGCAAAAGAAGAATCAAAACAACTTGATACAAGGGTTAGGCATCTTGTAAGATTTACAGATAAAGCAAAAGTTTCTTTTCAGGTTGTGGATTTTATTGCAGACTGGGTTTCTAAGCGGGCGAGATTTGAAGAAAGACAAGTTGATGCCCAAATTTGTGATAGCCAACCTAAGAAAAAATATTTTTTCAGAGACCCTTGGGAAGGTTCAAGCATGATTATTGTTAAAGAAGGAGAAAAACCAATAACAGACGGATTTAATTTAATAGTTTGCCACTCAGATTCTCCGTGTTTAAGACTAAAACCCCGCCCTGTTAAATTAGAATGGGCTGAAGATGAAATATTTAATTTTTTAGGAGCAAGATTCTCTGCTACATTATATGGGGGAGGTTTAGTTCATCATTGGATTGGACAGCAAGTTAATATTATAGGATATGCTTTAGACAAAAATGGCACAAAAAGAGCAATAGAAGTCCCAGGTGTAATAGGAGATTATGCTTCGCATGTTGATGATAGAGATGATGAAGAGGTTAGAATAGCATTTCCAAAAGAGCAATCTCTTGAGGTGATAGCAGGGCATACGAACATCAAAGGAGTATTAGATGGTTTTGGATTTAAGTCTCTTGATGATTTTGCTGAAGCAAAGCTTTTTGCAGTGCCAACTAATTCAACGCTTCCAATAGATGAATATACATGGAGACTTTTAACTGGATACGGGCTTGATGATAGAGTTTGTGTATTTTCAGCAACTGATGCCATTATAAAAACAAAAAATCCTAAAAAAACTTCCATTGTTTGGATAACAGATACTGAAGAGATAGGAGATATTCAACCAACTGGGGCTAGCGGGCATTTTTTAGATTTAGTTTTAGATTATTTAATACAAAAAGAAGGAGCAAAAAGGAGAGTTGACTCTTCTGAAAGCGCAAGGAGAAAAATGTTTCATAAATCCTCTTTGTTGATAGGGGATGTTAATATAGCTCCCTATGGTCATGATTCAGAAAAAATGGATGTAACAAATGCTCCTAAGCTTGGTTTTGGAGTGTATATGGCTTGCGATGATTATGAAATTTCTAATCCTGATTTTGTAAGAAAACTTAGAAATTTAGCCAGAAAAGGAGAACGCACAGGAAGGAATATCTGCCATCAACTTTGTGGGGATTTTAATAATCAAGATAAGCAAGACCTCTGGTACAGAGGATACTTTGATGGAAAAGATGCTCAACTCTCAAGAATCGGGCAGTGGGCATGGGTCGGAGTGCCTTGTGCATCTACTCATAGCCACAACGAAATAGTCTGTCCAGCAGATGAAATGTGGACAGCTAAGCTCTACAGGAGATTTTTAGAATCTGACTTAGGTTTGAAGTAATCAGTTTTCCCTTTTTCTAGCAATCCTTACACACAATATCCTGATTGTGGTTTTGTTATGTCTGGCTTGTTGCAGGTATAAGTTTTAGCAGCACTTTTTGTTGCACAATCTGAATCTCTTTTGCATTCTATAGAAATGCAAAAATAACTTCCTTCTAATCTGGCTTTTACCTCATCGTCTTTGCAGATGCACTTGTCATAATCTGGATTATCTGAACAATGATAGCTATAAACTTCTTTAATACTATAGCCAGAATATTTGAGCAAGCCATTTACAATAGCCAGCACAATAATCACTATAATAATCAAAATCCAGTAATCTCTTTTTATATTTATCTTCATATAAGCTATAAAGAAATATAATTTATAAGTTCTTCTGTTTGAGGTTTTGCTTAAATGCTGGTAAATCAAAAATCTCTAAAAACCACTAACTCTTAACCCTTTAAGCTCTTACATAAATATAGTTCTTTATTAATGTTCTATTGGGTATTTATTTTTTAAAACAAATTTTTATAATAGTTTCACAAGAGTCCTATTTAAGAAAAATGCGCCACCCGGGAATTGGACCCGGCTTTCATCCTTTCTGCTCTTGTAGTTCTTTGGAACTCCTAGAACCTTTCTTTCTAAGAAAGGTTGTAGATGGCAAGGATGTGTTCTACCAATAAACTAGCAGCGCAACCTGTTTTTAGAAGATAGTTAAACTTTTAAATATTGTTATAGAGCAAAAGATATGGTAAATGATACTGAAAGTTTAGTAAGAAGAGTAGAACAAGTTGAAGTTAGAAGGGCAGTTAGAATTTCAGAAGGATTAAAAAAATTAGCTGCCAGAGCTTATACTCCTAATTACCAACCTCCCCAAAAGCATTTGGATTATAAAGCATAAAATCAACCTCAAAGAAGAATTTAAAAACACAATTAAATATTGATATTAATGGGCGTATCGTTCATCGGTAGGACACGTCGTTTACACCGACGGAAGAGAGGTCCGACTCCTCTTACGCCCATATTTATAAATAAAGAGTTCTATAATTTTATATGATTAATAAAAAATTGGCAGATGCAAATTATCCATATATAAGACTAAAGTATTCTTGGGATATGATTTTTTCTATAGAAGACTTCATAAACTGCATCAACCTTCATAAAACAGACCTTAAAAGTCCAAGAAATATTGGCCTTATGAATTTTATGAGGGATTTTCATGGCAATAAAGATTTTAATCCTGCAGGTGTTTTAAAAGATTATATTTATCTTGAAGCAAACTCTTTTTTCGAATGTGCTAAGAAGCTTAAATTAAGTGGTGATAAAAATATACCTGATTTGCCAAACTATCTTGAAGAATTAAAGAACTTCCGTAATGTAATGGTTGGGCATCGTGATAAAAAAGGGATACTTAATTTTCCTCAAGGTTGGGTTGAGTTACAAGAAAAGACTGCTAAATTAATTCCTATAAAACAGCTCATTAAAGATGTAGGCACCTATTATCAAGAAGTTATGAAAAGGTATTATGAAAGTGGCTCAGCCAAAGATAAAGAGCCTAAATAACTAGCTCGTTAGAAAAGGTTACATTTAGAATCTATTTGTTTGGGTATAAGGATTATTCAATGGGTGTAGTTTTAAGCGGAACTTTCGGCTTCTTCGCCTTTTTTGATTCTCCTGCTTCTTCATCTTCAGACTCGTCTTCGCTGTCTTCGTCGTCTTCATCTTCAAATTCTATCATTTCTAGAATTCCTAAAATTTTATCGAGTTTTTTATTAATTTCTTTGTATTGTTCTTGAGAGATTCCTGATGATGAAGAATTATTTCTTGAACTATGGTTAGAACTAGAGCCCCCTTCTTTTCTGAAACAATCACTGCATAAAACAGGTTTGCCGCCTGTTGGTTTGAAAGGAACTTCGCATTGTTTTCCGCATTTATCACAGGTAGCTTCATGCATTTCAGGCCTTCTTCTTTCAAAACTTCCAGAATCTCTATCTCTAAATCTGTTTCTTCCTCCAGATCTTCCGCCGCCAAATCCTCTGCCGAATCTTCCAAAGTCTCCGCTAGAACGATTTCCGCCAAATTCTCTGTCTCTATTATCTGATCTGAAGTTTCCCATATATTTTTGTTTTAAAGTTTGTTTATAAATCTATGTTATTCTGTGCATTGTTGCGTTGTCGGGACTTTTTGAGGGTTTTAAAGTTAGGATAAGTTAAAACTCTACAAAATATAGCAGTTAAGTGCCCCTAGAGCTGAATTTTTTATCTTTTAGTTAAGCAAAAAGCAACGATAAAGTTTAAATACAAATTTAATTGTTTAATTAAAATGCCAAACATTAAAAATCCAATAAGGCACAAGATATTAATAGTATCTAATAGATTGCCTGTTGATATTACAAAAAAAGGAAGTAAGTTATACATTCGCCCTAATATTGGGGGTTTAGCTACAGCTCTTTCTTCTGTTCAAAAGCAATATCAATTGCAGTGGGTTGGTTGGCATGGTAAAGTAGATGTTTCAAAGGAAATTGAAAGCAAATTTAATAGCGAGTTTAATTGCTACTCTGTTTCTCTCTCTAAAGAGGATATTAAAAAATACTATTTGGGT
>Ga0210017_1002371_pt1 | contig 16144 bp, 15 predicted proteins | sample CryGeyCG2014_020_FD_183966 | JGI IMG/M metagenome (GOLD analysis project Ga0210017, IMG submission 183966) | Groundwater microbial communities from aquifer - Crystal Geyser CG08_land_8/20/14_0.20 (SPAdes) (version 2) | ecosystem: Environmental > Aquatic > Deep subsurface > Groundwater | place... | reverse complement strand
GCGCGCCGACCTGATGCACGACTTCGGGTAATTGCGCCAAGGTGGTGTGAACTTTTTGCATGTTGGGCAAAGAGACATTGCTGATGAGTGCGGCGGGCGTACTGCCCGATAAACCCCGCCGCATCAGTGCTGCGGCGATTTCTGCCGCCTGACCGGAGGCCATGTACAGTACGGCGGTATCGGCGGTCAACACGCTGTGCGCCCAGTCGCTGGCCGATTCGGCTTCACCGACGCGCGGCGTGACGAACACCACGTTGCGGCTCACGCCGCGCCGGGTGAGCGACACACCCAGTTCAGCCGCTGCCGCCAGGGCTGAGGTGATGCCGGGAATGATTTCATACGCGATACCAGCGGCTTGCAACGCGGCGATTTCTTCCTGCGCGCGCCCGAAAATCATCGGGTCGCCCCCCTTGAGGCGCACCACTACGGCATGACGCTGTGCCGCTTCGACCAGCGCACGGTTGATGAAACGCTGATCGGTAGAGAGCTGGCGGCAGCGTTTGCCGACCGCGATCAACTGCGCGTCGGGCCTGGCCATCTCCAGCAGTTCGGGCTGCACCAGCGCGTCATATAGCACTGCGTTGGCTGATGCCAGCAGACGCGCGCCGCGCAGCGTAATCAAATCCGCCGCACCCGGCCCCGCCCCGATCAGATAGACTTTTCCCATAAAAATCAATAGGTTAAATAAATCAGCAGATCATCCCCGCCGCAACGGTGTTGTTGGTCGCTTCGTCAATCACGATGAAGCTGCCTGTCGCACGGTTACGGGTGTAAGAATCGAACACCAGCGGTTTCTGCGTCTTCAGCGTGACATGAGCGATGTCGTTCATGTTCACCGTGGGGTTTTCGTGGTGTTCGAGCGTGTTCACATCCACGCGGTAATCCAGGCTGGAAACCAGGCATTTCACCACGCGCGAGGTGTGTTTGATGATGTACTTGCGGTTCTTGTCCATCGGCGTTTCGGATAACCAGCACAACATCGCGGTGAATTGCTGGGCGACAGTCGGCATCAATTCGGCTTTGACCAACATGTCGCCGCGCGAAATATCAATCTCGTCAGTCAATGTGAGTGCAACGGACTGCGGCGCGGCAGCTGTCTTCAAGCTGCCGTCGTAAGTGACGATGTCCTTGACCCGGGTGGTGCGCCCCGCTGGCAGGAGGGTGACTTCATCTCCCACCGCCACCTGCCCCGCCTCGATACGCCCCATGAAGCCACGGAAATCATGGTGTTCGCCCGTTTGTGGGCGGCATACCCATTGCACCGGAAAACGGAAATCGCGAGTGTTTACGTCCTGGTCTATTACCACGCTTTCCAGTTTGTCCATCAATGTCGGCCCCTGATACCAGTCCATCGCCTCGCCACGTTCCACCACCATGTCGCCGACCAGCGCAGACAGGGGGATGAAGGTCACTTCGTGCAGATTCAGTTGCGCGGCAAACTGGCGGTATTCGGCAACAATCTCGTCAAAGCGTTGTTGCGAATAATCCACCATATCCATCTTGTTCACCGCCACCACGATGTGCGGCACACCGACCAGACTGGCGATGAAAGTATGACGGCGCGTCTGGGTCAACACGCCACGGCGCGCATCAATCAGAATCACGGCGAGGTTAGCCGTGGAAGCTGCGGTCACCATGTTGCGCGTGTATTGCTCATGCCCCGGCGTATCGCCGATGATGAATTTGCGTTTTGGCGTAGCGAAATAACGGTACGCCACGTCTATGGTGATGCCCTGCTCGCGCTCGGCTTGCAAGCCGTCGGTCAGCAAGGAAAGATCCACCGCCGCCATGCCGCGTTTTTCGCTGGTCTTGGAAATCGCCGAAAATTGGTCTTCAAAAATAGACTTGGAGTCGTACAGCAAACGCCCGATCAGCGTGCTCTTGCCGTCATCCACAGAGCCTGCGGTGATAAAACGTAATAGTTGAGTTGTGTCGCTCATAATGTAACCTCATAAAATCTGTAGTGTCATTCCGGCGAGGCCGGAACCCAGCGGTTTTATTCAACATGCCTTTTGGCTTTGTCCCGCGTTGCGGGAAGTTCTTTTCTGACCGGATTCCCGCCTGCGCGGGAATAACGATCCTAGAAGTACCCTTCTTTTTTGCGCAATTCCATTGAGGCTTCGGAAGTCTGGTCGTCCATGCGGGTCGCGCCTCGTTCGGTGATACGCGTGATGGCCGTCTCGGCGATGATTTCTAGCGCATTGCTGGCAGTAGATTCGACCGGTGCGGTACAGGTCATATCGCCTACGGTACGGAAACGCACCGAAACCATTTCAATTTTTTCGCCAGGCCTGGGTTGCACCAGATGCGACACGGGAATGACGTTATCGCCCCGGCGTATCACTTCGCGCTCATGCGCGTAGTAGATGCTGGGAATGTACAAATTCTCGCGGTCTATGTATTCCCAGATGTCCATCTCCGTCCAGTTGGAAATCGGGAACACGCGCATGTTTTCGTCGTTGTGTACGCGAGTGTTGTAGATGTCCCACAGCTCGGGACGCTGATTTTTCGGATCCCATTGGCCGAATTCGTCGCGGAACGAGAAGATGCGTTCCTTGGCGCGCGCCTTTTCTTCGTCGCGGCGCGCCCCGCCCATGCAGGCATCAAAACCGAACTCGGCAATGGTTTCCAGCAAGGTCACCGACTGGTACGGGTTGCGCGGCAAATCGGGATCCTTGATGATAATCGTGCCCTTGGCAATCGAGCCTTCCAGCGAACGCACAATCAGTCGTTCGCCCAGGTCGGCAGCCAGCTTGTCGCGGGCTTTGATGACTTCCGGGAAATTATGCTCGGTATCAATATGTACCAGCGGGAACGGGAACTTGCACGGGCGGAACGCCTTCTCCGCCAGGCGCAGCATCACGATGGAATCCTTGCCGCCGGAAAACAGCAGCGCGGGATTTTTACATTCCGCCGCGACCTCGCGCATGATGTGGATGGATTCGGACTCCAGCACATCCAAATGGGTAAAAGTTGGGTTGCTCATCTTTATCTTCTTTCTGTTAACTCAAATTCTTTTCACGCTGTCATTCCCAATAAGCCGGGAATAGCACTATTTTGGTCTGCTAATCCCGCTGACATGTAGACCACATTCTTTGCCATCCGCGCTCTCCCACCACCAGCGTCCCGAACGGATGTCTTCGCCGGGCGTGACGGAACGGGTGCAGGGCGCACAACCTATGCTGGGGTAAAACCTGTCGTGCAGCGCATTGTAAGGCACTTCGTTTTGCTTGATGTACTGCCAGACTTCGGCGTTAGTCCAGTCCAGCAGCGGGTTGAATTTATGCAAACCTTGCTCGGCATCAAAGGCGGAAAATTCCAGGCTGCCGCGCGTGACGGCCTGATCGCGGCGCATCCCGGTAATCCATGCGCCTTTACCCGCCAGCGCACGCTTGAGCGGTTCGACTTTGCGGATATAACAGCAACCTTTGCGATTCTCCACGCTGTCGTAAAACCCATTCACGCCATTTTTTTCGACATATGCCTCAACGGCTGGCGCAGCGGGAAAATAGATTTTGAGCGGCGCGTTGTAGTGTTCCCGCACCGCTTGCATCAGGTTATAGGTCTCTTGCGGCAAGCGTCCGGTATCCAGGCTGAACATCTCAATATCCGGCTGATACTTGGCGATCAAATCGGTCAGTACCATATCCTCCGCACCCAGGCTATTGGCGAAACACACCGGCGAGAAATCCCGCACTGCGTCAGCCAGCAGTTGTTTGACTTGCGCTACTTTTTGCGCCAATTCACTCATACCTTGACTCCGCGATGTACGCGCCTGAACAGCGGCACTTTTTGGTCCACCGAAGCCTGATAGGTTTCAGAGAAATCGCTCAAACCTTTCAGCACCTCATGGATGTCCTTGTCCGGGCGCGGCACAAAGGCATCGAAACCGACGCGCTGCAAATAGAACATCTGGTCGCGCAACACCTCGCCTATCGCCCGCAATTCCCCTTGGTAACCCAATCGCTCACGCAAATGATAGGCGATGGAATACCCGCGCCCATCGGCAAACCTGGGGAAGTCCACCGCGATCACCTGAAATCTTGCGATGTCGCCCTGCAAGTCTTCTGCTGTTTCACTGCTTTCCAGCCAGACACCCAGCTCGGCACGCGTTTTGAGCGTGTCACGCTGCGCCTGCCACACCTTGAGCGGCACGATGACTTTGCCACTGGGTACACTCACGCTGTCCGGCGCATCCTGTTCATTCAGCCGTAAAATGCGCCAATCATCTTCGACTACTGTCTTGTTTTTAATGATCATTTCTAAAACCTCGGCGAATAATAGGGCAACTCGTAGGGCGTACCCTGTTTCAACAAGTCGTATATGGGTCCGGCCAATTCTGCATCGTCTTCGACCGGGGTCGCATAAACATATGCCTTGAATGGCTCGTAGCCTAGTCGGCGCACGGTATCTATGAAACGCTCGTCGTCAAAACGCTCGTCCACATACACTTGCAACAGGCGCGCGATCACTTCCGGGATTTGCCCGAATTTGAACGATTTGCCGATGATTTTGCCGATGGAACTGGTGTTACCCTGCGCGCCGCCAATAGATACCTGATACCACTCCTCGCCATCCTTATCCACGCCCAGAATACCGATATGGCCGATATGGTGGTGCGCGCAGGCATTCACGCAACCTGAAATATTCAGGTCCAGTTCGCCGATGTCGTGCAGGAAATCAAAGTTATCGAAACAGGCGGCAATCGCACGAGCCAGCGGAATGGAGCGCGCGTTCGCCAGTGAGCAAAAATCGCCGCCGGGGCAGCTGATGATGTCGGTCAACAGCCCGATATTCGGCGTTGCCATGTCCCGCTCTGTCGCCGCCTGCCAAAGCGTGAACAAATCGGCTTGTTTGACATCCGCCAGCACCAGATTCTGTTCATGCGTGATACGTAACTCGCCAAAGCTGAAACGCTCGGCCAGTTCGGCTGCGGCTTCCATCTGTTGCGCGGTTGCATCGCCCGGTGCCATGCCGGGTTTCTTCAGCGACAACACCACCGAAGCATAACCCGATACCTTGTGCGGCTTGACGTTGCGTTGCAGCCAGTTGGCAAAAGCCGTGTTGCCGGGTTGCGCGGCAGCCACATCGCTATCCGCCAGTGTTTCATAGCTGGGCGCGGTGAAGCAGGCTGCGACGCGCTCTAATTCCTCCACGGTCAGTGTGCAAGGACCGTCTTTGGTGAACTTCCAGTCGGCTTCCACCTGCCGCCTGAATTCCTCGATGCCGATCTCTTTCACCAAAATCTTGATGCGCGCCTTGTACATGTTGTCGCGGCGACCGTGTTCGTTATAGACGCGCACGATGGATTCCAGATAAGTGATGGCGTGCTGCCAGGGCACAAAGGCGCAAATCTCCGTGCCGATGACCGGGGTGCGCCCCAGACCACCGCCGACCAGCACGCGAAAACCAACTTCTCCCCGCGCGTTTTTCACCACTTGCAAACCCACATCGTGTACCGCGATGGCAGCGCGATCCGTCATGGCACCGGTCATGGAAAACTTGAATTTACGCGGCAAATAGGCAAATTCGGGATGGAAGGTACTCCACTGGCGCAGAATCTCCGCGTAGGGTCGCGGGTCAACAATTTCATCTTTTGCCACACCGGCAAACTCGTCGCAGGTGATGTTGCGGATGCAGTTGCCGGAAGTCTGCGTGGCGTGCATTTCCACCGTTGCCAGATCGGCCAGAATATCCGGCGCATCCGGCAGCTTGATCCAGTTGAACTGGACGTTCTGGCGGGTGGTGAAATGCCCGTAGTCGCGGTCGTACTTGCGCGCGATGTGCGCGAACATGCGCATCTGCGCGGCACTCAGCAGTCCGTAAGGCACGGCGATGCGCAGCATGTAAGCATGAATCTGCATGTACAGGCCGTTTTGCAGGCGCAGCACGCGGAACTCGTCTTCCGTCAGTTCATTGGACAAGCGGCGGCGCACCTGGTCGCGGAACTGCGCGACACGCTCGGCGACCATCTGGTGATCGAATTGGTCGTAACGATACATTTAGTTTTCCCCGGTAGCTGCGGGTGAATAGGCTTTCGACACGGGCAACAGCAACGCGGCGGCCAGCGGAAACTTTGCGCCGTAAGCCAGAATGTGCGCGACATCCGCATCTTCGTCGTGGCGCAGCGCAGCACCGATATAAGCGTATTCGCCCGTTTGCCCGACCACCACGCCGATGCGTCCGCCGCAGCCGTTGAACCAGCTTACCTGCCTGGGTTGATTGACTTTATTTTCACTCATGACTTTTCCTTATTTGTAGAACACCATCTTCAGACCAATAATCAACAGCATCATTGCCAGCAAGGGACGCAATACCCTTTCGGGTACTTTGGCGCTTAAATGGCTACCGATATAAATGCCGGGCAACGAACCCAGCAACAAACTGCCCAGCAACACCAGATCCACAGTACCCAGCGCCAAATGCCCCATGCCTGCCAAAGCCGTCAGCGGCACGGCGTGGGCAATGTCGGTGCCGACGATTTTAACCGCAGGCAGACGCGGGTATAAAAATAACAGCGCAACCGTACCCAACACGCCTGCCCCTATCGAAGACACCGTCACCAGCGACCCCACCACCACGCCCGTCGCAATGGTTGCAGTGGGCAGATAACGATGGTGCAACTCGTACATCGTGCCATCGCGGCGACGGCCAATCTTCATGATTTGCTCCTTGAACAACAGCACCACCGCCGTCAGCAGCAAGGCGACGCTCAACACGCTAGTCACCACGCTGCGCAAGGTCTTCTCGTCCAACGCCAGATATTTCAGCATCAGGATGGTCACCAGCGCGGCGGGCAAACTGCCCATCGCCAACAGCCCGACCACTTTCCAGTCCACCGTGCCACGCTTGCTGTGTACCCACGCGCCCATTGTCTTGGTCAGCGAAGCGTATAACAAGTCAGTGCCTACGGCAGTTGCGGGAGATACCCCAAAGAACAATACCAGCAAAGGTGTCATCAGCGAGCCGCCGCCCACCCCCGTCACCCCGACAATCAAACCCACGCCAAAACCCGATACCGTGTACAGCCAATCCATCAAAAACCACCCCAACGGGCATGACAAATATGCCAAGCCAAATAATTAAACCTTATCATACCCACTTCCCTCTCCCCTGCCCTTCCCCGCATACAAAGGAAAAAACCAACGAATCGCTGCGCGAGCTTCCTGTTTTCTAATTCAGGCGCGCATCTTATCCTAACGGCATCAATAATCTTAATGGTTTTCTGTTAAGATTTTATAACCAAATAGCATATAGACCGAAATACAACCTACCCGACAGGAAACCCGGCCTCGCCATGAACCTTCAACAACTGCGTTATTTCAATGAAATCGTCAGGCGCGACCTGAATATCTCCGCTGCGGCTGCGTCACTGTTTACCTCGCAACCCGCTATCAGCAAACAGATCAAGCTCTTGGAAGAGGAACTGGGCATCCAGATTTTTCTGCGCAACGGGAAACGCATCACCGCCCTGACCGAGCCCGGCAAAGGCTTGCTTGCCATCGCGCGGCGCATGTTGCTGGACGCGGAAAACTTCAAACAGTTTGCCGATGAATTCCATTCCAAAGATAGCGGTCACCTGACCCTCGCCACCACCCACACCCAGGCTCGCTATGCTTTGCCGCCCGTCGTAAAACAGTTTATCGAGCGTTACCCCAAGGTCAAACTGGGCTTACACCAGGGCAACCCGACGCAGATCGCCCAGCAGGTATTGAACGGCGAGGCGGACATCTGCATCGCCACCGAGAGCCTGACGCTGTATGACGGACTGGTCACGCTGCCCTGCTACGAATGGCATCACTGCGTGATTACCCCGCCGGATCATCCGCTCTTGCAAGAACCGGAACTCACGCTGGATGCCATCGCGCGCTATCCCATCATCACCTACGACCACGCCTTCTCCGGGCGCAGCAAAATCAACGATGCCTTTGAAAAAGCGGGCATCGTTCCCGACATCGCGCTCACCGCGATTGATGCCGACGTGATTAAAACCTATGTAGAACTGGGTTTGGGGATAGGCATACTCGCGGAAATCGCCTTCATCCCGGATCGCGAACCGCATCTGCGCCGCATGAATGCCCGGCATCTGTTCAAGCCCAGCACCACCCGCATCGCAATACGCAAAAACGAATACCTGCGCGGTTATACTTACGACTTCATCGCACTGTTTGCACCGCACCTGACCGCCGAAGTCGTCAACCGTGCCATGCATCTGGCGAATTTACCCGAACAAGATTGATGACAGGAGTGCTGATTTATTCTCCTTGTCGCTGATTTTAATTAAAAATACAATAAAATCAAACAGTTACATTTAATCCCGTGTGGGCATGGCAAATAAATCAACGCTTCCCCAGCAAAAAATTAACCCAAGAAAAACAATGAACGATACCCTCAAGCTCATCCAGTCTCACCGCAGTATCCGCAGCTATACCGACCAGGCCGTCAGCGCTGCCATGCTGGACGAGATCATCCGTGCCGCCTGGCGCGGACCGACTTCGATGAACGCGCAGGAAATTTCACTGGTGGTGGTACGCGATGCCGCGAAACGCGCACGTATCGCCGAGATTGCCGGCGGTCAAGCGTGGATCGCGCAAGCGCCCGTTTTTATCACACTGGTGATTGATTTCCACAAGACCTGCCTCGGCGTTGGGAAAGCCGGACAGACGCAGATCATCCAGGAAAGCATGGAAGGTTTTGGCGTGGCGGCAGTGGACGCGGGCATCACGCTGGCCAACCTGATGACCGCCGCACGTTCGCAAGGCCTCGGCATCGTGCCGATAGGCGGCATACGCCGCAACCCGCAAGCGATGATAGACCTGCTCGAACTCCCACCGCTCACCTTCCCGCTGGTCGGCTTGTGTCTCGGTCACATCGCCGTTGACGCGCCCCAAAAACCGCGCATGGACATCCGCACCTTCTGCCACTTTGAGCGCTACGATGACAGTGCTTACGCCGCCGCGATTGACGCTTACGACGAAACCATCATGGCATACTGGCAACAACTTGGCCGCAGTGATGGCATCACTTGGTCGCAGAATCTGGGCAACAGCCTGAAACAGGTCTATTTTCCCGAAGTCAAACCCGTGGCGGCGAAACAAGGCTTGTTGAACGACAAATAATCGCGTTCAGAAAATAGCACGCTTGGAAAAATCCTTGGGGCGGAAGCCCAGGGCGGCGAGTACGGCGAAATAGACCACCACCCCGCCGGCCACCAGCGCCGCCAATCGGCTGACACGCGACCACGGGTTGCTGACTAACCAGCTATCCTGCGTTCCCATGCCGAACCACAGCAGCAAGCCCAGCGCCAGCATGGCCAGCGCGATTTTGGCGAAAAATTTCGCCCAGCCGGGTTCGGGTTGGTAGATGCCGCTCTTGCGCAGGTAATAAAACAGGATGGCGGAGTTCAGGCAAGCGCCGAGGCCGATGGACAAGGCCAGACCCGCGTGGGCTATCCAGCCGATGAATAGCGCGTTCATCGCTTGCGTCGCAATCAGCGTGACGACACCAATCTTGACCGGGGTCTTGATGTTCTGTCTGGCGTAAAAACCGGGGGCGAGGATTTTCACCAGTATCAGTCCGATTAGCCCGACGCTGTAGCCGACCAGCGCCTGACTGGTCATCAATACATCGTTTGCGACGAATGCGCCACGCTGGAAAAAGGTGGACAACAGCGGCACGGCCATCAACCCTAGCGCCAACGCGGACGGCAGCGCCAGCATAAAGGTCAGGCGCAAGCCCCAATCCAGCAGCCTGGAATATTCAGCCGTATCGTTGTTGGCATGGCATTTGGAAAGCGAGGGCAGCAATATCGTCCCCAGTGCCGCGCCCAACATGCCAGAGGGAAACTCCATCAGGCGGTCGGCGTAATACAGCCAGGAGACACTGCCCGCGACCAGAAATGATGCAAAAATAGTGTTAATAATCAAGCTAATCTGTGAGATAGAGACACCGAACATGGCCGGCCCCATCTGTTTGATGACGCGCCACATGCCCTCGTCTTTCCAACTGAAACGCAAGGTCGGCAACAGGTCTATTTTCTTCAGGAAAGGCAGTTGGAAGGCCAGTTGCACGATGCCCGCGACAAACACCGCCCATGCCAGCGCCATGATGGGCGGATGGCAATAGGGGGCTAACCACAGCGCGCCGCCGATGAAACAGATATTTAGCAGGACGGGCGCGAAGGCCGGCACCCAGAATTTGTTATAAGTGTTGAGGATCGCCGCCGCTACCGCCACCAGCGAGATGAAGAAAATATAAGGCGAAGTGAAGCGCAGCAGTTGTACGGTGAGGTCGAATTTCTCGGTATCCTTGACGAAGCCGGGGGCGCTGATATAAACCAGAATCGGTGCGGCAATGATGCCGATCAGCGTGACCACGAACAGAATCAGCGCCAGCATGGTGGTGACATGATCCACCAGCAGCCGGGTTTCCTCGTGGCCGCGCCGGTTGCGATATTCACCGAAAATCGGCACAAATGCCTGCGAGAAAGCACCTTCGGCAAACATGCGGCGTAACAAATTAGGCAGCTTGAAGGCGACAAAGAAGGCATCGGTCGCCATGCCCGCGCCAAACACGCGCGCGATCAGCACGTCGCGCGCAAAAGCCAGAATGCGCGACACCAGCGTCAGGCCGCTGACGGTCGCCAGAGAACGAAGTAGATTCATGGAATCAGGCGTTCAAAACGACACATTTAAGCGCGCGTTAGCATATTGATCGCGACGCTCTGTGCCAAATTTCGGATGTTTGATGGTCGCCGCCAGTTGCTGCGCGGTTCTGCCGGTACGCACTTTCAGGTTGTTATCCTCGGCAAACTTGCGTACCACCTGATACGATTCGGCATCAATTTGTTCGAGCTTTACATCCAGCACCACAGCGGGCAGACCATCAATGTGAACGGGGTGCAGGTAATCCGAGTAACTCAATCGATGGCTGGACAATTGTTTTGCCAGCAAGCCGCACAACCGTTCGGTCCAGTCTGGATAGGTGAAGATTTCACCATTTAACGTAATACCCAGAATCACCCATTCTTCCTGCTTGCGAAACATACAACCCTCCCTTAACAATCAATTCAATGCGGACACAGCATCCCGTCCTCATCAGAGCGGTCATCCATCCAAACGGGCATGGCATATTGCCACCCCTGATAATGAAACACGCCATGCCCGTTCCCTCACCCCCGTCCCCCCTCTGATGGAACAACTAGCCAATCCACTAAGCCAGCAAGCTGGCAAGTGGCTGGTTATCCCAGAGGGCGAGGGGTACGATTCGTCGCTGCGCGTATTTCACGTTAACAATGCGCCGCATAATACCATTGCCCACTGCACGAACACGCCTTCAAGCGACTTGATCTGCAAAAAAATTTGCACAATCGAAGACAAGCCACTAGAATGCCCGACTTTCCAGCAAAACCGAATTCTCAAGGAGTAGTAAGAAATGGCAAATACAGCACAAGCCCGCAAGCGTGCACGTCAAGCAGATAACCAAAACGCCCACAACAGCGGCCTGCGTTCTGAATTGCGCACTGCAATCAAAAAAGTGATCAAGGCTATCAAAGAAGGCGACAAAACAGCTGCTCAGGCGGTTTATCAAGTCTCTGTCAGCACGGTTGACAGCATCGCCGACAAGAAAATCATCCACAAGAACAAAGCCGCTCGCCATAAGAGCCGCCTGTCCGCCGCGATCAAGGCAATGGCTTAATAGTCAATTCGTGTACAGATTTTTTGCTGTGTACGAAAATTGATTAAACGTCACACCGACAATATTTTGACGGCTGGTTAGCGTGAATGGTAGTTCAAACAAGCCGACAGCAATGTCGGCTTGTTTGCTTTAAAGGCTCTCAAAATTGCTTGTTTCACTTGCCTAGACGGGGCTGTTTGGCTCAATATATGCCCCTTCGAGAAGAATCAGAGCTAACGGCGGCTAATCCCGCCGTCTGTTTTTACCGAATAATATAAATTCAACAAAGTAAATTCGCTGAAATGACTGTTAAAAAAGGTTCGGTATGTCGCATGTAATGAATACATATTCTCGCCAGCCAGTCGCGTTTGTACGCGGCGAAGGCGTTTGGTTGTGGGACAGTGGAGGCAAGCGTTATCTGGACGGACTGGCCGGTATCGCCGTAAACACTTTGGGCCACGCCCATCCACGCCTGACCGCTGCGCTCAGCGAGCAAATCGGCAAGCTGATTCATTGCTCCAACGTCTATCAGATACCCGCACAGGAATCGCTGGCAGACAAGCTATGCGCCCTGTCCGGCATGGATGAAGTGTTCTTCAGCAATTCCGGCTGCGAGGCAAACGAAGCCGCCATCAAACTGGCGCGTCTGTACGGGCATAAGCGCGGCATCGAAGCTCCCGCCATCATCGTGATGGAAAAATCATTCCACGGGCGCACTCTGGCCACCCTTTCCGCCACGGGCAACCGCCGTGTGCAAGCCGGTTTTGAGCCGCTGGTTAAAGGCTTTGTGCGCGTCCCTTACGACGATCTGGCAGCCGTGCGCCATCTCGCCACCAACAACCGCGACGTGGTTGCCGTGCTGGTCGAGCCGATTCAGGGCGAAGGCGGCATCCGCACCCCCGATGCCTCCTACCTGCAAGAATTGCGTCGAATTTGCAGCGAAAACAACTGGCTGATGATGCTGGATGAAGTACAAACCGGCATCGGACGCACCGGTTGCTGGTTCGCCCATCAACATGCAGCGATTGTGCCGGATGTGATGACGCTCGCCAAAGGACTCGGCTCTGGCGTACCCATCGGTGCTTGCCTCGCGGCGGGGGCTGCGACAGGAACTTTCGGGCCGGGTAATCACGGCTCAACTTTCGGCGGCAACCCGCTGGCTTGCGTCGCCGGGCTGACCACGCTGAACGTAATGGAACAAGACAACTTGCCAGCCTATGCGGGGCAACTGGGGCAGTTCATCAGGAATGGCATCACCGCCGCCTTACAGGGTGTCAAAGGATTCCAGGAAATTCGCGGCCAGGGCTTGATGATCGGCATCGTGCTGGACAAGCCCTGCGCAGAACTGGTCAAACTGGCGCTGGCGCGTGGCCTGTTGATTAACGTAACAGCGGACAGCGTGGTTCGCTTGCTGCCGCCGCTGGTGATGTCGCAAGACGAAGCACAACAACTCGTGGACATACTCTGTCCACTCATCAAGGATTTTTTGCAATCCTGATCGGGAAGCTATCATGAAAGTGAAACATTTCTTACAATTCAATGACTTAAGCAAGGATGAACTGGAATACCTGTTCGAGCGCACGCGCCTGATCAAGCAAAAATTCAAGTCCTACCAGCAATACTGGCCACTCACCGACCGCACCCTGGTGATGATTTTCGAGAAGGCCAGCACCCGCACCCGCCTGTCTTTCGAGGCGGGGATGCAACAGCTGGGCGGCTCGGCCATTTACCTCAATACCCGCGATTCGCAACTGGGGCGCGGCGAGCCGGTGGAAGACGCAGGCCAAGTGATTTCACGCATGAGCGACATCGTGATGATCCGCACCTTCGAGCAATCCATCATCGAACGCTTTGCCGCGAATTCGCGCGTGCCGGTCATCAACGGCCTGACCAACGAATATCATCCCTGCCAGATACTCGCCGACATCTATACCTACATCGAACAGCGCGGCTCGATACAAGGCAAGACGGTGGCGTGGATCGGCGACTCCAACAATATGTGCAACACCTGGCTGCAAGCCGCCGAGATTCTGGATTTCAACGTCCATGTCTCGACCCCGCCGGGCTATGAAGTCGAACCGGAACGTGCGGGCTTATACGGCCACGAACATTACGAAGAATTCAAAGATCCAATGGAAGCCGCACGCAATGCAGATCTGGTCACCACCGACGTGTGGACCTCGATGGGCTGGGAAGCCGAGAATGATGAACGTCTGAAAGACTTTGCCGACTGGCAGGTGGATGAAGACATGATGGCGGTTGCCGCCCCCGATGCACTGTTCATGCATTGCCTGCCCGCCCATCGTGGCGAAGAAGTTTCCGCAGGTGTCATGTCCAGCCCGCAGAGCGTGGTGTGGGAGGAAGCCGAGAACAGGCTGCATGTACAAAAAGCCTTGATGGAATATCTGCTGCTGGGGAAGATCAAATAGCAGAATAAATGTAGGGTGGGTTAAGGTAACCCACCATCCTAAATCGGTGGGTTACCTTAACCCACCCTACGAGTGAGAAAATTTAATGAGCGACATCAAAAAAGCAGTCCTCGCCTATTCGGGCGGTTTGGACACCTCCGTCATTTTGAAATGGCTGCAAGACACTTATCAATGCGAAGTCGTCACTTTTACCGCTGATGTGGGGCAGGGCGAAGAACTGGAACCCGCGCGCGCTAAAGCGTTGCAAATGGGCATTACGCCAGAAAATATTTACATTGACGACTTGCGCGAAGAATTCGTGCGGGATTTCGTGTTCCCGATGTTCCGCGCCAACACCATTTATGAAGGCGAATACCTGCTCGGCACGTCCATCGCCCGTCCACTGATCGCCAAGCGGCTAATCGAAATCGCCGCCCTGACTGGCGCACAAGCCATCTCGCACGGCGCAACGGGCAAGGGCAATGACCAGGTGCGTTTTGAACTGGGTGCCTATGCGCTCAACCCCAACATCAAAATCATCGCACCGTGGCGCGAATGGGATTTATTGAGCCGTGAAAAGCTCATGGCCTATGCCGAGAAGCACGGCATTCCGGTCGAGATGAAGCACAAGCAAGGCGGCTCGCCCTATTCGATGGATGCCAACCTGCTGCATATCAGCTACGAAGGCCGCCATCTGGAAGACCCCGCTGCGGAAGCCGAAGAGAGTATGTGGCGCTGGACGGTCGCACCTGAAGCCGCCCCTGATGCCGCCGAATACCTGGACATCGAATTTGCTCACGGCGACATCGTGGCCTTGAACGGCAACAAGATGACCCCTGCCGCTGTACTGGCTAAATTGAATGAACTGGGCGGCAAGCATGGCATCGGTCGGCTTGACCTGGTGGAAAACCGCTACGTCGGCATGAAGTCGCGCGGCTGCTACGAAACCCCCGGCGGCACGATTATTCTCAAGGCGCACCGCGCCATCGAATCCATCACCCTGGATCGTGAAGTCGCGCACTTGAAAGATGATTTGATGCCGCGCTACGCCAGCATGATATACAACGGCTACTGGTGGAGCCCTGAACGCCGCGCGCTTCAAACCCTGATAGACCATACCCAAGCCAGCGTCAATGGCTGGGTGCGCGTCAAGCTGTACAAGGGCAATGTAATTGTGGTGGGACGCGATTCCAAGACCGATTCGCTGTTCGATTCCAGCATCGCCACTTTCGAGGATGACAAGGGCGCTTACGACCAGAAAGATGCGGCAGGCTTCATCAAACTCAATGCGCTGCGCCTGCGCATCGCGGCAAAGCTGCAAAACCGCAAATAGGCAGCCAGCTATGGACATCAACGCATCCATCATTGACCAACGTCTAGCGGGCGTTCAGGATGAAATTCGTTCGCAAGCAGCGGACGAATTAAATATATGCAACGATGGAAATAAGTTGAAGTCTTTAGCTTTTGTTTACCTTTGCGTCAAAACCATGCTGGATTTGGACGCAGAGGCTGCGTTTGACTGCCTAACAGATGGGGGAGACGATTTTGGTGTGGATGCAATGCATCTCACGGAGGAGGTTGATGGTGAGTTTTCTGTCACCTTGTTTCAAGGAAAATACAAAACTAAACTTGATGGTGACAGCGAGTTTGGTGAAAACGCCATCAACGCACTGATTAACGCGATTCGCCACATTTTCGATCCTGCCGCCGAACTAGGCACGATCAACGAACGTTTGAAAACTAAAGTTGAAACCGCTCGCTCCATGATTCGTGATGGCTATATTCCGCGTGTGCGTGCCATTGCTTGCAATAACGGTAGCAAATGGAACGACAAAGGGCAAGCAGCAATCGAACTCGCTGGTTTTGGTGAGCAAGTTAGTTGGGAACACGTCAATCACGATGTGCTGATTAACATCCTGCAAAAAATCAAGCCCGTGGATGAAACCTTACGCTTGACTGGCAAGGCAATCATTGAAGACATGGATTTCAGCCGTGTGTGCATTGGTCGCATTCAGGTAAGCGAAATCGCCGCGTTGATGAAAACCCATGGAGAAAAGTTG
>Ga0210017_1002367_pt1 | contig 16171 bp, 18 predicted proteins | sample CryGeyCG2014_020_FD_183966 | JGI IMG/M metagenome (GOLD analysis project Ga0210017, IMG submission 183966) | Groundwater microbial communities from aquifer - Crystal Geyser CG08_land_8/20/14_0.20 (SPAdes) (version 2) | ecosystem: Environmental > Aquatic > Deep subsurface > Groundwater | place... | reverse complement strand
AAAGCTAAATAGTTACGTTTTTTTGTATCTATTTAGCTTTATGAAGCTCACCGACGAGACTCGTTTTAATGATATTATTAACTTCCCGACGAATAGCTTCAGAATACTAAGTAATTACGTTTTTTTCGGCACCGTTGAAAATCTCGAAAGAGAATTTCTAAACATGTTTAGTGCATATAGTGATATTATCAACCAACTTATTGTTTTCAGGACTTTTTCAACGCAGCCGTTAATGAGGTCTTTCTTTCGATTGTATTTACCCTATTAAACGCACTTTTTGTTTGTTTAAATAGCCATTTTTGGTTTTTGGTAAAAGCTGGAAACTATAACTTTTTATATTAAATCATATTCTAATTATTCTAATATTAGGGGTTAATAAAAAATAAAATGAGATTTGCACATATGGCTGATAGCCACATTGGCTCTTGGAAAGATCCTAAGCTTAGGGATGCAAGCACAAGGGCCTTTTTAAAAGCAATAGGCCTATGTATTGAAAAACAGGTTGATTTTGTCTTGATAGCAGGGGACTTATTTAACACAGCCCTGCCAGGCATTGATGCCTTAAAGCTTGTTGTTACAGAACTAAAAAAATTAAAAGACAATAGCATTCCTGTTTATACAATACCTGGCTCGCATGACTTTTCACCAAGCGGAAAAACAATAATTGATGTTTTGGAAAATGCAGGGCTGTTAATAAATGTCATGAAAGGGAAAATAATTGATGAAAAACTAAACCTCAAATTCACACTTGACAAAAAAACAGGAGCAAAGATAACAGGAATATTCGGAAAAAAAGGCATGCTTGAAAAAAGCCATTATAAATCTCTCTTGAAGAAAGATCTGGAACAGGAAAAAGGCTTTAAGATATTTATGTTCCACACAGCTTTAACTGAATTCAAGCCAGAGGAGATTGACTCAATGGACTCACAGCCATTAGAGCTTTTGCCAAAGAATTTTGATTATTATGCAGGCGGCCATATCCATTATATATTCAACAAAAAAGAGCCTGGCTATGGGCTTATAGCATATCCTGGGCCTTTGTTTCCAAACAGCTTTAGCGAGCTTGAAAAGCTTGAGAACGGTGGCTTTTATATTCTTGAAAAAACAGATAATGGAATTAAGCTTAAACATGAGCCAGTTATTGTCTATAATGTTTTTTCATTAAAGCTTGATTGCAATAACAAAAGCCCTGAGCAGATAAAAGAAGAGCTTGAAGAAAAAATAAAAAACAAGGAATTTATCAATACAATTGTAACAATAAGATTAACCGGCACTTTGGATTCAGGAAAGCCCTCTGACATTAACATAAAGGAAATATTCAGCAAACTTTATGACAAGGGTGCTTATTTTGTCATGAAAAACACTTCTGGATTAAAAACAAAAGAACTGGATGAAATAAAAATACAAGCAGATTCTATTGAGGATACTGAAGAATCATTAATAAAAGAAAGCCTGGGCAAGATAAAAGTTGATAATCTTAGTGTTGAAGAGGAAAAAAAGCTTACAAAGCAGCTGATGGCAATATTAAGCAATGAAAAAGAGGAAGGAGAGCGTGTTGCTGACTTTGAGAAAAGAATTAAGGAAGATATTGAAAAAATAATTAAACTGGATTAGAACTATCATATAAGTTTTTATTATTATCTAATGCTTTCATTTCTGATGATTTTTCAACATATACTGCATAAGGCTTTAATTCATTTAACTTTATTTTAAGGTAATTGCTTTTTTCTGATTCCCTTATTCCTTCAGGAAAAAGAATCTCAATATTATATGTTTGTGTTGATTTAATCTCTATATTTATCTTTAATCCCATTTCTTCAAGTTTTTGCCTTATGCAACCATCTTCTGCATATTCTGGCTTTATCTTTATGTTATAAAGATTTTCAGTGACTTTTCCAATATCATTTTCCTGTTTTTCTTCCATTTTCACCAGATTATTCTCCAGGCTATTTTTCCTACTTTTTTGAGTGTATTATTATAACCATTATGTTTTCTTTTAAGGATTTCATTTATTTTTCTTTTGTAAAATGCCTTTTCCAGCATATTGTCTGCCCTTACCAGTCCTGCACCAAAAACCCAGCTGTTGTCATATTTTCCATTGTATTCAAGTTCCTGTGCTTTACTGCACATTACTTCTTCTGCCGTATCAGGGTTTCCTGATTTTGAAAGCAGCAATCCAAGAGCACCTGAAACATGGGGTGTTGCCATTGATGTTCCATCCCATACCCTGTATTCTCCTTTAGGATAACAGGAATAAATTCCTATACCAGGAGCAGAAATATCATTTGTTTCCCATATATTGCTAAAGCTGGCATGCTTATTACTCATGTTAACAGCTGCAACTGCAATTACACAATCACCAAAAGCAGCAGGGTATTCTGGACCATATCCCTCATTTCCTGCAGCTGCAACAAGCAATACATTATTCTGTGATGCTAACCTGCATATATCTTCAAGCGCCCTTGAGGCTGTTGGTCCACCGAGGCTTATGTTCGCAATATCTATATTGTTAAGCATGGCCCATTCTATTCCTGCTGCAATTGTTGCATCTGAGCCGCTTCCATCTTTATCAAGAACCCTTACAGCATATAATGTTGCATCTGGTGCAACCCCGCAGTTTTTTCCAGCTGCTGTTCCTGCAACATGAGTCCCATGCCCATTCTTATCCATCGGGTCTTCATCATCCTTGATGAAGTCATACCCTTTTTTTCTTGTAAAGTTTAACCTTACCTCTGGATGGGTATAATCAATGCCAGTATCAATTATTGCTATTTTTGCTCCACTTCCTGTTGATGATTTATGTGCTTCATAAGCGCCTATGTCCTCAAGGTTCCATAAGTTTTCTTTTGGTCTGAAATAAGCACTTGAATCACTTTTTATTGGAATAATTGAGAATTTGTTTGACAAATCGACTGATTTCATTGCATTAAGAGTGTATCTAAAGCTTTTTTCAAATATTCTGTTAATATCTTTTCTGTAGATTTTATTAGCTATCTGCTCTGCATCCTCGCCTGTGCAGATAATGCTTATGTATGGTATAACTTTAAACTGGTGGGTTATCTTGCCTATTCTCCCAATATCTTTTGCCACATTTTCCGTTACTTTTCTGTTGTTTTCTGTTTCTATTATAATCTCCAGAGGATTTTTGTCCCTTTTGCTTTGGAATATTCTGCTTAGAAGAACCTCTTTTCTTTGGACCCTTAAATCTCTTCTATACTTGTTTAAATTCATACGTTGTTATGTAGAATTATTTTTAATAAGGGTTTGCTAGTTTTTTTCGTGAGATTATCGTTTTTAAGAAATACTTTTTTGTTAAATTGAAAGATATTCTAAAACTAGGGTTCTTTAATAAAAGAATTCTAAAATATAATTAAGATTATATCTTCTTGGCACAGGCAACTAAATTATGAGATTAAGCTTCTTTTATTAATCTCACAAGAAGTCCAATAATATGTTCAAACTCCAATTTATTCCTAATTAAATATTGTTTTTCTATGAAAAATCCGTTATAATTAATTCTATTCCTAATATTCTTTAATTCATATACTATATTAGCCTCATATTCATAATCTGGATAATTCTTCTTAAAATAAGAAATCAGACATTCATGATTATTTGATTTCAATCCATTTTTTAGTAATAAAGCAGTTAGCAATTCCTTTATAGTCTCATAATAATCCTCAGTAATAAGCGATGCAGTTTCATCATTTATTTCCTGTTTTTTTGCAAAGTTTAAACGAACAGAACACATTTTTAAAATAGACTTAATTTTATCCTTGTCAGTGCTCACTTCCATTATATGTTCCTTTTTACAAATGTCCCAGTCCATTATTTCCTTTTTCATCTTAATTTTAAATATCCAGATAATTTTATACCATTAATTACATTATTAAATAGTTCATTACTTAACTTATCGATGTTTTCCTCAAAAAATAGGCTTATTTTATGTTTTAATATTTTCTCAAATTTTGTTAAATTTATATTTTTTTCATTTGTTTGCATAAAAATGTCAATATCACTATCTTTATTGTACTCTCCTTTTCCCGCACTTCCAAAAAGTATTATGCACCTTGGGTGTAGTTTATCTTCTAAGTAATCTACTAAACCTGAAGAATATAATTTAAAAATAATAAATTGTTGTTTATAAATTCTAAATAACCTGTTTTGCTGATTTGCAACGTAACTGGGGTATAATGTCTTTTTATCTTTTTTTACTAATTCATCTTTCTGCAATTCTCTCAAATAGTTTTTAACTGATGTAACTGCTATCTTAGTTAGTCTGCTGACCCCTCTTATCTGGAAATTCTTAGATGGCTCTTCAAAAAATAGTTTCATTATCTTTAATTTATTTTTTTGTAACATTTTTGGTACATCTGTGCAAATATTGTTACACTTATAAATCTTTCTATTTCCAAAGGTTAATGGCACAAACAGCCAGATTACAGAATTAAACTTTTTATCAGAAGTTATCTTAAGTCCACTATACTTGTTTAAATTCATACGTTGTTATGTAGAATTATTTTTAATAAGGGTTTGCTAGTTTTTTTCGTGAGATTATCGTTTTTAAGAAATATTTTTTTATTAAATTGAAAGATATTCTAAAAGCATTCAACCAAAACCTTAATAAACTTCTAGGAATTATTATTGGTTATGATTCCATGGACAAAGAAATATCAGCCTGAAAATGCATCTGAGGTCAAGGGCCATGACAAGGCACTCTTAGAGCTAAAAAACTTTATTCTTAATTTTAAAAAGCAGAAGAAAAAGGCTTTAATTATATATGGCCAGTCAGGAGTTGGAAAAACATGCTCTGTTTATGCCTTTGCAAATGACTTAAATTATGAGGTCTTTGAATTAAATGCTTCTGACTTTAGAAATAAGGATATGATTGAATCAAGGCTTGGCTCTGCTATGATGCAGAGAAGCCTTTTCTCAAGCAACAAAATAATACTTGTTGATGAGATTGACGGACTTTCAGGAAAACAAGACTGGGGAGGTGTTTCTGCACTTGCAAAACTAATTGATAAAAGCATCTTTCCTGTTATTATGACTGCAACAAACCCCTATGATAAGAAGCTTAACTCCTTAAGAAATAAAGCTGATTTAATTAATTTTCATACTCTTAACTATCTTTCTGTTTTCTCTGTTTTAAAAAACATATGCACCAAAGAAAAAATAAAGTTCAATGATGAAGCATTGAAGTCATTGGCAAGGCATGCTGCAGGAGATTTAAGGTCTGCAATAAATGATTTGCAGACATTGACTCATGAAAACAAAGAGCTTAAGGAAGATGATTTAAATGAGCTTTCTGACAGGAACAGAACAGAAAACATGCTTAGTGCATTAATGAAGGTTTTTAAGACAACAGACATTAATATTGCAATAAATGCATTTGAGAATGTTGAGGAGGATATTGACAAGCAGTTTTTATGGATTGACCAGAACTTACCAATAGAATACCAAAAGCCAGAGGATTTAGCAAGGGCTTATGACTATTTGTCGAAGGCAGATGTCTTCAAAGGCAGAATAAGAAGATGGCAGCACTGGCGTTTTCTTGTTTATATAAATGCCCTGATTTCAGCAGGAGTTGCAGTTGCAAAGGATGAAAAGTACAAGGGCTTTACTTCTTATAAGCCAACAACAAGAATTCTTAAGCTATGGCGTGCAAATATGAAATACCAAAAAAGAAAGAGCATTGCATCAAAGATTGCAGAGAAAACACATACCTCCTCAAGAAAGGCATTGCAGGATACACTACCTTATCTTTCTGTAATTTTCAAGAAGAACAAAAAACTAGCTGGCCAGATTGCACAAGAGTTTGACCTTGACAATGATGAGACTGAGTGGCTGAAAAAAGGATAATTTACTATTCTAAAGTTAAAACTACCAAAAACTTTAAATATCACCTATGTTTTAATGTAGTCTATGAAACCAGAAATGATGAAGAATGTTGAGGAGATAATTGGAAAAAACCTTTCACGTATTATTAAAATAAGTTACGCTACTGATATCAGAGACTATACCTCACCAGGCTATCTTATTCCTTGTCCTGTTAATCAGCCAGAAAGAAAATTATTTAGTTCTGATGGTCCTTATATAAAAATTTGCAGCATGTTAGATAGTGAAAGAAAACCTATTAAGGGAATAGCTCCATCAAACATTAATATAAAAGATATTTATTGTCTTGAGGTTCTCGATTACCTTACTTTTTATAAGCGTAAACGTAAACATCCTGCTTTTGCTTTATCTGACATAGTTGAAGTTTGTTTTGAAGAAAAAGAAACTGGATCTGAATTTACAAGCTTGTTTACTTTAGATAATAAAAAAAATATTAAAAATATTAAAGAATCACTTGAAAAAATAAGTAAACGCGAATATGGTGATTCAGATTTTAAGTATTCAAGACTTCTAGTAGTGTTGAAAAGATTTGATTAGTTAGCTAGGAATTTTGTTTGAGTGGCTCGGAAAAATAAGATTTAGTCTTTTTTTATCTTAAATCTAAATTTAATGTTTGGTATTTTTATCTTCTTTCCATTATTTTTCTTTCTTAGTGTGATAATATTGTATATTAAGCCACGGGTCGGCATTACAGTAAATGCCTTCAGAAGAAGCTTCCTATGGGATATTTCCTCAACAACCCTTACTTCCCTAATCTTTGGTATAAATATCAATGATGCAATATATCTCAGCATAAAACTTATTATAAACACAAGAAGATATTTTGACCAGAATAAATTATTGTGCTTTACTATAAGCCCTCCTGCAACAGCTCCTAAAAGTATGGCCATCCCGTTAAGGACATTGTAGTATGCAACGCAGGTTGTTCTTTTTTTTGGACTGGTTGAGTCAAATATGAAATTAAAGGATGCCATATCAAAACCAGCCCATATAAAGCCGCTGTATAGCTGAATCAATATCAAATACCAAATATTTGCAGAAAAAATCCAGAGAACAGGAACAACAGGCATAAGAAATCCTGCTAAAGTAAGCACCTTCTTTGTTCCGTACTTGTCTGAGAGGTTTCCCCAGACAGGCATCATAACAAACTTCATTATCATTGCTGCAGCAGTTATTATTGTGAATATGCCATAACTAAGTTTCAGGTCATAAAGCATGTAAGGAGTGAAGAATGCTGCAGAAACATAAACCCCAAAATTAATGAAGCAAAGATAAATTACAAACAACCCATAATTTCTGAATCTTGCCTGCTTAATAAAGTCAATAAAGCTGAAGTGGGATTCAGGGTCTGTTGTGTATTCAGGCTCATAAGCTTTCATAAGATAAATAAAAGACATCATCCTTGAAAACATTGCAAGCAAAAATATTACCACAAAACCAAGGTATTCCATTGATACGCTTGATGAGAATCTCTGAAGGATATACCCTGCAGCAAGAAGTGAAGCAAATGATAAAAATCCTGTAACCCTGTTTCTCCTGCCAAAATAACTGCCCCTTTCTTTTTCATTTACAAGATCGCCAATCCAGCTGTTCCATGCAGGGTTTGCTATTGTTCCAAAGACCCAATACAGGCATAAAAAAATTATAAGATGCATCACTCTGAATGTTCCGAAAAAGAATACAAGCGCAACAGGTATATACATCAATGCCTGGAGCAAGACACTTATGTAAACCAGTTTCTTTCTTGACTTAAACAGCTTTATCAGCCTGTTTGTGAACATCTGGAACAGCGAGCCAAGGGTTTGCGGAAGCGAGCTAAGCAATCCTAGCTGGAGGTTAGTTGCCTTTAGAAAGACTGCAAAAACTGCGAAAAATGATTCTCCAAACCCAATCATCATAGAATAAAAAGCTCCGTCAATAATTGAATACTTAAGGCTCTTTTTTATTTTTTCTTCTTTGTTATCCATCAACGGCCGGTGATTTTTGGTTTGCTTTTAAATGTTTGTTTTTTGCGTATCTATTTAGCTTTATGAAGCTCACCGACGAGACTCGTTTTAATGATATTATTAACTTCCCGAAGACCAGCTTCAGAATACTAAGTAATCACTTTTTGCTGTAGCTTACTAATTTCCTTAGAATAAAATAACTGGTTACAGAAAAAAGCACTGCTATAACAAAATTTCCTACTAAAAACCTTAAAGTTGCATATCTAAACTGCTCAATCCCCTGCAGCGAATATATCGCAGGATAACCTTTTAGTATGAAATCACCAAGCCTATAGCTTAGTGTGTAAACTGGAAACAGCACAAAAGGGTTCCAAAGCAACAAGGCGCCAAAAAGAGCAATCTTGCTTTCTTTTGCATATACCAACATCACGATAATAGCTATAAGATATGTAAAACCAAAAGTGGGAAGTATTGCTATTAATGTGCCTATTGCAAATCCTAATGCAATCGAGTGGGGGGATGTCTTTATTCTCAACACTTCCTTAAAATGCTCCTTTAGCCTTTTTATTAGCTTTACCATTCTTACCTTAAGTTTAATTAATGGCTTATCCTAAACAAGGTTTCATAACCCCTATAATCTATTTTAAACACAAGCTAAAATAAAAATAGTTACTGCAGAGAACTATGTTTTATTTGCTGGAGAGTTATGTTTTCAGGCGTCACGCTTATTACATTAAACTGAATATTTTTTATTTTTATCTTGCTCATGCTTTTTGGGTAATATATATTCAGGGCATAGCCCTGGTAGCCAGTATTCTCCATATAGCTCAAAGAAAAAGTATTCTCATTGGGCATTCCGCAGTACACAAGGCCAAACCACTTCATAAAACCCGGCCTTAAGGTCTTTTTCTCACCAGCTGAAATTGTAATGGCCTCTTCCATAAAACCTCAAACACCTTAGATATATTTATTTGTTTCTAATAACAAGGTAATTACCTCTATATTCATCGTTTCCGCCAGAAATTATACTCGGAACCGTTTTTGTTAAGTCAATGTTTTGGTAAATTTCAAAACCCCGTGCTAATGCATAATGAAGCCCAACAAGGCAATCAACAGCTGATCCATTTTCTAAAAAATATCCATCGGCAATTTCTAATAGAAAAAGAGCGGTTGATCCTGCTTCATCGGTAATTTCTTTTTTATTTCGAAAAACATAACCCTTTTTTAATAATTTTGCGGACTGCCCAGGAATACAATCTATAGGATTATAAAATGAGTAAACAACTGTCTTTGGTAAAACCGTATTATGTATTATTTCTGGTTTATTACCAAAAAATTGATATTTATCATAAACAATTTTCACCCCCCATTTAACCTCAGGAAAATAACAAAAAGTATAAATCGGCCTTTTTTTATTATGAATAGTAATAATTATAGAATACATTTTTTTACCACTGACGTATAAGTTTGTACCATCAATTGGGTCAATGGTAATTACATTATCAGAAGATTTTGCGAACAGGTTTTTACTGGGAGTATCTTCTTCTGCAACAATTTCACAGTGTTTTAGCTCAGACTTTACTAATTTTTGCAAGACGAATTCTTGAACAGCCAAGTCTGAACTCGTTACAATATCAATGTCGTTTATTCCAGTATTATGTTTTTGCTTAACAACAGCGTCATTTCTTAGCTTTACTGCTAGTTTTCCAGCTTCAATAAAGACATCTTCAAATTGTTGGATAATTTCTATTTCTTTCATACTTAACCAAAAATTATACTACCACCAATGCCCTGAATACTCAACCTGCTCCTCTTCCATAAAACCTCAAACATCTTAAATATATTTATTTGATTCTATAGTCATTTGTATATGTTATCATGATCATCATAATCCTCAAAAACAACCAGCTTTTTTGATTCATCAACTGAAAATACAAGAACAAAGCTTTTATCAACATGCACTCTTTTAAGATGCTGTAATGGTTTTCTGAGGTTTTTGTAATGCTGTGGATTTTTGATAATTTTATTTATCTTTTTTTCAACTATCTTTAACTGCTCTGGATCCTTCTTTGCCAGCTTAAAGAAAATCTTTTCAAGGCTTTTCCTTAGAACATAAGAGTACATTTTATTTCAATCCAAAGTGTTTTCTGAAATCCTTAACCCTTACAACAGGCTCAGTCTGCCTTTTCTTCATTTTTTCTATAAACTCAGGCCTCAACTCAGGCTCAAGAAGATCCTCTCCGTATAATAAGGTTACATGCTCTATTGCTTGGGATTTATCCTTAAAGTCATATTGGGCCTTGACTATATTTAATATCTGATTCGCCTGCTTTGAAATGTTTATCATAGCATTTACCATATATATATCACCTATATTTCATATATACCTCTTATATATAAATCTTTCTGTTTTAAGATTATAAATACCAAGATATAGGCACCGTTGAAAATCTCGAAAGAGAATTTCTAAACATGTTTAGTGCATATAGTAATATTATCAACCAACTTATTGTTTTCAGGACTTTTTCAACGCAACCCAACATATAGAAACAATTTTATATTAGAGGTTTTTAATTATGTCTATTATGGCAGATAATAAGCTATCAATTGAGGATATGGCCGTTTTCTGCAAGAAGAAGGGCCTTGTATTTCCTAGTGGAGAGATTTATGGAGGCCTAGCTGGATTCTTTGATTTTGGGCCGAATTGCGTTGAAATAAATAACAATATTAAAATGGAATGGTGGAAATTCCATGTGCAGGAGAGAGAGGACATAGTTGGCATTGACGGAAGCATTATAACAAACCCAAAAGTTTGGCAGGCTTCCGGCCATGTCGCCAGCTTCACAGATGTTTATGTTAAATGCAAAAAATGTGGAAAGCCGAACAAGATAGACAGGAGTGAAATAGGAAAGGCAAAATGCGAATGCAGCGGAGAATATGAGGTTATAGGAGACCTTAACCTTATGTTCAAAACCAATGTTGGGCCTATTGAAGGTAATATTGCTTATTTGAGGCCAGAGACAGCACAGCTAATATTTGCTGATTTTAAACTAATTGCAGAAAACTCAAGATTAAAACTGCCATTTGGGATTGCACAGATTGGAAAAGCCTTTAGGAATGAAATTTCGCCAAGGGATTTTTTGTTTAGGACAAGGGAGTTTGAGATGATGGAGATTGAGTATTTTGTTCATCCAAAAAACATCAATAAATGCCCTTTTATTAAGGAAGTTTTGAATCATAAAATGAATGTATTGTCTGCTGAATCACAGGAAAAAAATAAATCTCATGTAAAAATAACAATGAAGCAAGCACTAGATAAAAAAATCATAAAAACAGAGTGGCATGCCTACTGGCTTGCAACAGAGTATAAATGGTTTGTTGGCCTTGGAGCAAAACCAGATAATTTTAGGATAAGGCAGCACACAAAAAATGAGCTAAGCCATTATGCCTTAGACACATGGGACTTGGAATATAATTTTCCATTTGGATGGAAAGAGCTGGAGGGAATTGCCAACAGGACTGATTTTGACCTGCAGCAGCATATCAAGCATTCTAAAAAAGATTTAAGCTTTTTTGACCAAGAAACTAATGAAAAAGTTGTTCCGCATGTTGTTGCAGAGCCAAGCCTTGGTGTTGGACGCGCATTCCTTGTCTTTATGTTTGATGCTTATAATGATGACAAGAAAAGAGGAAACATTGTTTTAAAGCTAAATCCAAAGCTTGCCCCTGTAAAAGCAGGAATTTTCCCTTTAATAAGCAGGCCAGAATTAATTAAAACTGCAAGAGAGATTTATGACGAGCTAAAGAGAATTTATAACATAAATTATGACAAATCAGGCTCAATAGGAAGAAGATATGCAAGGGCTGACGAGATAGGAACTCCTTTCTGCATTACAGTTGACTTTGATTCATTAAAAGACAAAACAGTTACAATCAGGGACAGGGATACAACAAAACAAGTTAGAGTAAAGACAGCTGAGCTGAAAGATATCCTAAGAAAACTTATTGATGCAGAGATTAAATTCAAGGATTTGAAATAAAAAGATATTTAAATCATCTGCTTTTTCTTTAAATAAAATATAGAAGGTGTTAATAATGGCAATAAAAGATTTAGAAATAAGACAGGGAAATGTTGATCTCACAGCAGAGGTCGTTGAGATTGGAGAAGTAAGAGAGTTTAACAAGTTTGGAAAGCCAGGAAGGGTTGCAACTGCAAAAATAAAGGATGAGACAGGAGAAATAAACCTAACATTATGGAATGAGGATATTGACAAAGTCAAGGTAGGAGATACAATCCAGATTAAGAATGGCTTTGTCAATGAGTGGCAGGGCACACCTCAGCTGACCACAGGAAGAATGGGCAGTTTGGAGGTTGTTGAAAGTGGAGCTGAATCAGCAGAATCAATAGAAGAACCTGCTGAGGAATCTTCAGAAGAAGCTGAAAAAAAGGAAGAAGCAGAAGAGCCAGAAGAAGTCAAGGAAGAATTAATTGAAGAAGCACTAGAAGAACCTGAAAAGAAAGAAAAAACTAAAGCTAAAAAACCAAAGAAAAAGGAAGAGTCTTCTGAAGAGCCTGTAGAAGAAGAAGAACCTGCTGAAGAGCCAAAAAAAGTTAAAAAGGAAAAAGTTAAATAAACTTTTAATATTTTTCTTGTAGTTATGGGGCGATAGCTCAGCCTGGAAAATACTTGGACTGTTTGGGTAAGAGAGCACATGGCTGAAGACCATGGCGTCCGGGATTCAAATTCCCGTCGCCCCATCATACTATTTCTATAATTTGCCTTTTTCTAGTAGTAAAAATAGAAAGATTTAAATATAAAGAGTGTATAAAAGAGATTAAAATATTAGGGGGTATCAAAATGTGGAAAATATTCAGATGCAGACGTGGTGAGATAAAAGGGCTTAGCCCTAAAGAAAAAGCATGTTTTTATGTTAGTAAAGAATCCATAACAGGAATAGTGAATGATATTAACAATTTAATAGTGAATGATATTAACAATTTAAAAAATCCTAATATCAAATTATCTGAAAATATAGTGAGTGAGAATCGGGGAAGATACAAAGAATATACTGTTGCAGTTAAGTACCTTGGAATTTTTTATAAAACAATTTTAAAAATGTATGAAGATCATCCCCGCTTTAATAATATGATTGAGACTTCAGCACTTAATCCAGAAGGAAATGTTAAGCAAATTTATAATATTTTAGAAAAATATATTGCTTAAATATATTTTATTTATTTTTAACCCTAACTTTTAAGACCTTTCTAAATAGAAAACTTAATTAATGAATGCGTTTTATTCAGGCCTATGGGAGAATCTGTATTTGTTATATGCGCGCATTCTGATGACCAGATGCTTGGGCCAGGAGGAACACTGGCCAAATATGCAAAAGAAGGAAAAGAAATATTTACTATTATATTGTCTTATGGTGAAACCTCTCATCTTTGGCTTAAAAAAAGAGTTAGTATTGAAATAAGGGTTAAGGAAGCACAAAATGCGGACAAAGTAATTGGAGGCTCTGGTGTTGTTTTCTTTGGCTTAACAGAGGGAAAATTCTTAGAAGAGGTTGAGGACAAAAAAATTAAAGATAGAATCAAGGAGCTGATTAAGGAAAAAAATCCAACAAAGATATTTACCCATTCTGTTGATGATGCCCATAATGATCACAGGGCGGTCTATAAGGTAGTCATGGAATTAACAGATGAAATTAACTATAAAGGGGATTTGCTAAGTTTTGATATCTGGCATATTGTGGATTTCAAGAAAAGGGAAAAACCAAAGCTTTATGTTGACATTACAGATACATTTAAGACAAAACTTAAGGCATTAAAGTGCTTTGAAAGCCAGAAGCTTGTAATGCTGTTTCCTTATATTAATGTTTATATAAAGGCATTTATAAATGGATTGAAAAATGACTGCAAATATGCAGAAAAATTTTATAAGATAAAGTAACATAATCCCTTCATCTAAATATGGGGGCTTTTATCCATAGTCTCACACGCAATTGTTCGTAAAGAACCTTTGTGTTCATCAACTCGGATGTCTGGCACTGTTACAGGCACCGAAACACTATCAGCATTGCTGTAATGTTTAGCAAGATTAAAACTTGCGTTTAAATCAGCATTAAGAGAATAACCACAATGAGAGCAAACAAAAAAACTTTTGGAACGAGAACCCAACTTTCCGCATCTGGAACATATTTGGGAAGTATGGTAAGGACTGACTTTAACAGTCTTTATTCCACTCCTCAAAGCTTTGTAGATAATGAATTGTTGCAATTGATAGAAAGACCATCTGTTGAGCCAGAAATTGAATTTTCTGCCTTTTCTAACATTTCTTATGCCTTTGAGGTTCTCCAGAACAATAGTTCCAAATTCACAGTTATTCACAATCTGCTTACTTATTACATGATTCCAATACCTCATAAACCGTTGCTCTCTGCCAGAGACCTTTTTGAGCAGTCTCTTTGCAGAGCGAGTGCCTTTGGATTGGAGTTTAGCATGAAGTCTTTTGAACTTAATCCTCTTAAGTTTGATTTGCCTTGCGTTGAAGAATTGCCTGTTGCTTGTTACAGCAACTTGGTTTATTCCGGCATCAACACCCAGAAATCCGTCAGAATTACTTGGGAGTTGAATATCCCTGGAAAATGTGATATGCAGGAACAGTTTGTTCTTTCTGTCAAGAATAAGGTCAGCATTCCTGACATCCAAATCAAGATATTGCCAATAATATTCAGGAATATCAACAGGAATTTTGAGTCTGCCATTGATGGTGGCAAGAGAAACACAGTCAAAATTGAAGCTAAAGGAACGGGCATCATATCTTATTGTAAGCATTTCCCTAAAGTTGGGCTTTTTAGGTTTCTTTATTTTCCGCAAAGATTTAAGAGTCTCACATGCTTTGTCTCTGGAAGAACAAACAAGTTGTGCAGGAAGTTCAAGAGTCTCTCTAATAGGATAGTAAGTAAGGTTATGAAGTTCCCTCTTGGAGTAAGTTCCATTGTCCCATCCAGTATCAACAACATACTGTGCAGATTGAGAGTATTGCTTCATAGTCTCAAGAAGCTCTTTTTTACAAGGAATCTTGAGTTTTATTGTAACAACAGATTTCATGCCAATACAGGGAGTATGTTAGTATATAAATTTTACACTTGGATGTCCAGTGTCCAGTGGTATAACAGGAAGGAGGTTGGCATTCCTCCCATAACTAAAGTTATGGGTATCCTGCCTGATTTTTTATGAAAAAACTTTTAATAGCAACAGACTGTTTTCTTCCAAGATGGGATGGTATTGCAAGATTTCTTAATGAAATTATCCCTCATCTTTCAGATGAATATGATATAACAGTTATAGCACCGAGATTTTATGGAGAATTTAAAGACCCCAGAAACATAAGAATAATAAGGATTCCCCTCTCGAGAATTCATGTTGCTGATTATACCCCTGCTAAATTTTCCATAAAAAAGATAGTAAATGCTGTAAAAAATGCAGACATTGTCTGGACTCAGACAATTGGTCCAATAGGCACACTAACAATACTAGCTGCAAGATTTTTTAGAAAACCCCTTGTTGCATATATACATTCTATTGAATGGGAGCTCTTCACAAAGAGCCTCTCACCAAATAATCCTTTTAGAAAATTAGTCTATTTTTTTACTAAAAGGATTACAAGATATTTATATAATAAATGCAACTTATTATTAGTTCCTTCATTAGAGGTTGCAGAGATATTAAACTGGCATAGAATAAGAACAAATAAAAAGGTTGTTCATCTTGGAACAGACACATTGAAATTCAAGCCAGCAGAGGATAAAAAAGCTGCAAAGGAAAAAATAGGAATTAATCCCAAAAATACTATTATTGGGTTCTTTGGAAGAATTGGTCGTGAGAAAGATCTTGTAACACTTTACAGGGCTTTTCTAAGGCTAAGAAAATCACATAATAATCTTATACTCTTAATAATAGGAAAGGGAATCCAGGAACTAAGACTTATGCTTGAGTCAAAAAAAGACATTATTGTTGTTGAATCTGCTGATGATATTGTTCCATATTTACAGGCAATGGACATTTATGTGATGCCATCACTAACAGAGACATCCTCTTTATCAACAATGGAGGCAATGTCATGCAGCATTGCAGTTGTTTCAACACCTGTTGGCTATATCAAGTATTACATAAAGGATAGTTATAATGGACTTTTCTTCAGCAAACAGAATCCCTATGAACTCTCAAAAAAACTGTCTATTCTTCTGGAAAACAAAAAACTAAGGATAAAATTAGGAGAAAACGCAAGAAAAACTATTATAGCATTTTACAACTGGGACAA
>Ga0210017_1002362_pt1 | contig 16186 bp, 18 predicted proteins | sample CryGeyCG2014_020_FD_183966 | JGI IMG/M metagenome (GOLD analysis project Ga0210017, IMG submission 183966) | Groundwater microbial communities from aquifer - Crystal Geyser CG08_land_8/20/14_0.20 (SPAdes) (version 2) | ecosystem: Environmental > Aquatic > Deep subsurface > Groundwater | place... | reverse complement strand
AACTCCAAATCTTTGTCAAAATGAATGGCCTCGCCGGCTTCCGCAATTAAAACTTTAACTTTATTATCCTCAATGGCATTTAGAAACTGATCATAATTATCGGTTTTTAAATAAACGCCGTTTAAAACTACTAAGCCGACGCTGTATCTTCTTAAAACTTCAATGAGACCGCTAACATGGTCGGCATGGGGATGGGTTAAAATAATTAAGTCAATCCTTTTTTGCAGCGGTTGAAGATACTTGCCTAATTTTTCTAAAACTTTATTATCCGGCCCGCCGTCAATAAGAACGGTTTGGCCTTTTGGAGTTTTAATTAAAATAGCGTCGCCTTGGCCAACATCTAAAAAATCCGTTTCTAAAATTCGTTCGGGTCTTTGGTTTAAAACTAAAAACCAAATTATCAAAGCAATCAATAAAAGCCCAATTAAAATTTTTAATTGATTTTTCATAGTGAGATTGAGGCAAATGGCAAAAGACTTAATATTTTAACAACCCAAATTTGGTAGGAGAGTAAAACCCAAGTCGGAAGGACAAAAATTGCCGCCATTTTTAAAGAAATAAAACCCATAAGGCCGGCTAAAAAACCAAAAAGCATGGTTGAAGGAATAACGGGCAAGATTAAAACATTGGCTAAAACGGCAATTAAAGAAAAACGGCCAAACCCAAAGAGAATAATTGGCAACGTCATAATCTGAGCCGATAAAGTAGCCGCTAAATTGGCGCGGAAAGATAAAAAATTAGGCAAACAAGAAAACCATTTATTAAAATGGGGCGCTAAATAGACCAAGCCCAAGGTGGCTAAAAAAGAAAGCTGGAAGCCGGCGTCATAGCGCAATAAATAGGGATTAAAAAACAACATCGCGGCGCCGGCAAAAATAATCGCGTTGGTTATTTGATAAGACCGGCCCTCGCGCCTGGCTAAAATTAGCAACCCGCCCATAATAGCCGCCCGCACCACCGAAGCGCCAGCTCCGGCAATTAAAGTGAACAACACCAAGCCGATGCCGACGAGCCAGAAAATCAACCGCCGCGGCAAAAACAGATAACTTAAAAAATTTAAAAGCATAATACTGACAATGGAAATATTATAGCCGGAAATGGCTACAATGTGGCTGGTGCCGGTTCTGTTAAAAGCGTCAACTAAATCAGGGGGGAGGGTCCGTCTGGCTCCGACTAAAAGAGCCGCTAAAAAAGAGGCCTGGGGTTCTAAAAGAATTTTATTAATAACATCTATAAAAGATTTTTTAATACCCAAAAGATGGCCATAGAAATCTTTATTGGCTGGCCGGTTTATTAAAGTGATTTCGGGATATTGGCTAATAAGAAAAATATTGTCTTTTGCCAAATAGTTTTGGTAATCAAATCTCGAAAAATTTTCCGGCGGTTTAGCTTTCCCGTTTAATTTTAATATATCGCCGTAAAAATACTCCGGATAAAGATTGGTTTTTATAAGAATGCGACCAAGGGCCTTACTTTCTAAGACATACTGGGAAAAACCCGACCGTTGGTCCGGTTCTCCGACAATTTTTCCGGAAAAAATTATTTTTTCGCTGACATCAAAATTTTTAATAGCCGGCTCGCCGCGATAACTAAAAACTTCAAAGCTGCGCCAAACGCCAAAGGCAAAAATCAAGATGCAAATTCCAAAAATTATTTTGTTTTTAAAATCAGGGTCGTTTTTCTTAAAAACGGCGGCAATCAAAACCGCGAGCCCGAAAATCAAAATTCCACCTGCGTACGCAGGTGGAATTTTGATTACCGAATACAGAAACACGCCTCCGATAAAACTTATCAAGAGAAGCGAGAAAATTTTACTTTTTGTCATCCGTATCTTTTTTTCTTCTTAGAAATGCCGGCATGTCCCATTCCTCTTCTTCATCAATTATTTTAACATTCACAACTGGTTTTTTGACATCTGCGGCGGGAATAACGGCCGAACTGCCATTATTGTATTTGCCAGCCCCAAAACCAGTGGCAATCACCGTTACTCTCACCTCGCCTTTTTTAAGCCGGCTGTCATAGGTTGCCCCAAAAATAACCTTGGCTTCGGAATCAATTGATTCGGTGATAACTTTAGCCGCTTCATTAACATCGGTCATGCCAAGATCAATCCCCCCCGAAACATTAAACAAAACACCATTTGCTCCATCAATCGAAACATCCAAAAGCGGCGAACTTATGGCCGCCTTGGCAGCATTAATAGCACGGTCTTCGCCAGCTGCTTTTCCAATCCCCATTAGGGCTGGCCCAGCAGAAGCCATAATCGTCTTAATATCGGCAAAATCAACATTAACAATGCCGGGATAAGTGATTAAATCGGCAATGCCTTGGACTCCTTGTCTTAAAATGTCATCAATAATAGTAAAGGCCTCAATTATAGAAGTGTTTTTATCAACTAAATTTAAAACCTTGTCATTGGGGATAGTAATTAAAGTGTCAACGCGGTCGCGAAGCGACAAAAGCCCTTCTTCGGCAATAGTCAGTCGCTTTTTACCCTCAAAAGAGAAAGGTTTAGTGACAACGGCAACAACCAAGGCGCCAACATCATGGGCCGCATCAGCAATAATCGGAGAGGCGCCGGTACCCGTGCCACCACCCATACCGCAAGTTATAAAAACCAAATCAGCGCCTTTTAAAGTGTCTTGGATTTCATCACGATTTTCCTCTGCGGCCTGGCGGCCGATATCCGGATTCATACCGGCGCCAAGCCCCCGGGTCAAATTTTTTCCAATATGAATTTTGATTTGGGCTTTGGTGTGATGGAGATCTTGGGCATCGGTATTAATGGCAATGAAATCAACGCCTTTAATCTGGGCATTAAACATTCTGGTAACAGCGTTGCCGCCGCCGCCGCCAACACCAACAACTTTTATTCTTGCAAACGTTTCCACGTCGGGTTTAATTTGAGCCATATATAATAGTAAATTAGGGGATAAAATTTTTGAGCCAGCCAATAAAACCGGAACTATTAGAACTGTCAATAATAACACGGTTGAAAGTTTCGTCAAAACCCCAAATTACAAGTCCCAAGGCCGTAGAGAAAACCGGATCCTGGGTAATTTCTTCCGGCCCCAAAATTTTTTGAGCCACGCCGCGGCTTATTGGCAAGCTTAATTCTTTTTTTGCTAATTTATCCAAGCGAGGAATCCTGCTGCCGCCGCCCGTTAAAACTACGCCACCGGGAAGCATTGAGGCTTTCCCCGCCCTCTTTAATTCTTTTTGAACCATTTCAAAAATTTCAGAAAAGCGCGCTTCGCAAATGGTCGCAATCTCCCTTCTTTGAATTGAACTTTCGCCGCCCAATTTTTTCAGGTCAACCATATCTCGCGAACTGGTACTCTCGGCTAAAGCCGAACCATGAATTCTTTTAATTTTTTCGGCCATATCAACGTCAACCTGAAGGCCGTAAACTAAGTCGTGGGTAACATGCGAAGAACCAATTCCCAAAATTGCCGCATGAAAGATATCGCCTTCTTCAAAAATAACCAGGCCGGTGGTACTGCCGCCAATATCTAAAACCAGCGTCCCCAATTCTTTTTGACGGGGACTTAATACGGCGTAACTGACAGCTAAAGGCGACAAAACCAGTTCTTTAACCTTAACGCCGGCCAAGCTTACGGCTTTACGAAGGTTTTTCAAGGCTGATGCCCCGCATTCTATCACCAGGGTGTCAACTTCTAATTTAACGCCAATCATGCCTAAAGGGTCTTTAATGCCATGTTCGCCGTCAACAGTCCATTCCCTAGCTAAATTGTGCAAAATCTCCCGATTGGGACTTGCTGGGATGGCTTCAGCTTGAAGAAGCGCCCTTTGGATGTCCTCCTTTGAAATTTCCCGGTCAGCACGAGAAACAATAACTACGCCTTTTGAGGGCCTCACAAAAATATTACTGCCACCAATGCCCACCACCGCCTCGTTATATTTAATGCCAGCATGGTTAATGGCTTTTTGGAAAGCCTCGCGGATGGCAGAAGCCGCCTCTTCAATATCAACCACCACCCCTTTCCGAACACCCCGTGAATTTGCCTCGCCCCAACCAATAATCTGAGGAGCTTCTTGCATCTTTTTCTTTGAAGCGACCACCACCTGAATAGAGGTAGTGCCGATATCTAAACCGATGATAATGTCTTCTCTTGGCATGTTTCAAATTAAAAATTAAAATATAAAAATGTAAAATTAAATTTCTAAACTTTTTAAAATTTTGTTTTCCAGACCTTCCATCTGCTCATGGCTATATCCTAATAAATGCAACAAGCTATGGATTAAAATCTTAGGCAAACGATTTTTGTCAGAAATTTTTTCAGCATTGATTATTATTTCCCCTAAGCTTAACATACTATGAAGGTCTTTGGCAAACTTCACCATTTGGCGGCTGTTTAAGCCGAAAGATAGCTCATCGGGCGTTTCGTTTACTTTCCGCCAAATTTTATTTAACCTTTTAATTTCTTCTTTATTAACAATTAAAACAGCCAATTCAACGGGCTGTTTTAATTTTAAAAGGTCTAAGGCCTTTAGAACTACGGTTTTCATAAACTTCTCAGGCACCCTTTTCCGAGTTTTATTATAAACTAATATCTCATGTTTCATGTTTCGTGTTTCATGTTACATGTTGCGTGCTTTTATTTCCTCTTCAATTATTTTCTTTACCGCTCCTCCTTCAGCCCGGCCCTTAACCTCTGCCATCACTAGACCCATTATCTTGCCAAAATCCTTCATGGTTGCTCCGTCAATCTCGGTAATTTTTTTCCTAATAATGGATCTCAATTCTCCTTCCGGCATTTCTTCAGGAACGTATTTTTTTAAAATTTCAAGCTCTGCCGCCTCTTTTTTTGCCAAATCCTCTCGGCCACCTTTTTTATATTGGGCAATGGATTCTTTCCTTTTTTTAATCTCGCCCAAAATCACATTAATAACCTCTTCGTCAATGAGCTCTGATAATTTTTCAAGCTCGGCTAATGGCCTCCCCTCTTTTGAAAGACGATTCCTTTTTTCCAGCTCCTTGTTTTTTATAACACTATTTAAAAAACGCAAAGCCGAGGCCTCGTCATTTAAACCGCTCTTCATCGCCGATTTAATGTCTTCGTTTATTGTATCTTTTAAATTCATGTTCTAATTTTCCTAATTTATATAGTTTTTCTCTTTCTTTTTGAATATCAAGTCGCTTTAAGGCGCCCAATCTTTTTTGTCGCTTTGTTAATGGCGGGATATAAAAGCGGCTGCGACGAGTTCTAATCAAAATACCGCTTTGTTGAACGCGCCTTGAAAAACGCCGCAATAAGCTTTGGATAGATTCATTATCTCTTTTTTTAACTCCAATTGCCATGTTTCAAACTTAAAATTAAAATCTAAAAACTAAAAACTTATGAATATCGTAAAATTTTATTCGAAAAATTTTTACTCCTTAATTTTGAGATTTGAGATTTGAGATTTTACTTTTTAATTTAGAATGGTAATGGCTTACCGGCTAAAAGATGTAAATGTAAATGGCTAACTTCCATCCCGGCGTCTCTGCCAACATTAAATATTAACCTGTAGCCGTTTTCCGAGATGCCCATTTTTTCCGCCATTTCCTTCGCCTTCAAAATTAAGCCACTAATAATTTCCTTGTCTTTTGCTTCTATGGCGTTAATCGGACCTACATGTATTTTTGGAATAATTAAAAGATGAATCGGCGCTTTGGGATTGATATCCTTAAAAACAACAAAACTTTCATCTTCAGAAATAATTTCTGATTTAATTTCTTTTTTAGCAATTTTACAAAATAGGCAATTCATATCATTCGTATTATCAATAGATTTCTAACAAAAATTTCCCCTCCCGTCAAGCTCTGTGTTTTTCTCAAACCTCTTTTTAAAGTTTCTAAGAGAAGACACTGTTGCGATAATATTGCAATAATAAAAAGTGTCACTATTCAGACGATCGTCGTTATACTGACACTTTTTTGTTTTTTATTTCTTGACCGCAATTACTGCCTATAGGCAGCAATTGCGGTTGTCTGACGCAAATACATCCTATAAGAAACTTTAATATAGAAGTCCGAAATCTGTATGTTTAAGCTCCTGCATAGAAAATCAAATTTGTATAATTTGTTAGCTATAGCTAAAAGATTATACAAATTTGATTTTAATTTTGTTATCATAAGTATCCTATAGGAATCTTATGATGCTAACTAATTATTTAGATTACCAGTCGCAAGAGCTCGCGGGTGGATTTTTTTAAGGCGTTTTTTTACTTCATTAATAATTTTTTCCAAAGGAATAATTTCCTGTACCCCGGATTGCATTTCCCGCAGAATCACCGTGTCATCAAGCGCTTCCTTTTGCCCAATAATCAATGCCAAATCAGCGCCTAAGCGGTCAGCCACTCTTAATTGGGCCTTAATAGAATCGCGACTAAACGACTCTGAAACATAAATACCATTTTTTCTAAATTCTTCAAAAAGCTTTAAGCTTTTCTTCTTTGCCAAATCACCGAGTTGAGCCAGAAAAACCCGGGTTTTGACTTTAATAGCGTTAACCTTTACATCCTGGCGTCGCATTTCGTTTACCGCTCGTTCAATACCAATTGAACCCCCCACCGCGGCTGCTGACTTGCCGCCTAATTGGGAAACCAAGTAATCATAGCGGCCGCCTGAAGCCAGTGTTGTTTGAGAGCTATTTATATCTTCAGGCATAATCTCAAAAACCGTCCGAGTGTAATAATCAAGACCCCTAACAAGAAACGGATCCAAAATATAAGGAATATTCAATTCATCCAAAAATTCTAAAACCAATTTGAAATGGTCATGGCAGGCCTTATCAAGATAATCAACGGAATTTGGCGCCGAGGTCTTGAGGCTGACGCATTTCTCTTCTTTGCAGTCAAGCATTTTTAAAGGATTTTCTCTGAATCTTTTCTTGCAATTTTTACAAAAATAATTGACTTTATTGCGATAATATAATTTAAGCTCCTCTCGATACTTTCCCCAGCAGGTTTTGTCGCCAATACTATTTATATGGACAGAAAGACCTTTTAAACCCACCTCTTTCAGGACGCCGTAAATCAATTGAATCACTTGGGCATCAATAACCGGATCGCCTTCTCCAATAATATCAAAATCCGCTTGGTGAAATTGTCTGTAGCGGCCGGCTTGAGGCGCTTCATGCCTGAATACGGGCCCGCAGTGGAAAAACTTAACTGGCTGAGGCTGATTGGCAAATCCATTTTCTATGTAAGCTCTGACAACCGGAGCCGTCAGTTCCGGCCGTAAAGCCAAAAAATCTCCCCCTTTAGTTTTCAAAGTGTACATTTCGTGCTCCACCACGTCGGTGTTAAGCCCAACCCCTTTTCTAAATAAGTCAGCGAACTCTAAAACCGGCGTTTCAATAATTTCAAAACCATAATAAAGCGCCAACTCTTTGCTAATCCTAAAAAATTTTTCCCAATATTTCTGGACATTGGGCAGGACATCGTTCATCCCCTTAGGCGTTTGAAAAGTTCTTGTTTTAGGTGGGCGTGACATTTTAAAAATTAATAACTAAATATAGCGACGCGACTAAACGGCCAGGCCCTGACCAAAACCCGGCCGACGATATCATTTTTAGGCAGAACGCCCCAACGTCGCGAATCATAGGAAACTGACCGGTTGTCACCCAAAACAAAATATTCGTCTTTCCCCAATTTTTCCTTGATTTGGCCATCGGTGACCAAACTTTTTGGCAGATAATCTTCGTTAAGAGCGAAGCCATTAGGATATTCATCATTATAAATAGTGACTTGGCTATTTTTAATTTCCACGGTTTCTTCTGGCAGACCAATAATTCTTTTTATATAATACTTGGAGGTATCTAAAGGATAGTGAAACACAACAACCTCGCCCCGCTCAACAGGTCTGAAATAATAGCTCAATTCATCAATCAGCAAATACTCGCCATTCTCAAAATTGGGTTCCATTGACGCTCCCTCAACAAAAAACGGCTGAACCAGAAAATAGCGAACCAACCCCGCTAAAACAAGAGCCATGACCGCCACTTTTATAATATCCCACGAAAATTTAAAAACCGACTTTAAAAAATTCATGTTTTGTGCTATTTTACAGTAAAAAATGAATAAAATCAAGATTAAACTAATTGTCGGTTTAGGCAACCCGGGAGAAGAATATGAAAACACCCGCCATAATGTCGGCTTCCTTTTTATTGATAAACTATCTAAACAATTAAAAACCGCTGATTTTAAATATGAAAAGTCGCAGGCCTTCATGAATAAATCGGGCGATGCGGTTTTAGTTTTGTCTAAATTTTATAAGATTAAGCCGGAAAACATTTTAGTTGTTCATGATGACATTGACATTCTATGGAGCAATTTTAAGTTTTCTTTCGGCCGCTCTTCAGCGGGCCATAAAGGCGTTGAATCAATTATTAAGGCGCTGAAAACCAAAAATTTTTGGCGGCTTAGAATTGGCATCCAACCCGCCTTCGCTAAAGCTACGGCGGGCAAGCCAACGCTCAAAAAACGCACTCCGGCCGATAAAATTATTTTAAAAAAATTCACTCCAGCCGAAATCAAAACCTTAAACCAAACCATCAAAAAAATTATCCCCACTTTATCCCCATTTTTATAGGTTTCGGAAACCTATAAAAAACCTATAAAAACTTTATTTGATATAAATAAAAAGTTTTGATATAGTTTAGCCGCTGTTATTTTTTATGAATGACGTCATTGATAAAATTCAAACCATAAAAAAATCTTCGCGGAATTATCCGGAAATTCTAAAGGAAATCTCCGACGCTCCAAAACAACTTTATGTCCGGGGCAACTTGCCGAAAGACCACAATTTAAACTTTGCCATTGTCGGGACAAGAGCGGCATCTGATTATGGCCGGACTTTGACTTTTAAAATCGCCAAAGAACTTGCTGAACTGGGATTTAATATTGTCAGCGGCTTGGCTTTAGGTATTGATACCCAAGCCCATTTGGGGGCCTTAGAAGGAAAGGGTAGAACCACTGCCGTTATGGGCTCTGCCATAGATGATAATTCCATTTATCCTTCTGAAAATTTAAATTTGGTTAAAAAAATAATATCTTCTGGCGGTGCGATTATAAGCGAATATGAGCCCGGTACTAAGTCCGAGATTTGGTTTTTCCCCGAGCGGAACCGGATTATTTCGGGGCTTTCCCGAGGCGTTTTAGTTGTTGAAGCGCCGGAGAAATCAGGCGCTTTAATCACGGCTCGCGTCGCCTTAGAACAAAATCGGGAAGTTTTTGCCATTCCCGGCTCAATTTTTTCAAAGAATTCTATCGGCACGAACAATTTGATAAAAAGCGGCGCCAAAATGGTAACCACTGTTGACGACATTTTAGAGGAATTAAACCTCACGGAGCTAAAAACTGAAAAAAGAATAGGGAAAGAAGAAAACTTAACAGAAGAAGAAAAAATAATTTTAAAGATTATTGAAAAAGAACCAATTCATACTGATAAAATTTGCAAAATATCCAAAATGGCCGCCGGTCAAGTTCTGTCAATTGTTTCCGTATTAGAAATTAAGGGTATAATAAAAAACATTGGCGGCAAGTTCACTCAAATCAATTAATAATTTCTAATTTCTAATTTTCATTAAATTTTCAATGGAACAATTTTCAAACAAAAGTAAAGAATATGACCTTGAAGAAAGAACGGCAAAATTTTCGGAGAATACAATAGAACTTGTGAGAAATGTCAAAAAAGACAATGTTAATCAAAATATTATTACTCAATTAGTAAGAGCGGCAACGTCAATCGGTGCTAATTATTGCGAAGCCAATGCGTCAAGTTCAAAAAAGACTTTAGAAACAAAATATACATTTGCAAAAAAGAGGCTAACGAAACGAAATATTGGCTTAGGATATTAGCTGGGTATCATCCGGAATTAAAAGAGAAAATTAGAAATTTGTGGAAAGAAGCTCACGAATTTCATCTGATATTTCAGAAAATTACCAATACATTGAATAGAAAAAATGTTTAAAAATTTAAAAATTAGAAATTTAATAGAAATTGAAAATTAAAAATTAAAAATTTTCAATATGAAACTCATACTAGTTGAGAGCCCCACAAAATCTAATACTATTCAAAAATTTTTAGGCGAGGATTATAAAGTTTTGGCTTCATACGGCCATGTGCGTGATTTGCCAGAAAAATCATTGGGTGTTGACATTGAACATAATTTTGAACCCAAATATGTAATTCTGCCCAAGGCCAAAAAAAGAGTGGCAGAACTTAATTCGGAAACCAAAAAAGCAACAGAAGTGATTCTAGCAACCGACGAAGACCGAGAGGGCGAAGCCATCGCGTGGCACTTGACCCAAGCTTTAAGCTTGGGAAATCCGAAGCACGAAATCCGAAATCCGAAACAAAACCTAAAAATGAAGCGAATTGTTTTTCACGAAATTACTGAAAATGCCATTAAAGAAGCATTAAAAAATCCGCGCGGTATTAATATGAGATTAGTTGATGCTCAACAAGCACGGCGGATTTTGGATCGCTTGGTGGGCTACAAACTTTCCCCATTCCTGTGGAAAAAGGTTGCCAAAGGCCTATCAGCCGGCCGGGTGCAATCGGTTGCCGTCCGCCTCGTGGTGGAACGTGAAAGAGAAATTTTAAATTTCAAACCGGAGGAGTATTGGGCAATCACTGCGCGACTAAAAACCTTAGATGAAAATAAATTTGAAGCTCAACTTATAAAGATTGAAGAAAAAAAGCTTGAAAAGTTTTCTATAACAAATAAAGAAGCAGCAGATGAAATTGTTTCTGATTTGGATGGTGCCGCTTGGCGGGTTTTAAAAATAGAAAAAAAAGAGACAAGGCGCCAGCCGCTCCCGCCATTTACCACTTCAACACTCCAGCAAACCGCTTGGGCCTGGTTCGGCTTTGGCGCCAAACAAACAATGCTCTTGGCCCAACAGCTTTATGAGACCGGACTAATCACCTATATGCGAACCGATTCGTTCAATCTATCAAAAGAATCCATCGCGGCCGCTTTTGAAAAAATTAAAAAAGATTTTGGCAATAACTATTTAGCAATGACCCCAAGAATTTACAAGACAAAATCAAAAACAGCACAAGAAGCCCATGAAGCCATAAGACCAACAGCACCAGATAAGAACCCGGAAACGCTTAAAGAAAAACTTATGCCGCAGCAATATAAACTTTATGATTTAATCTGGAGAAGGTTTATTGCCAGCCAAATGTCTAACGCGATTTTTGAAGCCACGGGCGTTGATATTTTGGCTAAAAAACCCGGCAATAATTATACTTTCAGAGCTAAGGGTAACGTACTTAGATTTGACGGCTTCCTTAAGGTTTATCCCCAAAAATTAACCGAGACTTCACTGCCGGCGCTCAAGGAAAAAGAAGATTTAGAGCTTAAAGAATTAATGCCGACGCAGCACTTTACCGAACCGCCGCCACGTTATAATGAAGCCAGTTTGATCAAGGCCTTGGAAGAATACGGCATTGGCCGGCCCTCAACTTACGCGCCGACTATGGCGACAATCCAAACGCGCCGTTATGTTATAAAAGACGACCAAAAAAGATTAAATCCGACTGACATCGGCATTTTGGTCAGCGATATTTTAGTGAAACATTTTCCCGAAATTGTTGATATAAAATTTACCGCCCACATGGAAGAGAATTTAGACAAGATTGCCGGAGGGGAAAAGGAATGGCGGCCGGTGATAAAAGAATTTTGGGAGCCGTTTAAAAAAAATCTTGATAAAAAATCCCTAGAACTTTCCAAAGAAAAAATTGCCACAGAAAAGACCGAATTAAAATGCCCCGAATGCGGCAAAGATTTGGTAATAAGAATGAGCCGCTATGGTAAATTTTACGCCTGCTCCGGCTTTCCAAATTGCAAATACACGGCGCCGCTTACAGAAGATAAAAAAGAAGATTTGGGCCATTGCCATAAATGTGACACCGGCCAGATTATTAAAAGACGCACCAAAAAGGGCCGCACCTTTTGGGGTTGCTCCAACTGGCCAAAATGCGATTATGCCACTTGGGAAAACCCAAAGAAAAACGAACTTAAAGAAATAGATGAATAAACCGAAAGAAAAAAGAGAAAATTTAATTAAGTTGTTTTTGGTAACAGCCAAAGATATCAAAACTGTTCTAATAAAACTGGCTGATCGCTACCAAGTTATGCAGACGCTTGGCACTTTACAGCAAAAAGATCAAAAAAGGATTGCTTCAGAAACATTGGAAATTTATGCGCCAATCGCTCATCGGTTGGGTATGGGCGAATTGAAAGGCCAGCTAGAAGACCTGGCTTTTAAATATCTTTATCCGGAAGAATACCAGCGTTTGGAAAATGAAGTGGCGAAAATATATGAAATGCACAAAAACTATATCAAGAAACTTGAACCGATTCTTCGCAAACTTCTGAAAAAAGAAAAAGTCGTTCCTTTGGAAATTAATGCCCGAGCTAAACATTTTTATAGTTTATACCAAAAACTGTTGCACCATCAGATGAATTTTGATGAAATTCATGATTTGGTTGCCGCCCGCATTATTGTAAAAGACATTAATGACTGCTATCTCGCTCTTGGCGCCATCCATCAGGTTTGGAAACCAATGCCGGGGCTCATCAAGGACTATATTGCCATGCCCAAACCTAATGGCTACCAGAGTTTGCACACTTCGGTTTTTGGGCCGGAAGGAAAAATAACCGAGATCCAAATCCGAACCCCGGAAATGCATGCCCAAGCCGAAAACGGGATCGCTGCTCACTGGGCTTATAAAGAAAGAAATTACAAGGATAAAAATCGCTACCCTAAAATAGACGCCAAAGAAATTGCCTGGATTGAACAATTAAGAGAATGGCAAAAAGCAGTCAGGGGCTCTGATGAGTTTCTTGAATCACTTAAAATTGATTTCTTCAAGGACCGGATTTTTGCTTTGACCCCCCAAGGAGACGTGATTGATTTGCCGGAAGGCGCTACCCCCGTTGATTTTGCCTACCAAATTCATACCACTATCGGCAATGAGTGCGCCGGCGCTAAAATAAACGGAAAAATCGCGGCCCTTGACACCAGATTAAAATCTGGCGACTTGATTGAAATTTTGACTCAAAAGGGCAAAAAACCTTCTGTGGACTGGCTAAATTTTGTGAAAACCGGTCTGGCTAAAGATAAAATCAGAAGTGTGCTAAAAAGTAATAAAAAACTTGGTTTCAGAACTTGAGAATTTTATCTAGAATCGCGTTGAGTTCTTCCGAAGAATAAAATTCAATTAAAATTCTGCCGCGGTTACCTGACTTGGCAAGTTTGACTCGCGTTCCCAAAAAATCTTCCAAACGGGATTCCCAAACTTTTGTTTCCGGGTCAACAGTGTTTTCTTTTATTCTTTTTGAAACGCCTTTGATTTGCCGTCCTAAAGTTTCCACTGCTCTAACCGAAAAATTTTTTGTTAGTATTTCATTAAATAACGCTAATCTCTGATTATCGTCGCTAAGAGTTAAAATTGCCCGGCCGTGGCCTTCGGAAATTTTTCCTATTTCAATCGCTTTTTGAATCTCAATCGGCAATTGCAAGAGACGAATGGTATTGGCTATCAATTCCCGTGACTGGCCCACTTTTTCAGCAATTTGTTTTTGCGTCAAACCAAATTCCTTAGTGAGACGTTCATAGCCCCTGGCTTTTTCAATTGCATTTAAGTCGGCACGCTGAATATTTTCAACTAAAGCTAACTCTAATTTTTCTTTATCTTCGGTTTTTTGCCTGATTATAGCCGGCACAAAATTTAATCCGGACATTCCCGCCGCTTTAAGCCTTCGCTCGCCGGCAACTAATTCATAGGAAACTTTTATACCCGAAGGAATTTCTTCCTCAATTTTTGTTACAATAAGCGGCTGTAAAATGCCGTGTTCGCGGATTGAGTCGGCCAAAGATTTTAACTCTATTTCATTAAAATCACGGCGTGGCTGGAGAGGATTTTCTCTTATTTTGTTAACTTCAATTAAAAAAACACTTTCTTTGGCTTTAAGATTTTCTTGCGAAACCGATTCTGATTTTGTCGGCGCGGTTTTTGGTATTAATGATTCAAGTCCCTTACCAAGTCCCGAAAATTTAGTCATATTTTTAGAAATTAAAAATTAGAAATTAGAAATTGCTTGATTTGTCAAGTGTTATTATTTCTTGGGCTAATTCCCTGTAAGCGTGGCCGCCTGATGAAAAGGGAGCGTATTGCAATATAGTCTTCCCAAAACTCGGGGCTTCAGCCAGCGACACCGACCTCGGGATAACCGCTGAAAAAACATATCCCGGAAAATTACGGCGAACTTCCTTGACCACTTCCCGGCTTAACCTCTGCCGCCGGTCGTACATTGTTAAAAGCGCTCCTTTTATTTTTAAATCCCGTCCTAAATTATTGCGTATTAAATTGATTGTTTCAAGGAGCTGACCAAGTCCTTCCAAGGCATAGTATTCGCATTGAACCGGAACGATCACCTCTTCAGATGCCACCAAGCCATTTAAGGTTAGTATGCCAAGAGACGGCGGCGAATCAACAATTATATAATCGTAATTCGTCCTGATTTTTCTTAACAAATCATAAAGCCGCCATTCCCGGCGCTCAACATTTACTAACTCAATCGTGGCGCCGGCCAAGGCCGGCGCGGCCGGAAGAATATCGTAGCCAAAAAGACCGGTTCTCTTAATAACTGCCCCCGGCTCAATAAAGCCCGCTAAAGAATGATAAAGATGTTTATCAAGTTTTCGCCAATCAATACCAAACCCAACTGTAGCGTTTGCCTGGGGGTCTAAATCAATCAATAAAACATATTTGCCGAGCGCCGTAAGATAGGCGCCGAGATTAATCGCCGTGGTGCTTTTCCCAACGCCCCCTTTGGCATTAACAATGCTAATAATTCTAGCCATACCTTTTGTATACCTTTACTATAAGGCAAATTTGTGGCAATATCAATAATAATTTAATCCGAGCAAGCGAGGATTAAATGGGCATGTGGCGGAACTGGTATACGCGTAGGTCTCAAAAACCTATGGTCGCAAGGCCGTGTGGGTCCAAGTCCCACCATGCCCACAAAAAGAGTTCGCCCCGAGATAAACTCGGGGCGCCACGGGTTCATCCCGTGGCGACTCTCCACTCGCCCACTTTTTTATCGCCGGCCTAATCTTTTTAATACTTCCTTTACTTTGGCTTCCGCGCTCTTCATGTCTTTTGGCAACTCATTTAAAACCCTTCTCACGTCGCTTTGCCTGTAACCCAAAGCTACGAGCGCCTCAAAAGCGTCGCCCATTTCTTTAAAACTCCCTCCTTTTTCTAAAACCACGGTTTTGGCCAATTTACTTTTGAGCTCCAAAATTAACCTCTGGGCCGTTTTTCTTCCGATACCGGAAACTTTTGTAAAAAAAGTTTCATCTTCGGAAACAATGGCTTGTTTTAAACTTGAGACCGACGCCACTTCCAAAATTCCGAGAGCCGACCGCGGACCAATGCCGGAAATGGAAATCAAAATCTCAAAAAATTCCAATTCTTCTTTATTAAGGAATCCGTATAAATCCATGGCGTCTTCCCTAACATAAAGATGGGTCCAAATTTTAACATTTTGGCCGTTTTCCGGAATTTTTTCTAAAATTCCGGAATGCGAGAAAATTCTATAGCCAACGCCGCTCACATCAACCACAAAAAATTTCTCATTTTTATCTAAAATTTTCCCTTCTAAATAACTGATCATTACCTTTATTATACTAGAAACTTGCTAAAATTAAAATTATACTTTAGTATTCGTATATTCGTAAAAATTCGTATTTCGTAAATCTATGCCAACAACAAAATCAGCTCAAAAGGCCTTAAGACAGAATAAAAGACGAAGGGCGAGAAATTTAAAACAATCGCGCTCGCTTAAAGATGAGATTAAAGCTCTTAAAAAATTGATGGCTAAAAAAGACAAAAAAGGCGCCAATGAGGTTTTACCGAAAGTTTATAAATCTTTAGATAAAGCCGCTAAAACAAATCTCATTAAGAAAAACAACGCAGCGAGATTGAAATCTCGTTTAACTAAAACGGTTAATAAATTATAAGTTTCGGAAGAAAAGTAATGGACATATTTTATCGAGACACTATAACTCCGCAATTAAAAGAGAAAGCGCCGTTTTTTCATTAAGATCGCCTGTTTTAAAAGCTAAATCTAAATCTATAATCTTAGATAGAATC
>Ga0210017_1002359_pt1 | contig 16196 bp, 12 predicted proteins | sample CryGeyCG2014_020_FD_183966 | JGI IMG/M metagenome (GOLD analysis project Ga0210017, IMG submission 183966) | Groundwater microbial communities from aquifer - Crystal Geyser CG08_land_8/20/14_0.20 (SPAdes) (version 2) | ecosystem: Environmental > Aquatic > Deep subsurface > Groundwater | place... | reverse complement strand
GAGAATTCTCGCGGATCCAAACCATAGGTTGGGTGGGGGGTGAAGGGTCTCATAATAGTCGTGTGAGATCCCTCGCTTACGCTCGGGATGAGAGTGTTTCATAATTATTCAACACTCTCAAATTATTATAACACTTATCCTTGAGAAGTCAATTGCCTGAGATAGGCTCGAGCATCTTTATTTTACCATAACTATCCCTATTGTCAAAATTTTTTTTAGTGGTATAATGATTATATACATGAAAAAAGAAATTCATCCAAAATATTATCCTAAAGCAAAGATAATTTGTGCCTGCGGCGCAGTGTATAAGGTAGGTTCAACAGTGCCTGAAACGCATATTGAGATATGCGCTCAGTGTCATCCTTTTTATACCGGCAAACAAAAATTTGTTGATATCGGCGGAAGAGTAGAGCGCTATAAGAAGATGGTTGAAAAATCAAAAGCGGCTAAAGGAAAAAGAAAGAAGCCAAAGAAAGTTACTGGAGCTAAAAAGAACAGGGGCAAGAAAAAATAACCTAAAACCAACTGCATTCCAGCTCGTGCTGGTTTTGATTTTTTAATTTTTATGAAGAAAAAATTTGACGAAATAAGAACAGAGTTAAAATCCCTTGAGGGCCAATTGCAAGAGGGTGGCATTTACAATAAACCAGAAAAGTTTAAAGAAATTTCTCAAAAATATAATGAATTAAAAGCCAAAGAAAGGCTATTTGCCCGCCTCGAGGAAGTAAATAAAAAATTATTTGAGACAGAAAAAATCCTGACCGAAGAAAGTGATCCCCAGATGATTGAATTAATAAAGGACGAGCTCAAAAAACTGGAAGAAGAAAAATTAACTCTCGAGTCTCGAATCAAAGAAGCAGAAATCCCGGAGAGTAAAATAGGGCGAAAAAATGTGATTATGGAAGTAAGAGCTGGCACTGGTGGCGAAGAAGCAGCTTTATTTGCCGCTAACCTATTCAGGATGTATGCTCGCTATGGGGAAAAAAGGGGCTGGCAGACACATCTTATTTCTTCCCGTAGAACTGGTATTGGCGGCTTAAAAGAAGCTATATTTGAAATTAAAGGACCTGGCGCTTACGAGCTTCTAAAAAATGAAAGCGGTGTTCACAGAGTTCAGCGGATTCCAGAGACTGAAAAAAGCGGTCGCATCCATACTTCGGCTGCCTCAGTAGCAGTTCTTCCTGAGGCAGAACCGGTGGACATAAGGATAGATCCAAAGGATCTTAGAATAGACGCTTTTAGAGCTTCGGGCCACGGTGGACAAAATGTTCAGAAAACTTCTTCGGCGGTAAGAGTAACCCATTTTCCAACCGGGCTAATAGTTTCCTGTCAGGACGAAAGAAGCCAACAGCAAAATAAAGAAAGAGCTTTAACAGTCTTAAAGTCACGGCTCCTATCTATAGAGGAAGAAAAAAAAGCCGCTTCTCGAGCTGCAAAAAGAAGGGATCAGATTGGCACTGGTGACCGTTCAGAAAAAATTAGAACCTATAATTTCCCTCAGGACAGAGTAACCGACCATCGTCTGAAAAAAACCTGGCACAATATTGATGAAATTATGGATGGAAACTTGGGCCCAATCATCTCCGAGCTAAAAAATATTTAACTCAGTGCCTGGCACCGGATCTGAGGGTCTGATTCCGTAGATAGAATGCTGGCTATACGGCCATTTTTTAAAAATGTCTAAAATTTAACCCATAATTGCTATACCAAAAAAAACAAGAGATCAAATCGATCAGCTGAAGGCAATTCTGTATATTGTCTGCTGGGCCAACAATAAACAAAAGATTTTTTCGTCATATCATATTGAAAAAAGCCTAAATGGTCCAAGAGCTAAAAATTGTCTAAAAATTAGACATTTTCAAATTTTGGTGATATAATTCGCTATTTAAGCGGGTTTCCTGGTGCTTATTCTCAGTGCCAGGCACTGAGTTCGTGCTTTACTGAGACGACTTCTATCCAGATTGGGCCTGGTAAAAATTTTATTTCCTCTCCCTCGGCGTCGTAAAATGTAGTTCGGCTGGTTTTATCTGGTTTGCACCAGGTTCCTTCTATCACTTTACCATTCTGAAAGATAAGGGCTTTCCCCTGGCCAGTGGTTCTAATAAATCTCCGGCCGATCTCATCAAGAATAACAATTTCTGTCTCCTGGATGATTAAATTTCTGGTTTTAATCTGTTCGCCCTCTTCTTCAACATAAGGTCGGCCTTTCTGAAAACGCAAATAAGAATTGGAGCTTTCATCAAACTGCCACCTCACCTGTTCTCTGTATTCAATTTGCACACTCTGGATCTCGGGCCCTGAGGAAGACTGCAATTCGTCTTTGCGCAGCAGGGACCATTCTGAAATTTCATCCTGAGATATATTTTTATTCTTTATTGCTTGAGTAATAGAGGACTCTGATATATATAAATTATAGGGAGCAACCCGGCCCGGGTCGCGCCAGAAATAAATGCCATCACCACTAATTTCATCCAGGTCATAAATTTCGCCGGGCCCCTGGCTAATTTTTCTAAGAGCTTCCGGAGAACCGCCGGCGTGAATAAATAAGCTCTTAAATTCAGAAGCCCAATCAACAAAATAAGGCCTGGCAGACCTGACCGGGCCAATTTTGTCCGGAAGATTATTTGAGTCATAGATAGCTAAAAAACGGGTAATGTCAGCCTCAACAGGAGCTTCGTAAACTATGAGGGCCTGCTCCAGTCCTGTGACCGGTCGGGACGCGCTAAAATTATCCAGCATCACAGCTACTGCCAATCCTTCTATCTTTTGCATACTCTCAGAGTCCTCATCATTCGTAATAGATTCGTAATTGGTATCCTTTTTATTCGTATTTTCAGAAAAACTAACAAGTTCTCGCCACATACCAACTAGTCCTAAAACTAAAATAAAAATAAGCCCTCCAAGAAGCGCTAATTTCATAGACTTTGTTAATTTATGAAAAGCCATGAAATAACAAATTAATATCTATAAATATCAATAAATATCAATGAATATCTATTATTCTTTTCCCTTCTCCTCTTCTACTTTTTCTCCTTCCTCTTCTTTCTTCTCTTCCACTTTCTCCGCCTCTTCAGGTTTTTCTTCAGTGACCTCTTCAAGTTCTTTGACCTCTTCTTCCTTGTGGGGCGGCATAACCTGGGCTATCGCCTCCTGAGAATCTTGTAAAATTTTTACTTTTTCGGAAACTTTAAGATCCCCTACTCTGATAATATCATCAAAGGTATTAAGTTTTGAAATGTCTACTTCTAATTCGCTAATTAAATCCTCTGGTAAACATTCTATTTCTAATTCGGTTAAATTAGTAATAAGTGACCCTCCTAATTCTTTAACCGCTGGTGATATTCCCACAAATTTCAGCTCAACTTTAACAGTAATTTTTTCACCAGCTTTAATTTGATAAAAATCAACATGCTGGACCCGGTCAGTCACAGGATGGTATTGAATATCATGGATTAAAACCTTAACCGGCCTTTCTTTATTAATCTCCAGGTTAAAAAGACTGCTTTCCCCTACTTCGTGAAGAACTTTTTCAAAATCTAAATAAGAAACCTGCACAGGTTTTGTTTTTATTCCATGACCATAAACCACAGCTGGAATAACACCCGCTTTTCTTAAGGAGATAATTCTTCCCCCAAATAATTCTCTTTTTTTAGCCCTTAGAGTTAGCATACAAGTTACTATAACAAATTTTTAGTTTTTGTAAAGGGCTGATGTAGGAGAATGCTTTGCGCAAGACCCAGCATAATCATACTTACGAGCATGGAACTTCCTCCGTAACTAACGAGAGGTAAAGGAATTCCAATAACCGGAGCCAATCCTATATTCATCCCCACATTTAAAAGTATCTGAGAAAAGAAATAAATAATAGTGCCCAGAACTAAAATAAGGCCAAAATTGTCATAAACTACCCTCGAAATTCTGAAAAGTCTTACCAGAAATATTGCATAAAGACCGAGAAGAAGTAGTGCCCCTATAAAGCCAAACTCTTCAGCAATAGCCGCAAAGATAAAATCAGTTTTACCGGCTGGCAAAAAACGCAGTTGGCTCTGGGGCCCAAGTCCAAACCCGCGCCCGAAAAATCCACCCGAACCAACGGCTACCCTAGATTGAGTAATCTGATAGCCCCTGCCCAGGGGATCGCTCTGAGGCTTAATGTAAGTAAGAATTCGGGCTTTCTGATAATCTTCTAGAAAGAAAAACCAGGAAATGGTTGCCACGAGAACCAGTAGGATAAGCAGGGCAAATATTTGCTTCTTTGACTTCTGGACCAGTAAAAAAATGCCTAACCAGAGAATTATAACTATAAAAGCCGAACCTAAATCCGGCTGGCGGATAATTAAATACGCCGGCAGTGCTACAAGAAGTAAACTTATTAGCAAATGATGAACCCGGGGAAGACGAGCTTTTTGCCAGAAATAAGCTAAAACTATTATAACTGCCAGTTTAGCCAGTTCTGTGGGCTGAAGATTAAAAAATCCAAAAGAGAGCCATCCTCTTACCCCGCGAAAACTCGCCCCATGTGCCAGAACCAGAATTAAAAGACCAACTATTAAAAAGTAAATTAGATAAGTTATAGATTTGATGAGTCGAAAATCTAAAAAGGCAATGGCAAAAAATAGGGCAAATCCAACCCCGGCAAAAATAGATTGTCTTGCAAAACTGCTCAGTCCCTCACTCTCAACATTTAGACTCAGACTATATTGAGCCACCAAACCAAAAATAATAAGAAGACTCATTACTATAAACAATGTCCAATCAAATTGTCTTAAGCGTGAGAGATTAATCATTGTGTCAGGTCCGACCTGCCATTATTTAACCGGCATAAACACTCGCTCGTCAAAGACATTAAGTTCTGGTACTACCTCCATATGTGTCATCAGCGGCACAGAGGCTAACCAGATGAGTTCTGCGTATCTTTTCTTGCCTCCAGCCAGCTGGCTGAGAGATAGTGTATTGATACCAACGAGCTTTGAGTCTCGCCAGAGAACGATAATAAAATTTATTTCCCAGAAACTATAAACCGAGCCATTCTCAACTATAAATGAAACTTTCGGAAGACTAATTTCTTTCTCTTTCGGCTTAATGTAAGTAAGATCTGTTTCTTTTATGCAAATTTTAGATAAAATTTCTAAAGGAGCTTTGTCTCTAGCTCTCAAGCGGCGCCAGCTAACCTTAGTTATTTCCAGAATGGCCTCACGAGGAGGGCTAGAAATTTCTCGACCTGGAACAAAAACATATTTTTTTTCATCTGGTAAAATAAAGGTCTTTTGAATTTCAGTTTTACCTTCGGATGAGTTAAAATAAAAACTAAGCTCTGGAATTAGCCAATCAGCATTTGGATTTTCAATTTGAGCTACAAAGTCGTATTTGAATTCTTTACCACCAGGCACCAGTCCCAACTGGCGAATTACGCTTGGCGCGCTCACTGCGAGATCCCGGGGCTTAAAATGCTCGTGCATTTTTAGAAAATCAATCTTCTCTCTGGTTAATTCTTTGAGCATCTCTTCATGCGAGTCGATTAATCTGAGATAAAAAATAAAATGCCAGATAACAATTGACCAGATGACAACATTTAAAATAATCAAAAATACAGTCAAGAGTTTCTTGAGACGGGCCTTGTGGATCAAATACCACTTAGCAAATTTAAGCTGTTTTGCGGTTAAATCTTCGTTCATAGACTTTTTATATTTTATCAAATGTGTTAAAATAAAGCAACAGGGTTTGCCAAGGTTTTATTTTTAACTTAAAATATAAATAGGTCGGATAAAAATATTTGTATTAATTCGCGACTATAATTTGTATTAATTCGCGACTATGAATTATCAAAATTTTTTCTACATCTCTGTAAGCGTGGCTATAGTTCTCGTGGCTATTTTCTGCGCAGCGCTGATTGTGGTAGCTATTATTATCGGCATAAGAATTGCCAGGTTTTCTAAGGGCCTAAAAAAGGCTTCAGACCAGATCAATGAAATTCTGGAAAAAATCAAAGAAAAGACCATTCTTTCTTCCTTTGTGGTACTCGTAAGCCAGGGGCTAAAAGAGCTAGTTGGATTCATTAAGGAAAAACGGAAGGGAAAAAAGTAAAAACGCAAAAGTAAAAACGACAATCCAAATAAAAAAATTATTAAATTCTTTTTAATTTTTCCTTTTAATTTTTCCTTGTCGTTTTGCATTTTGCATTTTTCATTTTAAATTTATGTTTACTCATCTCCATGTTCACAGCCATTATTCCCTGCTTGATGGTCTGGCTAAAATTGATGAACTTATCAAGTCTGCGAAACATTACAACATGAAGGCTCTTGGGCTAACAGACCACGGAGTAATGTATGGAGTGATTGAGTTTTACCAGAAAGCAAAAAAAGCTGGAATCAAACCAATTGTTGGCATAGAAGCATATCTGGCTCCAAATGGAAGGGCTTCAAAAAGAGCAAAAATTGACGAGAAACCATATCACCTGGTACTTTTAGCTAAAAACCGCCAGGGTTATAAAAATTTAATCAAATTAACTAGCATTGCCCACCTGGAGGGCTTTTATTATAAGCCGAGAATTGATGACGAGGTACTGGAAAAATATTCAGATGGTCTCATAGCTCTTACTGGTTGCTGCCAGGGAGAAATTCCACGCCTTATAATTAATCACCAGCTCTCTAAAGCAGAGGAGAAAATTCTAAAATATAACAAACTTTTTGGCCAGGGAAACTTCTATTTAGAGGTCCAGCATCATCCCGGAATTAAAGAGCAGGGACTAGTTAATAAAATGCTTTTTGAATTTGGTAAAAAACACAATATTCAAGTTGTGGCTACAAATGATGTCCATTACATTAATCCTGAAGATGCTGAAACCCAGGACATTCTTCTTTGCCTTCAGACAAAGAAAAAGAAGAAAGATAAAGACCGCCTCTCGATGCTTGATGATGATTTTTCCTTTCGTTCACCGGAAGAAATGGAAAAAGCATTTAAAGACCATCCCGAGGTAATTTCAAATACTCAAAAAATTGCTGAGGCCTGTAACTTAGAGATTGAGCTTGGAAAAACCAAACTTCCCTACTTTCCCCTACCAGAAGGCAAAACCGCTGATGAACATTTACGTGAGTTATGCGAAAAAAGAATTTTAAGCCGCTATCCTAAAAAAACAAAAGATGTCCTGGACCGACTTGACTATGAACTTTCTGTTATTAAAAAAACCCGCTTTGCTCCTTATTTTCTTATAGTTCAGGATTTTGTTAACTGGGCCAAAGAAAATAAAATTGCTGTGGGCCCGGGCCGCGGGAGCGCGGCAGGCTCAATTTGCTCCTATATTTTAAATATTACTGATGTTTGCCCTCTAAAATATGGGCTACTCTTTGAAAGATTTTTGACCGACTCGCGCGTAGCTCCACCGGATATTGATCTGGATTTTGCTGACACAAGGCGCGACGAGGTAGTACAATATGTGGAAGCCAAATACGGCAAAGACCATGTAGCAGGAATTATTACTTTTGGAACCATGGCAGCAAGGGCTGCTGTCCGCGATGTGGGCAGGGTTCTTGATTATCCTTATAACTTTTGTGACAAACTGGCAAAGATGATTCCCTTTAATACCAGCCTGGGCCAGGCTCTTGATATAGCCAGCGATTTAAAAATGACTTACGAGACCAATGAAGATGCTAAAAAAATTATTGAGACGGCCCAAAAATTAGAAGGAGTAGCCAGACATGCTTCCCGCCATGCTTGCGGAGTGGTCATTACTCCGAAACCGCTCGCAGAATATGTACCGGTTCAGTATGATACCTCGGGTATGGAAAAAACTATTATCACCCAGTATGAAATGCATGCAATTGAGGATCTCGGACTCTTGAAAATGGACTTTCTCGGACTGAGAAATTTAACCTTGATAGAGCAAGCCCTTAAGCTTATAAAATATAATCATAAAAAAGAAATTGATATTAGCAAAATTCCACTTGATGACAAAAAAACATTTAACCTTTTAAAAAAGGCTGAGACCACTGGTGTGTTTCAAATGGAAAGTGACGGTTTTAGAAGGTATCTTAAACAGTTAAAACCTACTGAAATTGAAGACCTTATTACTATGGTCGCTCTTTATCGTCCAGGACCAATGGAGTGGATTCCAGATTATATTGCTGGAAAACATGGAAAAAGAAAGCTTCACTGGCTTCATCCAAAGTTAAAACCAATTTTAGCCAGCACTTACGGAATTGCAGTTTTTCAGGAACAGGTACTTCAAATTGCTCGTGATTTAGCAGGGTTTTCCCTGGCCGAAGCTGATGTTTTACGAAAAGCTGTTGGTAAAAAAATTCCTAAATTGCTTGAGACGCAAAAGACGAAATTCATTGAAGGTTGTATTAAAGATAAAATTCCAAAAACTACAGCCGAAAAAATATTTGCTTTTATTGAGCCATTTGCCGGTTATGGCTTCAACCGCAGCCATGCCACCTGTTATGCAACCATTGCCTATCAGACTGCCTATTTAAAAGCTAATTATCCTGTCTCGTTTATGGCGGCACTCCTCAGCTCAGACCAGGATGACTTAGACAGAATTGCTATTGAAGTAGAAGAAGCGAGAAAAATGGGCATTGAAGTTCTGCCCCCGGACATTAATGAGAGTTACAAAGGTTTTACTGTGGTAGGAACAAAAATTAGATTCGGGCTTCTGGCCATTAAAAATGTTGGCACTGGCATTGTAAAAGCTATTACCCGCGAGCGAGAAGAAAATGGTGCTTTTCAGAGTATTGAAGACTTTTTGACCAGGGTCCAGACTAAAGACCTGAACAAAAGATCTTTGGAGTCCTTGATTAAAAGCGGAGCCATGGATGAGCTCGGAGAAAGGGGCCAGCTCCTGGGCAATCTTCCCAGGCTCCTTGAATTTGCTAAAAAGGAACAAAAAGACAGAGAAAACGGACAAAAAACTTTATTCGACACTCCGGGCCAGCCAAACATGCTGTCTCTTAGATTAAATCAATTTCCTCCGGCTGAATATCAACAAAAACTTCTCTGGGAGAAAGAGCTGCTTGGGCTTTTTATTTCAGAACATCCTCTAACTCAATACGGATCCATCCTTAAAAAATATGTTTTTTTCATCAACCAGTTAAAAAATAACACCAGGGCTAAAATAGTAGGAATTATTACCAAGACCAAAAAGATTATTACCGCAGGCCGCCAGCTCATGTATTTTGTAAAAATTGAGGATACCAGCGGAAATATTGAGGTTATTGTTTTTCCTAAAATATATGAGCAGAACCCTGGTCTCTGGCAGGAGAATAAAATAGTTTCAGTTTCCGGTCGGGTCTCTGATAAAGATGGCGTGTTAAAATTAATAGCCGAAGGAGCTAAAGAAGTAACCAAAGATAAATTGGACAAGCTGTTGCTTAAAGAAAAATAAGATGGTATAATAACTACTACGAAATACTAAAAATTTACGAAACTACGAACCCACTACTAAATACTAAAAATTTACGAAACTACGAACCCACTACTAAATACTAAAAATTTACGAAACTACGAACCCACTACTAAATACTAAAAATTTACGAAACTACGAAAAATTTAATTTAATCTCTTTTCGTATTTTCGTACGATTTCGTATTTCGTAGTAGAAGCGAAGCGCTTTATGCCTAAAATTTACATTTTTCCTCACAAAAAAGTCTTGATCTGGTTTTTAGTCCTGGTAATTATTCTCCTGGGGGGCATTGGTTATGGTCTGGTTAATCTCTCCTACGGAGCCCGGCTTATTATCAAACCAGCACTTGAAGAAATTGACATTGACTTTCTTGCCAAAATCGGCCCGTCCGATGACCTTTTGGGAAAAATATTTGAATCTGTTCAGGAAGAAGAAAGAGCCTTCACTCCAAAAGCAACCGTAAGTATGGAAGACTATGCTGAAGGCGAAATTCTACTTACTAATAATACCTGGAGCCCAAGAACTTTAGTAGCTGCCACCCGTTTTGTCTCAGCCGAAGGATTACTATTTAGAAGTATAGACCAGGTTAGGGTCCCTGCTCAAGGTGAGACAAAAGTCAAGGTACGAGCCGATGAAAAAGGGCCTAAATTTGAAGTCGAACCTAGCAAGTTTAGCATACCCGGACTCACCAGCTCTTTTCTTAAAGAGAACATTCTAGCAGAAAGCAAGGAAAAAATGACCGGCGGCACAAGAGAGGCCGGAGTGGTAACACAGGCTGATATTGATGAAGCTAAAGACACTCTCAGAAAAGAACTTTCCGAAAAAGCCACCCAAGAAATCAAAAAAGAACTTTCTGAAGAAAATCTAAAACTGGTAACCAAATCAGGTTTTGAAGCCGAAGCCTGTGATGCCAAAGATGGAGACGAAAAAGCCAAGTTTTCTGTTTCTACTAAATTAAAAATTGGGGCAGTTGCTTTTAAAGAAAATGACCTGCGAATCTCGGCCCTGGAAAAACTTAAAGAAAAAATACCGGCCGATAAAGAATTTGCTTCTTGTGAAGAAGATTCTCTCACTTATCGACTAAAAGAATATGACACCGGAGCCCAAACCGCCCAGCTTGAAGTTCAGCTCCGGGGATATATGATTATTAATAGGGAAAATTCGATTTTAGAAAAAAATAAATTCAAAGGCCTTACCCGAGCCGAAATTGAAAATTATTTTAAAGAATTTTCCGCCGAAGGCGGATCTCAGCCGAAGGCTGACCAGCCTCTGGCTGGCGCCCCTGGCGGAAAAGTGTTAATAAGAAATGTGCGAATAAAATTCTGGCCTCCTTTCCTGAAAAAAGCCCCTGATGATGCAGCCAGAATTGAGATTGAAATAGTTAAATAGCGACCTCTGAAAAAGTCATTGCGAGGAGCAGTAGCGACGAAGCAATCCCGAATGTCATTGCGAGGAGCAGTAGCGACGAAGCAATCCCATCTCCTTGAGCCAAATTTAGAGATTGCTTCGCTTCGCTCGCAATGATCCCGCCGTCAAGGAGATTGCTTCGCTCCTTTCAGTCGCTCGCAATGACAGAAAATAACACTTTTTCAGAGGTCTCAATAACCAATTTCTAAAATTTATGCAGTTTGAAAAATTGGGAGAAATTATCCCAAAAGAAGAAAAAAAAATTGTTACTATGTCTTCGGGACAAAGGTTGGAAATAAACTATGACCCAAAAACCGGTGAGATCCAGAATGCATCTCTTATTAATAAATTCGGCCACATCCTGGAATATGAGAATTTAAAAGAAGTGAATAAACTGGAAGAAAAGATAGAAATGTTAAAAGCCATGGGCCTTAAATCTCCTGAAAAGTATATCGGCTTTATCGAATAAAAAAGGGACGGGTACATTTTTTAATCCGAGTCGTAAATTTTGAGAATTATGGCGACCCACGCCCTAATTTTGCGAGGCATTTCTTGGCGACACACTCACTCGCCTAACGGCTCGTTCGGGGCTGTGCGCCCACTGTGTCGCAAGGGTTAGACAAACATTGAGACAATAAATTATCAGCAGAGTTTAAGATGGCAAAATTAGAGCGGGGTGCTCATAATTCTAACAAAATTTAATTCGCTTTCACTCTTAAATTTTGAGAATTATGGCGAATATCGAAGTCATGCGTCATTCTACTTCTCACCTAATGGCTGCGGCGATTCTCGAACTTTTTCCCGAAGCTAAGTTTGGCATTGGCCCAACTATTGAGAATGGTTTTTACTATGATCTAGATCTCTCCCGAAACCTGACTCCAGAAGATCTCCCTAAAATAGAAAAGAAAATGCTTTCTCTTAAAAAGAAAGACCTGAAATTTGAAAAAAGCGAGATGCCAGTTGACAAAGCCCTAAAACTATTCAAAAGCTTGGACCAACCCTATAAAATTGAGTTACTTAAAGATATTAAAAAATATGGAACAACAGAAAAAAATAAGTTACAAGTTACAAGTTACAAGTTACAAGACAGAGTTACCATTTATAAACTGGGAAAGTTTACTGACCTCTGCCGGGGTCCGCATGTAGCTTCAACCAAAGAAATTGGAGCTTTTAAACTATTTAAAATTGCTGGTGCTTACTGGAGAGGAGATGAAAAAAATAAAATGCTCCAGAGAATTTATGGAGTAGCCTTTGCTGGGAAAAAAGAACTGGATGAATTCATTGCCCGGCAGGAAGAAGCTCGCGAAAGAGACCATCGCAAGCTCGGAAAAGAACTGGATTTATTTAGCATTAATGAAGAAATCGGAGCAGGGCTTCCGCTCTGGCATCCAAGAGGAGCTATGCTCCGCCAGATTATTGAGGATTTCTGGCAAGATGAGCATCTTAAAAATGGTTACGAAATGGTTAGAACCCCTCATATTGGAAACATTAACCTCTGGAAAACTTCAGGTCACTGGGATTTTTATCGGAAAAACATGTATGCGCCAATTGATATTGAAGGCCAGAAATATCTTTTAAAACCAATGAATTGCCCTTTCCATATTAAGATTTATCAGACAAAAATTCGTTCCTGGCGTGATTTACCAATACGCTGGGCAGAACTGGCTACAGTCTACCGGTTTGAACGCTCTGGCGTACTTCATGGCCTAACCAGAGTCCGAGGATTTACCCAGGATGATGCTCATACTTTCTGCACCCCGGAACAGCTGGCCAGCGAAATAGAAAAAACAGTTAAATTTGGAATTAAGCTTCTCAGAACTTTTGGTTTTCAATACTATGAAATCTGTCTGGCCACCAGACCCAAAAAATACGTAGGAACCATAAAAAGTTGGGCGCGTGCTACTTTTGCCCTGGAGCAAGCTCTTAAAAAATTAAAACTCGCTTATGAAATTGACAAAGAAGGCGGAGTTTTCTACGGGCCAAAGATTGATATTAAAATAAAAGACAATTTAGGCCGGTCCTGGCAATGTACTACTGTCCAGGTTGACTTTAACATGCCAGAAAGATTTGACATGAGCTATATTGATAATAAAGGAAGAAAGGTGCGTCCAATCATGATTCACCGGGCTTTGCTCGGTTCTCTGGAAAGATTTGTCGGTGTACTTTTAGAACACTACGGAGGTGCTCTGCCTGTCTGGCTCTCCCCTACCCAGGTCTATATCGCCCCGGTTGGCAAAGCCCATCGTCGACCAAGTGAAAAATTGGCTCAAGAATTAGCAGAATTGGGTATTCGTGCTGAAGTGGATATTCTTAATGAAACCATTTCCTATAAAGTCCGCAAAGCAGAAAAACAAAAAATCCCCTTTATTTTAGTCATTGGAGATAAAGAAGCTAAGGGTAAAACCCTAAATGTCAGAATGCGAGATAACATTGTTAAGAGGATGACAAAAAAGAAATTTATTGGTATAATCTCAAAGGAGATAGATAATAAAAAATAAATTAATCACTAATTATACGAATTCTACCCCGTTAGAAAGTAGTTATTATAAGCCTTATTATAAATTGAGGTATTTAAAATTTGTCGAACAAGCTTTCTAACGGGGTCTATCACGAATAACTACGAATAAGGGGTTTCTATCTTGAGGGTAAAAGATTATTGCTTGCTAAACCCAGGAGCAATATGGTCAAGATCATAACCAAGTTTCAGGAATTTCTCTACGGCACCAGAATGTTGATTGAGCTTAACTTCAGAAGCCTTAAAATGTTTTATGGCTTGGTAACCAGTTTACCAAGATCAGTAGCTGGATATTTGGCTAACTATATCTACAGCTTACTGGCTTATCAAATCGCTTAATAATAATTTGTCTTAATGTTTGTAAATTTTACAATTTGCTCGTCTCATAACCAAATTTGGGAAATCCAAAGAAGTTTTTGTATTGTCTAAATTTGGTTGTTGGATTTGCATTTCGTAATTCAAGGTAATTTGTAATTTTAAGAAAAAAGCTTATAAAAAACAAAATTTTACCAGGCTTGCTAGCGGGCCTAATTACTTTAACACTAGCAGCTCCTTTAATTGTTAGGGCTGATGGAATAGCTTTTCCACTCGATTGGAGTCCGGTAAAACAAGATCTGATTGACCAAACCAATCAACAAGCTTTTATCAATTATGAAGATGGTTTGGAGAAGATGATAATCAGTGTTGGATTGGATAGAGAAAATAAAGACGCAGTCTGGATTTTTCCCGTTTCATCCCCCCCAGAAGATGTGGTTATAGATGTTCTGAAGAAAATGCCAGAATTAAGAGGGATCAATATCAGAGAAAAAGCGGAATTTAAGGTTCCAGGAATAATGGAAATTCTAAGGTTGACTCAGATTTATCCTTTTTTCCTTTTTTATCGTAGTCTAAGTAAAATTGCGAGATTGACAGCAGAACCTCTTACCATCGGAGAATTTGGAGCAGGTGCAGGAGCTGACTTAGAAGCTATACCAGAGCCGGAGGTAGTAGTCCATGAACATTTAGAGAAAGAAGGTATGACCCTGGAGCTTATTACTGCCAAAAGAGCAGGAGCCTTGTATGATTATCTTAAAGAAAAAGGGTTGGAAGTAGAAGAGGGTTCAATCCCTGTTTTAGATGAATATATTGGAAAGGACTATAGCTTTGTCGTTTCCTGGATTACGTCTGAAGAGATGAAAGCAGGGGCAAAAATCAAAGAAGTAAAATTTTTTAAAGCAGCTGCAACTTCTGAAGCAATAACTCCAAGACCTAAATTATTTATTGAATATCAAGAAACTGGCAAAGAAAAAACCGTTGAGGTTACTTTACAGCCGGGGTCGGAACAAGCTATTGACACTACCATAAGAGATGATTATCCGGAGGCCTCTATTGGATCTGGTGACGGTATAGATGTCGGGCATTATCTCAATTATCTGCGCGGGCTAATAAAGTTTAATTTAGATAAAATACCTGAAAATGTTCTTATCAAAAAAGCTATTTTAACCATGGTTACAGCTAAAGGAATATCGCGTCCCTGTACAGTCAATATTCACAGATTGAAACAATACTGGATAGAGGGTACAGGAAAATATTTAGATTGGGGCAGCGATGGTGCTTCTTGGAATACCTATGATGGAATTAATAGATGGACCAATTCCGGAGGAGATTACGATTTCACCATAGAAGCTTCTCAAGATATTTCACAGGGAAAGGATATAAGTCATACCTTTGATATAACTAATTTAGTCCAAGGTTGGGTTAAGGGTACCTATCCTAATTATGGATTGCTATTAGAAGCTGATTCTTCTTTGGATTATACTTCCTTCTACAGCTCTGATTTTAGTGGAACAGTAACACCTTCACCCTGGCAAGCCTGGCAAGAGGAACCAGCATCGAAGAAAAAGAAGTCCGAGCTTCATCTCTGGCAATTTCCAGAGGAGCTTGAAGTTCCGACCACACCAGAATCATTATTGCCGGGGAAAGAACAAAGAGGGATATTCATCACTTTTCCTGCTCCAAAGCATGGTTTTTATAGAAGAAAGATATACTATCCTTTAATCCCCACTTCTATCTACGAGAGTAAAACGATTCCCATTGAGATTAGAGTTCTGGGATTTGTTAAACCCAGGATTTATTCTAAAATAAAAGGATATACTGAAGTAAGTTACTGGGAGCAGGACTATACTAAATATTATAGCAAAAAAGGAAATTGGGTCTATGCTCAACAAATCAATCTCGGGGGGTTTGAAGAACTCGAAAAGTTTGGCCCCAGAAAGTTAGTTATTCCAGAAGTCCCTGAAGAGCTTAAAGATTTTTATGGGAGTATAGATGTAAAAGGGAGGCTGGCCTATACTAAAATAAAAATCAATGCTCCTTCAAAGTATTTAGTAGATGATCTCTGGATGAAAAGAGGTACGCCGGTTAAAATTTCTTTGGCTCTGGCCTTTTCTAGTCATCCCATAATTATGGGAGTTTTATTGCTTGTTATTTTATCTTTTCTGGCTGGTCTCTGGTCAGCAGCTGTAGTTTTTAGAAAGAGGGTATGGAAATATGGGCTTTTGGGCTTGACCAATACAGCCTCTATTATTGGTTTGATGATAGGTACGGCTGCCATTCGAACTGAGAGACCTCAGATTTCAGAGAAGGCCAGAGAGATGCTGGAGGAGATGAAAAAAGCAGGGGTAAGAGTATCCATACGGGACAAGAGAAAGCTTTATTTTGTTCTCCTTTTTACTTTTATCTTTGTTCTTCTTACTTATCTAGTAGAAAATTTACTTAAGTGGTATTTTTAATTTTTTAATTAATCACTAATTATACGAATTCTATTCCGTTAGAAAGTAGTTATTATAAGCCTTATTATAAATTGAGGTATTTAAAATTTGTCGAACAAGCTTTCTA
>Ga0210017_1002358_pt1 | contig 16201 bp, 21 predicted proteins | sample CryGeyCG2014_020_FD_183966 | JGI IMG/M metagenome (GOLD analysis project Ga0210017, IMG submission 183966) | Groundwater microbial communities from aquifer - Crystal Geyser CG08_land_8/20/14_0.20 (SPAdes) (version 2) | ecosystem: Environmental > Aquatic > Deep subsurface > Groundwater | place... | reverse complement strand
GCCGAGTGAGCCACAGATTTATGATTTCGGGAAAGAGGGGCAAGGGACAATTGGGAATTGCGATGTGCTGAAGAGGGGAATAGCGGGGAAACAGGGTACGAGCTATATCGCTGATGAGCGAGGGGCAGTGTGTGATTATATCGTGATGCCACAACTCGATACGAGATTGTCGTATCTGATGAGAATACAGGGACAAAATATAGAAGGCCGGAGTCTCAAATTTTTCCTGTATAACACGGGAAGTAAGCGAAATGATATTGAGTGGTTGATGAGGAAGGATAAGTTTGACCAGACATTTGGGCTACTACCGTGGAGTTGGGATGGGTATTACACACTAAATATTGAGACGAGAAGTTTTGGGCAGAGAGCGGAAAATATAATAAATCCAGTGGAAGTAAGGTGGTTTCCACTAGAACAGATTGCAGGAGCGAAGGTAGTACCCATAAGGTCCGACCTTCCCGCCGATGAGTCTGCGGGTTGGGATCAACCTTTAAGGTCGGACCTTGTAATCACTAAGGTCAAGAAGATAGGTACGTGGTTATACCGAGTCAAAGTGGAGGGGAGTGGGCTACTAAAGCTATCACAGGGCTATGATGAGGGGTGGATAGGTATTGGTTTGCGGCATGTGAAGGTGGATGGATGGGCGAATGGATGGATGGTTGGGCAAAGCGGAGAGGTCACCATTTTTTACTGGCCTCAACTACTTGAATATTTCGGATTTGTCGTGCTACTTATAACCCTGATAGTAGTTTTGTTCGAGAAAAGATAAAGTGATCCTTTGTGGTTGAATTCAACAGATTAAGATCTAGTTGACCTAATTACTTTCTCTTAAACTGGATTTTGCAAATGACGCGGAGGCAATGAAAGAACTAGTGGAAAGGGTGATTAAGAAATTGACATTGTTTGAGTGATTTGTAGCTGTTGTAGTGAGATGGGAACAGTAGGTATAGTGAAGTATGAGTAGTGGCGAATTGGCAAGTGAGAGGTATATTCCGCTGATTTACAAAAAATACTTGGATTTTTGCAAACGGAAAGAGAAGAGGCAGAGAGAGCTGAGGTCGATGGAGGAATGAAGTTGTATGAAGAGTTGGGTGATGTGGGATTCTTTGTTTTGTTGACTGCGATGTTGTATGGGGATAAATTAACTCTAGAGGATCATCAGAATTTGAAAGAGATGATGGAGTATGCAAATACCAAGGGACAAGAAGATGGTTTGGATTTGCCACTTGCGATTATGTATGTTGGCTATTACAAAGATACGGGGAATTACCCAAAAGTATTTTACCAACTTGGTAAAGATGAGACAGTGGAGACTGTGCCAGAAAGAATCAAGCAGACGGTACCGGCTATAAGAGAAGTAAGAGAGTATTTGAATGGTAAATGGGTTGGGCTGGGTGATGATGATTTGATTAGCACTATGAGAGCACATGGTGAAGAATGTGGGTGGCGAGGGGATGAGGCGAAGGCGATACGACTGCTATTTGGATTGGCGGGAATTGCGACGATCTTGGAATAGATTACTTTAACTTTGATGGTTTCGTGTCGAAGGTGGCGAGGGGGATATCTTTACTTTGCGATAGACAGTGGAGATAACAGTCGATATAAGAGAGATTGTGGGTGGGTTAATTGTGTTGTGGAAGAATGGTGATGATGTAAGTATCTTTGTTCTTGGGATCGGGAGTTATGGATGCTTTATCACCAGCTTTAATATTATATGAACGTCGTAGTTCGATCGGAAAAGTAAATCGTCCTCGATTATCAATTGTGGCTGTATAAGTGGTTTGCATATTTTATTTGATAATAGTTAGAGTGTTTACTATTTTTTTGGCTACTTTAACTATATCATTTTCTTTGTAACCGCGAGTGGTCATGGCGGGGGTGCCCAGGCGGAGACCTGAGGGGTTCCAGGGTTTACCCGTTTCTCCTGGCACGGTATTTTTGTTGGCGATAATACCGACTTGCTCAAGTGCTAGGGCGGCGTCTTTGCCGCTCCAGCCGTGGGAGCGCAGGTCAACTAGAACCAAGTGTTTGTCGGTGCCACCGGAGACTACGTCAAAGCCGGCTCTTGCGAGTTCATCAGCAAGGGCTTGGGCATTTTTTACTACTTGGTGAGCGTAGATTTTGAAGTCTGGTTGCATGGCTTCGTGGAGGGCTACGGCGATGCCGGCGATAGAGTGGTTTTGGGGTCCACCTTGGAGACTGGGGAAGACGGCAAAATCTATTTTTTCAGCCACTTCTTGTCCTAGGAGCTGTTTGTTGGCAAATATTAAAGCACCGATTGGACCGCGAAGTGTCTTGCGGGTAGTCATGGTGACAACATGGGCGTGGGGGAAGGGAGATGAGTTGGCTCTACCTACGATGAGACCCGCTTCGTGAGCAACGTCAGCCATATAGATGGCACCGACTGAGTCTGCGATCTCTCTCATTCTTTTGTAATCTATCTCACGAGGGTAAGCTGTACCTCCACTAATTAAGATCTTGGGTCTTACCTCTTTTGCAATACGCTCAATATTGTCATAATCAAAAACTTTGGTAGTTGGGTCGACAGAGTAGAAATAGGTGTCATAAATGCGAGCTGTGAAAGAAATGGGCTTGCCCTCTGGTAGCTTCCAGCCGTGGCTTAAGTGACCACCGTCATAGAGAGACATGCCAAGCATTTTGTCACCGGGATTAAGCAGGGCGGCATAGACGGCAAAGTTGGCGATACTACCGGTCACAGCCTGGACATTCACGTGCCAGTCGGTGTCTTTTAAGCCAAAAGCCTCGAGGGCACGAGACTCGGCAAGAGACTCGATCTGATCGATGTATTGGTTGCCTTGATAGTAGCGTTTGAAGGGTTGGCCTTCGCTGTATTTGTTCATGAGGACGCTACCGACTGCTTCGCGTACTGCCCCGCTGACAAAGTTTTCGCTGGGAATCATAGCGATATCCTTGGTTTGGCGAGCTTCCTCGGATTGGATGAGAGCGAAGATCTCGGGATCGGTTTGTTGTAAATTCATAATGGCATTATAACGTATAACGTATAATGTGTTTATGATATTTGATGGACGAGCATTCGCACAAGAAATGGAGGAGCAGGTCAAACTAGAAGTGGAGAAGATGGAGAGTAAGCCCAAGATCGTATCGATACTGATTGGTGGTGACCCGGCGAGTGAGTTATATACTAAGCTAAAGATGGCTGTGGCTAGGCGAGTAGGGATTGAGTTTGAGGTGGTACGGCTTGATATTCTGAAAAATGAGATCGAGGAGATCGGAAAACGAGAAGATGTGACGGGAGTGATGGTGCAGTTGCCCATCCCGAATATGCCTAGGGGACGGACCCCTAGGATATTGGAGGGGATACCATTGAGTAAAGATGTAGATGGGTTGCGATGGGAAGAATCTAAGGTCAAACCTGCGACAGTTAGAGCAATTTTTTCTATACTCGATAAAATTGCAGGGGATTCTTCGGCTACGCTCAGGACTTCGCCCGATTTGTGGCGGGCTCGATTTGTGGTGGTGGGGGCGAGGGGAGTGGTGGGGAGACCACTTTGCTATTATTTGCGACAAAAGGGAGTGGAAGTAGTAGAGGTGGAGTGGGATACGAAGGAGCCTACGAGGAGACTCCTTGAAGGTCAGGTCGTGATCAGCTGTGTGGGGAAGGCGAGGGTGGTGACGGGAGAGATGGTGAGGGAGGGGGCGATCGTAGTGGATGTGGGGGCACCACGTGGTGATATGACGAGTGAAGTGTATCAAAAAGCAAGTATAGCGGTGGCTGTGCCGGGAGGGGTGGGACCTGTTACAATAGCTAGCCTATTACAAAACGCGGTAGAGATGCATGAAATTGTGCTATAATTCCAGAGTTATAAAAATTTACATCTAAGAACGGTCTCCTGCTAACGCAGATTTTCTTAGAGGTGAGGTCGCCTTCGCATAAAGCTACGGCGCCTGAAAAAGGAGATAAAAGATATGGTAGTTGCCAAAAAAGTTGTCAAGAAAACTGTTAAGAAGGTAGAGAAAAAAGAATTTGAGAAATTGCCTAGTTTGAAAGAAATGCTTGAGGCGGGAGTCCATTTTGGCCACTCGATCAAACGCCGTAATCCCAGGATGGATGAGTATGTTTACGCTACCAAAAGTGGCGTACAGATATTTGATTTGGTCCAGACACGAGCAGCACTGAGCGATGCTTGCAATTACCTGGTGGAAGTCATTGCACAAGGAGGCCAGATTCTCTTGGTAGGAACCAAAGCTCAGGCTGCAGAGACAATCAAAACTGAGGCCGATCGACTAGGTGTAGCCTATATCACGACCCACTGGGTCGGGGGACTATTTACCAACTGGGAACAGATCAAGACTAGAGTAGATAAACTGATTGAGATGAAGAAAGCCTTTGACGGCGGTGAGTACAAGAAATATACCAAGAAAGAGCAAGTACTTCTCAAGCGTGAGATGGATAGACTGGAGCGGATGTACGGGGGACTCGTGACGCTCAAAGGGCTACCAAAAGTCGTCTTTATCGTTGATCCAACCCGAGAAATCACGGCCATGCGTGAGGCCACTGCCCGCTCTATTCCCGTTGTGGCAGTTGTCGACTCCAATGGTGATCCAGCTGGTATTGCCAGGGTCATACCAGCCAATGATGATGCTCTCAAGTCAGTTGTGATGATAGTTTTGTCTATTACGGCGGCTGTTGAGAAGGGTCTCAAGTTGGCCAAAGCGAAAGAGGCAAAATGAAGATTACTCTAGATCAAATCAAAGCACTACGCGAAGAAACTGGAGCTGGGATTATGGATGTCCGGAAAGCTTTGATTGAGTCTGAGGGTGACACGAAAGCCGCCAAAGTATGGATCGAAAAAAAAGGACTCAAGCGAGCGGCGGAGAAGGAAGATCGCACGACCGAAGCTGGCTATGTTTTCTCTTATGTCCACTTTAACGGGAAGGTGGGGTCGCTGGTCAAACTAGTGTGTGAAACCGATTTTGTAGCCAAGACCGATGATTTCCAGAACTTGGGTCGCGAGATCGCGATGCACGTGGCGGGGGTGAAGCCAGAGAATGTAGAAGAGTTACTTAAACAAGATTATCTGCGTGACAGCAGTAAGACGATTGAGCAAATTGTAAAATTGGTGTCTGGGAAAACGGGAGAGAATATCCGCGTGACGTCAATCGCGTCGATGTAAGAGTTGACATTGTAGCTTGATAGGTTAATATTTAGATATGATACATGGTGGTCGAAAAGTTGTCAAAATATCTAAAAGAAAAGTACTTTTAATGGCAGGGGTTGTAGTTATCGCCTTGATTGCCTGGTATGGAAGAATTTTCTTTATTCAGAAATCGTTGCCTAAAATTGTGAATTACAATCGGAGTTATGGAGATGGTCCTAATCTTTCAATTGCAAAACCTGAGAGCGTGGGTATTTCTGATGGATTAAGAATAATGCCACCAGATAATGCGATAAGTAATCAACAGATCTCTATAAATGACACACGAGAATTTTTGAAAACAAGTTATAGTGCATCTATAAAAACCAGAGATGTGCAAGGTGTTGTCACAAGTGCGAAGAATATTATAAAGGGTAATGATGGAAGAGTTGATAATATATCAAGTTCAGAGAAGAGGGGATATTTAACATTTGTTGTACCAAAAAGCAAATTTGAAACTTTTCGCAGTGAGATAGAATCGTTGACACATAAAAAATTATTCTCTGAGACAAGTTTATCTCAAAATTTGCTCGGTCAAAAGCAAAGTATTGAGCAACAAACTAGTAATATCAAAAAGAATTTGGAATCTTTGAATGAACAAAAAGAAGCACTGAGATTGCAACACAATCAAGCGGTAGCGACCATAAACAAAGAACTGCAATCAATCAGGTCACAGCTAAGTAATATCCGTAAACAAATAGCAGAAACCACCGACGCTGATGTACTCAATAGTTTAAGAAGTCAGGAGAGCAACTATGTGTCTCGTGAAAATGCGCAAAAACAGTACTTAAGTAGGGAAAATAGCCAGTACACAGCCCAAAATGCTAGTCTAGAGTCACAGATCAAAATCCAAAATACTAATCTTGAAAACGTAAATACTCAGGACGAAAACTTTACAGAAAATATAGAGACTGTAGAAGGTAGAGTAGATGTCAAATGGATAAGTATCTGGCAGATGATCAAGGTGTTTTCTCCAGTATCTCCCGAAATACTAGTAATTGTAATTATTGTAATTATTTGGAATATTCTCGCTAGATTAGGTTATGTTCCGAAGTTTGTTTTGGAATAAATGGTTACAATACTTGTGTTATCTCTCCTTATCCTCTTGCATGAACTAGGTCATTTCCTGATCGCGAAATTGTTTGGGATTCATGTTCTAGAATTTGGGATTGGATTACCGCCTAAAGGACTTAAACTTTTTAAACATAAAGAAACTGAGTACACCCTCAATTGGTTGCCGATTGGGGGATTTGTGAGATTAGCTGGTGAAGAGACCGATCCTACTCTCTGGGAGCGAATCAACCCAATCACTCATGGCCATATGTTTTTTGCCAAGCCTGCTTGGCAGAGATCACTAGTTGTTTTGGCTGGGGTTGCGATGAATTTCCTGATAGGTATCCTCATGTTTAGTGTGATCTATACGAAGATGGGGATCCCCAAGGAAGTGGGACAACAAGTCATGGTGACGCAGGTGGTTGGGGGCTCGCCAGCTCAGCTAGCAGGGATCACGATCGGAGAGGTAGTTGTGAAAGTAGGGGACATAGAGATCAAAACCGCCGATCAATTTGTTGGACTGATAAAAAATAAAAAGGGAGAGTCGGTCTCACTTTATTTAGCTAAAGTGGATGCCAATGGCAACCGCAGTGATACATCGCGACAGGTGAGTGTGATCCCCAGAGAAAATCCACCAGATGGAGAGGGAGCGCTAGGAGTTGGGATCTCGAGCGTAGCGACTCTGGCGTATGAGAAGAAGAGTTGGTATACTGCGCCATTATATGGAGCAGTTGAGGGGAGTAAAGAAGCAATAGGGTGGAGCCGAGAATTTTTGCGCATATTTGCACATCCTAGCGAGCTGATCAATAATATTGGGGGGCCAGTGGCGGTGGTGAAGGTGGGACAGCAGGCGTCTCGCGAAGGCTGGCTCACGATGGCTAGATTTGCGGGGATTATCTCACTTAACTTGGCGATATTTAATTTGCTGCCGATCCCAGCACTTGATGGTGGGCGACTACTGATGATATTCCTGGAAAAGATCGTGGGGCGTAAGCGAGTGGTCAAGATTGAGCCAATTGTAAATACGGTGGGGATGGGACTACTCATCCTCTTGCTGATTGGGGTGACGGTGAAGGATTTGTTCTTTGCGTAGTACAATGTAGGTATGTCCAAATTGATTGTGACCCATATCCATCCTGATCTTGATGCGATAATGAGTGCATGGCTCTTGGTACGCTTTGACCAGTCTAGATATGGTGATGCTTCATTTCAGTTTGTGCCGGCCCCACATACCTATAAAGATTTACCACCTGACAATGACCCAGACATAGTACATGTAGACGTGGGTGGAGGGCGGTTTGATCATCACAAAGAGGGTGGGTTTGTAACCTGTGCCAGTCGGCTTGTGTGGGAAGATCTGTTGGCAGAGAAATTGATTGCAGAGGACGATATGGCACTAAAGGAGATGGTAGAGGTTGCATATGAGATTGATACTTTTGCCGATTGTTACTGGCCAGGGACGGGAGATTTGCGGATGGCGTTTATGCTCCATGAGATCATCCCGGCGCTCCACCGCCTCCAGACACATGACAACGAAGCGGTACTGCGGATGATATTTGTGTATCTAGATGGGACATATCAGCGCCTCAAGGACTGGGCCAAGGGTAAAGAGGCAATCTATGAGGGTAAAGAATTTGAGTGTGCTTGGGGCAAGGGTGTGATTGTGACGACTGGGGCTGACGATGTCTCGAAGATTGCCCAGAAGATGGGATATGAGATCGTAGTGATAGAAGATGCCAAACACAGATATCTCAAAGTCAAGACTGCGCCCCGTGTGAGTCTGCCACTTAAGGCTTTGTATGATAAAATAGCGCTACGTGAGGATCCCAAGCGGTGGGTTTACCACAACTCGGGTCATATGTTGTTCTCAGGGTCAGATAAAGGGGAGGCTAAAGAGCCGTCCCAACTGAAACTATCTGACATTTTGGAAATGATTGAAAACGAAAACCGCCTTCGTTAAAACTACGGCGGTCGAGGGAGGTGTCTAGATAAATGCCAATTATAGTAAAAGCAAAAAAAGATGAGTCAAGTGACGGAGTAATCCGTAGATTCAAGAAAAAAGTCATGACAGAAAATGTGATTGAGGAGACGCGTAAACGCGAGTTCCACAAGTCACCAGCACTACTTCGTAAAGAACGAAACAACGAGATTAAGCGTAAAAAATATGTTGATCGTATGCAGAGGATCTCTGCTACTAAGAAGAAATAATGACTATTTTGAGCTCTCTACAAGATGAGATGAAAGTGGCGATGAAAGCGCATGATCAAGCGCGACTGGATGCTTTGCGCCTCATGGTATCTGCTCTCAAGTACGCCCAAGTGGATGACCCAGAAATAGCTGATCCTGGTATGGTTGAGATACTCAAGAAAGAAGCCAAGAAAAGACGCGAGTCGATCATTGCATACCACGCAGGGAACCGCGAAGAACTAGCCAAAAAGGAGGAGTATGAGCTCTCTTTGATTGAGCAATACTTGCCGGCTGTGATGAGTGAAGATGAGGTGAGGAAGTTGGTAGGTGGTATTTTGCAGTCGGTAGATAGTAATGCAAGTTTTGGGGAAGTGATGCAAGTGGCAATGAAGGAGTTGAAGGGGCAGGCTGATGGAGGAGTGGTGTCGAAAATTGTAAAAGAGTTGTTTGGGAAATGATCACAATCAATATCCTCGCTGATGCCAAGTTCCCGTTTAATCGTAACTTGTTACGTTCCCATTTGACTCAAGTGTTGGCTAAATATCGACTGACAGATAACGTCGAGGTGGATGTGCAGGTGGTGGGTGCACGCAAGATGAGCGAGTTGCACCGTGTGTATATGAAGTTAGCCGGACCGACTGACGTGCTCTCTTTCCCCCTGAATGATCCAGAGGATGATAGACCGTTTATGGCTTCGCCAGACGGGATGTTGCGCCTGGGGGATATAGTCGTCTGCTATAGTGAGGCGGTAAGTGAGGCACTGGAGAAGCAATGCAAGCTAGATACTCAGATCCAGTTCCTGGCTGAGCACGGACTCATGCACTTGCTGGGGTATCACCACGAGTAGATTGGTTTATGGTTAATGGTTCATGGTAGATAGTATAGTTTGATATCTATGAGCAATGAGCTATTTGCTATAAACTAGTTTTATGAATCTTTATCTCAAATATCGGCCGCAGAGGATTGAAGAGCTCGATTTGGTGGGCGTACGAAGAATTTTGAGCGAGATGGTTTCTGCGAATAAAGTGGCACATGCCTATCTCTTGACTGGACCACGGGGGTCGGGCAAGACGAGTACGGCTCGAGTACTAGCTAGAGTCGTCAACTGTGAACACAATCAGAAAAAATTGGGTGAGCCATGTAATGAGTGCTCAGCTTGCAAGTCAATTTTGGCAGGCTCGGCGATGGATGTGATAGAGATTGATGCAGCTAGTAATCGTGGGATTGATGATATCCGAGAGCTCAAGGAGAAGATCCGTTTGGCACCCGCGCATTTGCCCAAGAAAGTCTATATCATTGATGAAGTCCATATGTTGACGAGTGAGGCCTTTAATGCGCTCCTCAAGACCCTAGAGGAGCCTCCTAGCCATTCACTATTTATTTTGTGTACGACAGAACTGCATAAGGTGCCGGAGACGATTGTGTCTAGGTGTAGCCGAATCCAGTTTACCAAAGCAACTCCAGAGGAGATGCAGAGATCGTTTAAGAGAGTGATCGAAGGAGAGGGAGCAGAAGCCGAGAGTGAGGCTCTTGTATACCTGGCAAAAGCGGTGGATGGATCATTTCGCGATGGGGTCAAAATACTTGACCAAGTACTCTCCAACTCAAAAAACCTGACGCTTTCCGATTTGACACAGGCGATCTCGGGGAGCGCGACCTACAAAATAGATGATTTGGTGGGTGCGCTCGCCAAAAAAGATATCAATGTGGCACTTGCAGAGCTTAACGAAGCCACCAAAAACGGAATGGACTTGACTTATTTGCTGGTAAATTTGATGCGAGCACTCAGGGACAAGCTTCTTGATGGTAGCATAGAGATGGGTGCGACTAAGTTGATTTTTACCTTAGATGAGGTGGCAAGGAGACAAGCGACTAGTTTGGATGGAGAGTTGCTGATACAAGTGGCGATTGTGGAGTGGTGTAAAATAGATTCCTCCACTGCGGTCGGAATGACAAAAAAAGTTGAGCCAACGTCATCTCGAGCGGAGTCGAGAGATCCAATAAGTTCTTGGGCACAGATGAAGGAGAAGTTGAAGAGTGAACGAGGTGATATAATCGACGAGGCTAGAGCAATATTTAGTAATTAATTGATAGCTCATAGCTCATAGCTCATGGGGAAATGGAGAGTTTTATGTTTGATAAATTCCAACAGATGGGTAAACAAGTAGGTAATCTGAAAAAGATCCGTGATCAGGCTGTGCAGATGCAGAAACAGCTGCAGGCTGAAGTGATTGAAGTCGAGGAAAATGGGATCCGCGTGGTGATGACAGGAGACCAAAAAGTCGAGACCGTGACGATTGATGGTAAGTACGAAGAGAGACTAGTCAAGGTTCTCAATGATGCTATTAAGAAATCACAACAAGTGGCGGCCAAGAAACTCCAGGAGATGTCTGGAGGACTTAAAGGACTACTTGGTGGGATGGGTGGAGCGCAATAGAGATGTGCCATGAAGTTACCTAAAGTCGTTGAAGATTTAACTAATAGTTTTGAGAAGTTGCCGGGGATCGGGAGGCGGAGTGCACAGAGACTGGCATTTTATCTCCTGCGGGTGCCACAGAGGGATTTGGATTTTTTTGCAAACTCTTTGACGAACCTCAAGAAACTAACGAAGATTTGCACAATTTGTCATAACTTAACCGATGAGGAGCAGTGTTCGATTTGCGGGGACCCCAAACGTGATCACAATCAAGTTTGTGTGGTGGAGTCGTTCCAGGACGTGATCGCTCTTGAGAAAGCGGGAAGCTACAGTGGGGTGTACCATGTGTTGCATGGCTCGATCTCGCCCCTCAACAACGTTGGACCAGACGAGCTTTATATAGATACGTTGGTTTTGCGGGTAAAGAAGGGGCAGATAAGTGAAGTGATCCTGGCGACCAATACAAGTCTAGAAGGGGAGGCGACGGCTTTGTATATCCAACAGGTGCTGTCTGGGCAAAAAATAGAGATTAGTCGGATAGGCCGTGGACTTCCTACCGGGGTTGAGATAGAATATGCAGACGATCAGACGCTCATGCAGGCGCTCTCGACGAGAAAAATAATATAGTATATTCATATGATTTATGTTTTGTTTGGACCTCCTGGAGTAGGTAAGACGTATATCGGAGGATTGATCGCAGAAAAAAAGAATTGGCATTTTTTTGACGCGGATACGATTTATTTGAATGATGATAAATTAAGATATTTGTTGGCAAATGGGAAATATGATCAATTAGTACGGGATAGGTTTGTAAAAAAACTGATTATGACAGTTCAACATATGTTGTCTGAGAATGAGTGTAAAGATTTGGTTATTGCAGAGGCATTTACAAAAGAAAAAAATAGAGCTGAATTTATGAAATATTTTGATGGTCAGGTGTCGTATATAATGGTACATGCTTCCCGTGATCTAGCATATAAACGCATGAGAGCGAGAATGAAAAAAGAAGAGCATGTAGTTGATGAGGGAGTTTTTGATTTTGTATGGGATGAGTTTGAGACTCCAAAAATACCATATAAAATGTTGAGAAATACAAATAAGACTGACGGTGAGATATGTGAAGATTTTAATAACCTGCTAGAATAGCAGTTAAGGAGGCGATTATATGAAAGTTACTTTTGTTGCATCTCACTCGCAAAGTGATGATTTGGAGGAATTTTATAATCGTATAAAGAAAGTATTGGATGAGAGAGGCTATACGGTTTATACTGGAACTTTGTTTGAAAAAAAAGAGAAGGTAGAGGCATTTTTAGAAGATCAAAAGAAGAGGGAAGAGTGGTATAAGGAATCTATTGCAAAAGTGCGTGAATCTGATGTAGTTGTGGTAGAGACTTCGTATCCTTCTACCGCGAATGTAGGACATGAACTTACTTATGCTTTAGATCTGGGTAAGCCAGTAATCGCTTTATATAAATCTGGAAGAGACCCCTTCTTTCTGCGCGGGAGAGTGGATGACAAGCTGACTATTTTGCCATATACAACCTATGATTTGGAGCAAGTTTTGGCAAATGCTTTTGATTATGCTCTGGCTACTCAGGATGTACGGTTTAACTTCTTTATTTCACCTCAAATAGGTCGATATTTAGATTGGGTGGCGCAAAAGAAACGTATTCCACGAGCTGTGTTTTTGCGTAAACTGATTGAAAATGAGATGCAAGCTGATAAAAATTACGAAGAAACTTTAAAATAAATATGGCTAGGAAGAAGACGCGGGCTGAAAAGATAGAGAGTGGGTATAGACTACAGAATTTTCGGATGGTGGCGAGTGAGCGGACGGTAGCAAAAGATGCGAGCGAATTTGGATATTTGTCGAGTGAATATGTGGTAAAAGATTTAATAAAGACTTTGGTTTATACAATGGTGATTGTAGGACTATTGGTGTGGGCGAAAATCAAGATTGGTTAATGGTTTATAGCTCATAGTCGATAGATCTATGCGCCATAAGCTATACGCTATATACTGTTTTTATGGGTGTTTGGCAGAATGTGGGACAAAATCTAGCGGGACTGGGTAAACACGTGGTCAAGGCCGTGGTGGGCGAGGGGGTGGAGGTGATCAAAGACGTGGTAGGGCAAAAGATGGAACAAGGTCAATCCCCCTCCGCACATAGTGCTACGGTGGGGACAGGCCAAAGTGACAGTACGATGTCAGACCTGGCGAAAGCGGGATTTAAGAACACGGATGATTACCAGGAATACCGGGGATTGTCGGAAAAGAAAGATGATATGGAGCTAGCCGCAATCCGCGGGAAACTAGTGAGAGAGTGGGGACTAGATACAACGGTTGAAAGCGGGATGCAAAAAGCGAGGATGGAATGGGAACAAAAAGAAGAACAGAGAAAGAAGGTGGAAGAGAAGAAAGAGGAGCAGAAGCAAGAGTTTGAGTTTGAGAAGAAGAAACAAGAAGATATTGGACTCAAGGCGGCCAAGTCGGAGGTGAGTGCAGAAAATAAAGCGTGGGGGGCGGGATAATTCACAGAAAACTTGTCACTATTTCAAGTCGAAAAGCGGTGATATTTTTCTGGTGAAAAATTCACCTAGAACTTGGCCCGTCGGCCTGCGTTATTTTTTCGTTTGAAACAGATGACAAATTTTCTTTCAAGCTTATCTTGCGTGGTAAGATAAAGAGATGAAACTATATAACTCATTGACACGCAAAGTAGAAGAGGTGGTGCCAAGAGAGGCAGGAAAAATTGGCATGTATACCTGTGGACCGACAGTTTATTCTACTGCCACGATCGCCAATTTCCGTACTTATTTGCTCTCGGATTGGCTTAGGAGAAGTCTTGAGTATTTGGGGTATAAGGTTGCAAGCGTGATGAACTTGACCGATGTGGGGCATTTGACCGGAGATAATGAGGGGGATGCGGATACGGGCGAAGATAGACTAGAGAAAGCGTCAAAAAAAGAGGGGAGGAGTGCTTGGGAGATAGCTGCTTCGTATTCCGATGAATTCCTCAAACACTGGAGAGGTTTTAATCTGCTCATGCCAGACATAGTCTGCAAGGCGACAGAACATATTCCTGAGCAGATTGCGATGATCCAAAAACTAGAAGCGAAGGGCTTTACCTACGGCATCTCAGACGGGATCTACTTTGATACGGTCGCATTTGAGAAAATGGGATTTAAGTACGGTGAACTATCCAATCTAGATGAGATGACCAAGGGGGCGAGACTAGAACCTAACCCAGAGAAGAAAAATCCGCGAGATTTTGTTTTGTGGAAGTTTTCTCCAACTGATACCAAGCGCCAAATGGAGTGGGAGAGTCCATGGGGAGTAGGATTCCCTGGGTGGCATATTGAGTGCTCGGCTATGGCCACCAAATATCTGGGAGATCAGTTTGAGATCCATGTGGGAGGAGAGGATCTCAAGTCAACGCACCACCCCAACGAAATTGCTCAAACTGAGGGGGCAACGGGGAAACATCCATTTGTGAAATACTGGGTACATGGCGCTTTTATCTTGATTGATGGAGGGAGAATGGGGAAGAGCTTGGGTAATGCCTATACACAAGATGATCTGATCAAGCGTGGCTATGACCCTATAGCTTTGCGCTACTTTTACTTGAGTGGACATTACCGTAAACAGATCAATTTTACCTGGGATGCGTTTGCCTCGGCTGCCTCGGCTTTGAGTAAACTGCGAGGAATATATCAGAGCGCAAAGGACGACTCTAGCGAGCGTACCAGTTTGTCGAGCGAGAAGATGGGGAAGATAGAGCAGTACCAAAACCAATTTAAGAGTGCAATAGAGAATGATCTAAACTTGCCAGAAGCACTTTCTACCGTCTGGGAGGTAGCCAAGTCCAATATTCCGAGTGGTGATAAAGTGGATCTGCTGACTCAGTTTGATAGGGTGATGGGACTTGATTTGATCGTTGATCATAGATCGTTGATCATAGATGAGCAGATTCCTGAGCAAGTGGAAAAATTGATTGAGCAGAGAGAGGCAGTGAGAAAAATGAGGAATTACGCTGAGGCCGACAAGATCCGCGCTGACATTGAGAAGCTGGGATATAGAGTGGAGGATAAGGGGGGAAGAACGAGGGCGATAAAAATGGAGAATGGTTAATGGTTAATGGTAAATGGTTGATGGTCGGCGCTTTTGTGGTGGTGGGGAGTGTAATATTAATCTCAAATCATAAATTCTCAAATTCTCAAATTGAGCAACAAATAATAAAACAACTGCCGTACGAAAAATACAGCTTTGAGAACTTGGCCAAGCGAGGAGGAACGCCAAGCCAAATAGAGGTTGTAGGAAACAAGTTTTACTACTATAGCGAGGGAAGACGAATTAGTGGAGAGGTGAATAGTGTGGTGGGAGAAGTGAAGGGAGTAATTATTATGGCGAGGGGGTATGTGGACAAAGAGATCTACAAAACTGGGGTGGGTACGCATAATGCAGCCAAGTACTACGCGGAGCGTGGATACGTGACGTATGCTCCGGATTTTTCGGGGTATGGAGAATCTGACCCGGAAGATGCTAATGCGCTGGGTGCGCGCCTGGTGAAGCCAGTGGAGATCCTAGATCTGATAGCCAGTGTGCCTCAGGATAAGCCGATTTTCTTGTGGGGACACTCTAACGGCGGACAGATTATGTTGTCGGTGGCGGAGATCCTGGGGAGAGTAGAGCCTAGGGGACGGACCCCTAGGGTGTTGGGGGTGACGTTGTGGGCGCCGGTCTCAAAACCGTTTCCGTATAATATTCTTTATTATACGGATGAAGCCTCAGATAGTGGCAAGTGGCTACGGGGGCAAGTGGCAGAGTTTGAGAAAGATTATGACGTCTTTAACTATTCGATCGATAAATATCTGGATTGGATAGAGTTACCGATTCAATTGCACCAAGGGACCAGTGATGAGTCGGTACCTAAGAGGTGGAGCGATGAGCTAGCGAAAGGATTAAAGAGTAAAGGAAAAGTAGTAAGTTACTTTGTTTACCTTGGAGCGGATCACAATCTGCGACTTAGTTGGGATCAAGTAGTGGCAAGAGATGTAGAGTTTTTTAATGTTAAATAGCACAGAAGGCAGTGGAGGGCTCTAGCCAGTTGGTCTCGCTTGATGGTCCCCAAGAGCCACGAGGATAGATGATAGGCTTGAGTCTGTGAGTGCGCTCGACGAGTGGGTCTATAATGGTCCACTGAGCATCGACTTCGTCTGCGTCGTTGAAGAAGGTCTGGTCACCTCTGAGGGCATCTATAATCAAGTTCTCGTAGGCGTCGGGTAAGTCAACATCGTGAGGGTAACAATACTGCATGTATGACTGAGTAAGATCAAGCGCTGATCCAGGCTTTTTGGTGACTATCTTG